>Ga0126335_1001313_pt1 | contig 13750 bp, 12 predicted proteins | sample OlaspJWI45metaG_FD_108409 | JGI IMG/M metagenome (GOLD analysis project Ga0126335, IMG submission 108409) | Marine gutless worms symbiont microbial communities from Oahu, Hawaii - Olavius sp. 1 OAHU.JWI-45 metaG | ecosystem: Host-associated > Annelida > Digestive system > Unclassified | place... | reverse complement strand
TTCAAAGCCTACAGCTTATATTCAAAAAATATGAAAATATGTTTCAAGGTCAAAGGTCAAGGTCAAATGTCACCAACTTCCAAATACTTCTAGCGTTCCAGATGGGGCATATTCCTACCAAGTTACATCAATTTCTAATCAGTAGTTTTCGAGATTTTATGCAGACAAACAGACAGATGCACAGACACACACACAGACAGATGCTGCCAAAAACAATACCTGCTCGCAGCATAGCGAGTACAGTAGACTGAGGTCATGAAAAATCACAAGTACCATCAGCTCCATCATGTACAATTTACAAGAACACCACATTCCACACAGCATTACAAAGTCAGTGACGATATTTACAAGAAATATGGCTACTGCCGAGACAGTGCATGTCAACATAGAGTGGACCTAAAAGTGAGAACCCTTACCTTTTATGGCTCTTCACTTTGTCAAATCTTAACTAATTTTCAAAATTCTCTCACTGCTAAAAACAGCATGAAATTTCAAACAAATTGCATGCAATATATCTCACCACATCTAGAGACGGATGGAAATGTGACAGCAATAGTACAGATCAATGACACACGCTAAAACACTGTGACTAAAACTATGTGAACAAAAAAAATACAAAGACATACCCATAATGACAACAGCAAATTTCCAAGGGATGTAAGAAACAGACCAAGTTTCTTGAGCAACAAGTACCTCTTTTCATCAACAGGCAGGTCATACACACCACTGCACAACAGAATTTGATCAACATGTGTTGGAAAAGACCCAACAGATATATAGGTACATGCAGCGATTTTGAACACACTAAAACAACATCAAATAGGCCTACTGAACAAGAGGCCAAAGTAATTTAACAAAGGTTGCAACGAATGCAGTACACACACTGCACACACCAAAGTGTCCAACCAGCCATTTCAGAGATACGTGGGGGTCTAAAAAATCAAAAGGAAGTCACGTGACCCCAACCCCGACCCTCTATGATCTACTTCTGCATGGTTTTGTTTAGGACCCCAAGCCATCAATATGCATACAAAATTTCAAGTCTCCATATTCAGCCATTCCAGAGATATGTAGGGGGTCCCAAAATTTAAAAAAGGTCATGTGATCCGCCCCCAAACTCCTGTGACCTACCGTTGCATATATTTGGAGAGGGCTTCCAGCCCTCTGTATGCACACAAAATTTCAAGTGTCTAGCTCCAGCCATTCCGGAGATACAAGGGGGTCAGAAAATTTAAAATTGTCACGCAACCCCACCCCGACCCAAGTATGATCTACTTTTGCAAAGTTTTTGTTAGGGCCCAAAGCTCTCTATAAGCACACAAAATTTCAAGTCTCAAGCTTCAGCCAATCTTCAGATACGTAGCTGGTCCACAATAGGCAAAATTTTCCATAACACCCCCTCTCCGTCGCTGTGGGGGGATCAGGATCTTGGTCTGTTGAGCGGTTTTGCACAGTGAAGCCGAGCTGAGCTATGTGACAGGCAGAATGACAGACACTGCGATCATTGGTAACAATAGCCTGCAGCCTGCATCTCATGCATTCTATGCAGCCTAATTATAAAAAAATAACTTTTAAAAAACTTTAACAACAGCCAAAAGGGCAAGAAAATCTGCACAGTACATCATGTTCATGTCGTACAATAAATTTTACAACAAGTAAGAGAAAACTTTAACCAACAAAACAGTTGTTTAGCTGGCTAGAGTCTAGCTGAGCTAACTATACCGACTGTTCAAACCTCGTCTATATGTATGTGTCAGATATTCTGCTGGACACATAATGAACTACCAGAAACCAGCTGACCCTAGGTAACTCGTGCCAGCTGAACGTTACTACCCATGGGCGGCTTATTCCAATCTTCTTTTACTTCTGATGTGTATCAGGAGCCATAATTAGTCAGTCATAAAATACTGTCATTTTGTAATCACGGCTGTTAACACGAGAGATGTAATTATGAAACAGGAACTAGAAAACTGGTAATAGCCAGCATGAGCAGCTGACATCAAAAGACAATGTCCACCCATTCATACCACCTCAGAAATGTTGAAGGCAGGTGCAGTAGACCTATAGAGACCACTCTTTAGTGTTGCCTAATGCTGCTGCTGGATGTATGTGCAGGGCTTTGATCCAGTTAATTGCCTGCGCAGTATCAGTCTCTTAGCTGCACATCATGTGAGTGAAGGCTAATTCACAAGCAGGATAGTGTTGTATGGCTAATTAGCAGGTAAAACCTAAGCAAACATCAATCTGATGCACAGCTGTTGAACCACTTCACCTTCCGCAGCAAATGTCACACAACAGTGGCAGTGTGAATGTTTTCAATGAAATGCATGTTTTCTGCTTCTGCGATATCGGACGATGTTCCCATGTCTGATGACAGCAATACACAAAATAGTGCAAGAGCTGAGAAGTTTATATAACATCTCGCATACAAAAGGTTTGACAACTGGAATCTCTTCATAGTCTGTTGGACACCTCATATCAGGTGTTCTTAAGTTTCTCAGTTGGTGCATTTGGTGGGGAGCATCCCTAAAAGTACCCCCCCCCCAAAAAAAAATGGCTTAAATGACATTTTGAGTACATCATTGAAACTTTGTGGGAATGTTCTGCAGAGCTTACTGACCAAGGATCACTAATTCTTAAGTAGTTAATTTGGTGGAAAACCCATTTAAGAACGACCTGAAGGGGGCATTGCATTCACATTTGTGTCACATTTAGGGGGGACAGTTTAGCCAATGAATTGTGTATTTTGCCTCAAAAGCAAGAAAACTTGGCCAGAATAGCACAACAAAGATTTTTAGCATAAGAGCCATCAGATTTACACCCCCTAATTCTATGGCGGCCATCTTGGATTACAATATGTAATAAATCTTAATTTATGATGCAAAATGATTAATATGCGGCAGTGGATATCTTGAAATCGAAGACAGCTGCCATCGACAGGCTATTTTTCTTTGTCACAAAGCAGTATCAGTATGTTTCTAATGGCAATACTCACATTTTTGCTCTCTACGAATGAATGTTTCACACAAGGTAACATAGGCCTAACTTGGCCATAACCTATTACACGATGGCCACTTCAACATTTAGGAGGGCTTATGGCTGACATATAATCGTCTACCATTGCCCAGAGCAACTTGTGCCACAACAAGCCAGCATAGGCCACTCTACACAAATCATGGACATGCTGAACCATATGTGCAAGCATGGATTACTCTGTGCCATGTTGGACCACATGTGCCACCAGGAGTCACCTATGTCCGTCTGTGCCACCTTGGGCCACTCTGAGCCACCATGAATCACTTGTGGCACTCTGTGCTACGTTGGATCACTATATGCCACCAAGGATCACTGTGTCACCACAAGTCCCTATGCGTGCACTCTGTCCCACCTTGGACCACTTAGTGCCACCATGAGTCTCATATGCTACTCTGTGCCACGCTGGGTTACTCTGTGCCGCTTTGGGCCACTCTGTGTCACACTGAGCCCCCACGGGCCATTAAGTGGTGGTTTATTGCTGATGGGGCTAGGTTAGTGTGTCGATTGGTTCACATGTCGCGCTATCTTAGCATCTCTGCTAAGTATCTTGTTTGGTTATGGGGGTGGTGGCATAAAGCCTCTGCAGTTGAATACTTCTACATCAGAATGCGATTGTAGTAGACAAGCGGCCAAAGTAATTTAGCGAAGGCCGCATCGAACCACCACTGCAATAATTTAATTAGAATTTCAGTGACAGCCACGCGCACCACGCTACGGGATCATCGATCGCAATAGGCCAGATTATGCACATTGTGCATTCGATGCGGCCTAAAAAATGTTGCTGTACAGTTTTGTGACAATGTATTCTGACATTTGTGACAATACCATCACACAGATATGCCACTTTGTTGAGAGGCAGATGACCCTTGTAAAAGTGAGTTGCACATCCTATCCCAGTGATGGGAACCTTAGCTAGTTCTTCAATAATTTTAACGAAGTTATGCATATTTTGCATCAATGCCACTGGCTTCACTTAACAGTTGCTAGCAAAGTTAAATGTTTTTCCTGTGTTCGTGTTGCAAAATAAAACCAGAATTTTTACTTCAATAGCGTAGGCCTATGACTTAGGCTGTTCCTAAATCGACTTTGCACTAGCTCACTATACAACTAACTAAGAAATGTCGATCATGCTACACAGGTCAGTATGTGTGATTATGCTAAAAGTTTGACTGACAACTCTAAATGTGGCACAAATGTGAATGCAGTGCCCCCTTCAGGTCGTTCATAGATGGGTTTTCCACTAAATAAACTACTTATGAATTAGTGATTTTTGTCAGTAAGCTCTAAAGAACATTTTCATAAAGTTTCAACAATGTATATAAAATGTCATTTAGATCGATTTTTGGGGTGCATTTAAGGGCACTCCCAGCAAACTCACCAACTGGGAAACGTAAGAATGCCTGATATGAGGTCTTTAACAGACTATGAAGAAATTCCAATACTCAAACCTTTTGTACGTGAGATGCCATATAAACCTCTTTCAGCTCCCAGACTAAAAGCAGCCATTTTTCTACCTCCTGTCAAATTTTTTACACAAAATTTGAAATTTGTGTCGGATGTTTACTATTCAGAGATCCACCGAGAATTTGATCGTCTGCTGCACGTAGGCTACTTGGACATTAAGGAATTTAAGGCTGCCTTGGGACTCAGTCGACAGGCAGGCTCTGTGGAAAGCTCTACGAAGTAGAAGTGTGCCATATATCCTGCTAAACCTGATAGAAGCTCTTCATCATAGTATCGGGGCAAGAATTCAATATGGCAAAAGCAGGGTTGAAAAAAAATCATGATTTAAAAAAAATAGTTTTTTTTTACTTAAATCAGATTTTTTTGATTTAAATCGATCATTTTTATTTAAATAGCACTTGTGTGATATTTACATCCACAGTTATCAAGGTAATTCACTCATCAGCAGAGAAAGAGAATATCTGCACTCTAGGTACATTAATATTAAAACAACTCTTATTGTAATTTCAGGAGCATTTAAAGCCATTTCTTGACATCCAGTCTGGTTTTATCCTAGAGTCTTCGGTGACTCCAATTGAGTAGTGGCAATCTTCCATCTTGCAGCTGCTAACATCAGCTTTATCATCAGCTCGCGCTGTGTAAAACATGTTTTTAATTATATTAACTGGTCCAGCAACTGACTACAACAAAACTGGTTTTGTATAATTTACTGACTGTGAAAATATAATCAGCAGATGGCGGCTTTACTTTTGGTGTATATACCTATTCATAAATGCACTTCCAGGATTACGATGAGTCAGTTAGCGTAAGGTTTGTCTGTAACAAAGTAAATAACCACTGAAATCCGATAAATGTACTTCAAACAAGTTTAAACTTGTTGACATTAGTTATGCTTGATATTTTTATGTACAACTTAGTCAGAAATAAGGAAATAAGTGTGATTAAAAATCAAATGATTTTTTAACAAAAAAAATTTAATCATGACTAAAATCACTTATTAAAATCACCGTGATTTAAATCGGCCAACCCCGATAGCAAGAACATTTCCTCTCAATCCCCAACAACATCAGGAGTTTGATAGGGTTGCATCGTTGCTCCTGCTTTGCTTAGTGTGGCCATTGACTCAATTATAGATCACATGGCCAACAAACCAGGGATATCTGTCTGAAACTCCCAGTTAACAATCTTGTTAATGCAGATAACATGACTCTACAGGTTCAGCCACCTACTGCAATGGCCACTTGCCTGTCAGCGAGGCCACATCCACTAATTTTGCATATCACCTGGCCAGAGACAAAGTTGGTGTAGGCACGCAGTCATTTACTGACATGTGCTCTGGTGTAACATGTGCAAAGTTTTGTGTACTTGGGCAGCATCCACCCCTCAGAAGGTCAGTGCCTATCAGACTTCAAGGGATGTATTGCCCTTGCCTCATCTATATTCATGTTGTCAAAGGTGTGACCAGTGTGACCATCGCTTATCGCTGCCCATCAAAATCCAAACATACAAGGCACTTGTCTTCTCCATCCTTCTGTGCACAGCAGAGACATGGACCATGCGTACTGAAGATGTAAGGATCCTTGAGAGCTTTCACACGAAATGTCAATGTCAGATACTAGGCATCAGATGGCAGGATCACGTCCATCATGTCGAAGTTGCAAACCAGAGTGGTCTCTCTCCAGTCGCACACATTGTCAAATGCAGCAATTCCATTTTCGGTCACATCACGAGGATGCAGCGCACTGTCCCAGTCCATCAATCTCTACACTGCCAGCTAGAATGGCTCTCGGCCAGTTCCCAGGCAGATCGTGGAAGTGTCACGCCGGTCGTCCTCCAAAACGTTCGCTGAACCAAATCCGCGACAACAGCCAATGCCCCCTAGCCGATGTGTGGAGAGATGCTGTCAAGCGCAGTCATTGGGGGAGCATTAGCAACGGTCCTCGGCAACTATGCGCAAACAACGATGATGCTTCCTATTCAACTACAAATTTGGGTAATGCTTTCATCATGATTTATGCATGTTTAGAGTGAAAAACGGCTTTTATGATGCAAAATTTGGACAGTAATGAGGTAGGAGGGAGTGGGGGAGTCTGTGATTTTTGGTAAAGATCCCCCAAGGCATATCTTTGGAAGATTCTGTGCATTTTGAGCCGTTACTGACACAGATCCACAAGCACATGTGTCTGTGATGTGTGAGTACAAAAAAGAAAAGGTATAAAAAAACAGAGAGATTTTATTTCACCAAATTTCAGGGAATTCCCAACCTATCAAAATTTAATGAAAGTCGGTATATCAGGACAGATCAATCATACCAAATTTGCGAACAATCAGTCGAGTGGCTATAACATTACAGAGGGTAGAGTTTTGCCTTTCTGTATAGAAATGGCTTATCCTCTAAAACACCACTGCATGACTGAGCTACCCTGATAAAATGACCGCAAAACGATTACCGACAAACAGTGAGCACAGATGACACCACATCTTCAGTGAACAAAATCATTAACGGCTTCCGATCTTCTGGCTTTCCCTGCAAATCAATTAAATTGGTAAAAAAATTAACTTCATTGTAAGTACATATTACAGTAAAATTAGCTGCAATATTCACCACTTAAATCAATTTTCCACATGTCTGAAAAACATTCCACACTGCTGGAATGTTTTCAACAATCATAACATATGCATGTTTTGGTGGTTTAATCAAATTCTAAAAATGGATTTTCTTTGGTTTTAGCATGATAAAAGCCCAGACTTAAGATGCACTAAGAAGATAATTTAAAGACATATTCCAGCTTTTAAGTCTATTAACATATCAGCAGTATAAGTTCTATAAATCCCACAAATTTCATGGTCCTATCTGTAGACGTAGAACAAATTTCAGTTCCTGTTTCGGTATCAGTACTGAATCTGGCAATAAACTCAGTTTTAGTTTTGGGAGAGGCACTTCACTGAGTTTTGGTTTCGGCCGAACCTCTGCGGTGGTATCAGTGCTAAATGACTTGAAAGTTGAAACTGAACTCATGCTGGCCATGTCTTTATACTATGTGCTACATAATATGTGAAATACGATAAAACATTAGGCACATTAAGCCATACTTATTGGCATATATTTTGGGTTCAAAAGGGGTTCAGGCAGTCAGTGGTCTCTGGTGGCTCAATGTAGTCAGTTTTATCGTATCACTCTAATGCTCTCAGATGTCCTCAGTCAACATCAAGTCATTAACACTCACCAGCCCTGATGATAGAGCTCAATCAATCAATCAATCAATGCTTTATTATTCAGTTGGCCAGAACATAACTGAGTACATCAAGAAAGTGTAAAAGCACATTTTAAGAAAATAAAAATAGAACAGCAAGAGTTCAATAACTGTTAGTAAACAACTGTTGTGTTATAAAGTTACGACAATCAGTTTTTGTGGGCAAGTTATCATGTTGCAGCGCGAGCAGAATCTCCAGGGGTTGCTTGATGACTGCCAACAACTGTTTCATGCAGTGTCTTGGGCTGGGCCAATTTCATATTGTCGGATGGTGCATTAAATCAAATTGTTCTTTAAGCTTATAGCAATGACTAATGTCCAAGGCCAGTTTTGGATTCGATTTTGATTCTGGCCAAAACTCAGGACTCACTTTTGGGTTCTGGTTTTGATTTGGGCATAATTAGGCAAACATATTTTTGGTTTTGGCCAAAACTGTAAAAACCAATCTTGGTCGACCTCTACCTGACTGTGTTAAAAGTGAAGCTACTGCTTGTAAAACATTTTAAAATAAAGAGGCACGAATTTACAAACTCAGAAACGACTAAATTCATATCACTCATAACTCAAAAAGTACTTGGAATATCAAAATAAAATTCTGCATAGTGTCTACAGACATGTTCAACAACAGTCGCTTTATTTTTCATGAACTTTGGAGATGTTTATCCACAAGGTCTTGGCCCATTCCAAATGGAATGACCCAGCAGTTTGTATAGAGTGTCATGTATCATTGTGAACGATTTTGAATGTAAAAATAAATGCCTTCTGTCGCAAAATTATAAATTTGCTAATGCCATAAAAAGGGTTTCATTAGAAATTCTGTACAGAAAGTTCCAATGATGTCTGTTACTTAATTATTTTGTAACCACTGATTGAGTGATGTCACCCATAATTACTCCTTGATTGTGTCACAGTGCGTACATCATCGTAGATGGCAAAATGATCAAAATGGAACGATTAAATGAATCCCAGCTCAGAAGGTTACAATTAGTAAAAGGGCAAGATGCTGGAAAACGAATCCAGAGGCATCTTTGCAAAGTCAAAGTTAGTGGCGACTGGTTAACAAAAATACTTTGAATCTAACCATACAAAGAATTACGGTATTCACAAAAGCAAATACCAAAGAGGTCACAACCTGCAAAAACTTGAAAGAATTTAGAAGGAAAAGCAACTGTCAGAAAGTCAGGAGTCGATACACAGAGTCTCATTGTACAGCTAAGGTGGAGATGTTTCAAATGGCAGAAAGTTCCACTATTAACTACTGCATACAAAAAGTACAGAGTAAATTTTGCTATGATGTAGAAAGACATGGACTGGTATCAATTTATTTTCGGTGATTAACACGTACCAAGCAGCAATGTCATTTGGGGCTCACAAGAACACTTGATTCCTCATGCACCACAAATGAAATTCAGACTGGACAGTTTTGGTACGGAAAGGAATTACTCAAATGTCATCTTCCGAAATCTTCGAGATCAATTACTTTGACCAATGTGCAAAATCTCATCGGTTCCAGGGCGACAGACTAAAGACAGTCAGCACAACAAGGAGACACTGTTCCATACTAACATTTACGTGCTGTCTTGAAGTAATGCTGTCGCGTTATTTTGCAATTTTTGTGGTTATAATATTACTGTGTATTATAATTGTTGATAAGCATCTAATCTGTACAATATTTTCCTTGAATAATTTTATTGACCATAGCTATCAAACGATACAGAGGTTGTGTGTATATGATGTTTAAAACATACAACTTATTGCTTTCAAAATCGTTCACTATGATGCATATATGGTATGACCTTTCTGGCAGTAACAGCGAGCAGACACTCGACAGCAGCCAACTGCAGTACGACATCTCCAGTGAAGCTCAGCATCTCAATAAGCAGGCGCACCAGCAGACCATCAGCTTCCATCACTAACGTTATGTTGATCCAATCAACCAGAGCTGTCATTAGTTCAGTAACGTCAAGCATGAGTCGCATAGCTACAGCATGCTGACCAGCCTGCATTCACAAACATACACACCCAGCATGTAATGCTCAGGATTATATTTGAATTTGATATATAAATTATATAAAGTACTCAAAAATTGTATTGTACAGAAATGGCAAGATATGGGTTGCAAGTAAAAGATCAGCAGTGCCTTAATTACATTCATACCAAAGAGTGATACAGTATTAGAGATCATCCCCATTCCAACCCATCACCATATTTTTTTTGTTTTCACCCCATAACCATGTGCATAATTTCCATAATACTGATGGTAATTAACAATTAACAACAATTAACGTTGCCGTGTTTGTGTTACACAACTGCGACTACCGAGTTTCCATACTGAATGACATGAGCAGCTATTTTTTAGTCCCCACAGAAAACTGCGATCTTGCAGAGCACAACTTTTCTGCAATTTTGACGTTTTTCCACAATTGCGCAAGTTTAGCATAGCGAAAAATGCTACAATGTCCAAAAAACAATTAGGGAATACACTGCCCACTAGAGGGGCTTTTGTCCGAAATCCTCCTGAATTCTGTAGGCACATGGGTCATCTATTGGCGTCACAAAAGCTGAGCTGTTGAAAACCGTTGCAGCGAAAATTGAGTTTTAAAAATTTTTGAACCCCTCTAAACCGTCTGTCACTTGGCCATGCCACCACTACGGGGCACAATATAGCTGCACAACTACATTCCTTGCCTTATGCAAAGGCATCAAAAGTTTGCCTAAATTATACATTATATACCGGTTTTGGTGAACACAATTTCGACCCATTCTTAGCACTATAAGTGCAGATTTTGCACTGTGCTGTGCATGTAAGTAAACAGTTATCCAAAAATTCTATTCTATTTATTCCGGGCATATCCCGGCCGAGCCTCCTTCTGTGTACTGTTTGATGTATATATTTTTTCTATGTACTTTGAGTACCAATAAAGAATAATACCGGGCACAGCCCGGGCTGGGCCAGAGGCCCGGCCAGCTGCGGCCATAGTAAACTCGCCCGTGTATGCGCATACTGAGTTGCCGCTGCTGACTAGTGCGTAGTTTATAAGAGTGACGGAAGTCCATCACGAAAATTCATCACGAAAATCCGTCACGAAAAAGCGTAACAAATTTTTTTTGCGAAGGCCTCTGTAGCTGAAATTTGGACACGCGTTCGTCATCGGTATTTGACGTCTTTTGTTAATCTCCATTTTGAAAATGAGCCAGGATTGACAGTTATATGCTGCCGAAGGTCGGCGAAACGGACGGTTGTGTGTATCTAAAAGGGGGCAACGGCGGAAACACTATACGACTTCAACTTCCAAAACCACGGTGGCCTCGCGTTCATCCACAACAACACTGTCAAGTTCCAGAAAAGGTTCCTTGACGTGTGACGACATTCGAATACCCTTACGGCTATGCGTCTACCACAGATGGTCATTTCGTGTTACTTGGCATCTACAGGCCAGGCAGTGTGCCGCTATCAAACATATTCTTCGACGAACTGTTCACTGTGTTCGAGCTACTGATGACGTACAGCTGTCCTGTTACTGTATGTGGAGACTTCAACGTCCACATCGACGTAACTGATGACCCACACGCTGTTCGCTTCCAAGAGCTGCTGTAGACGTTCGGATGCGTGCAGCACGTCACTGAGTCGACTCACAAGCGCGGTCACATACTTGCCCTTGTTATCACGACAGCCGCCACGGACATCTCCAAAGTGCGTGTCGGCGGCATGCTGTCTGACCACCCGCTTGTCCATTTCACTGTCAGTGTTAATACACTCCGGCTGATGAACAATGGCTTACATGCAGGAAGTGGCGTCTCCTGTCACGTGATACCTTCGCGTCAGACCTGGCCACGACCAAGCTGCGCGTCGACATGGACGTGCTGCATGACCAGTCGGTCGACGACCTTGTCAAGCTGTACCGTGACATGCTCACCAGACTACTCAAACAGCACTGCCCACTCATCACTGTTCGTCGCAGATGCAGGGAGACAATGCTGGGGTTTGATGCCGACTGCCGTGATGCTCGACGACGCGCAAGAGCTGATGAAAGACGTTTTCGATGTCGGCGACATGATGAGGACAGACGTGACTGGTCACTGAAACTACAGGAAATGCGGTCACTATACGAAGTGAAGTGCAACTGTTACTGGCGGGCCGCGATAAGCACTAGCAAGGGCAACTCAGGCGAACTGTGGAAGACACTGCAAGGTGTGCTTGGGGAGGCGAACGGCAAGATCAGTGACGCGCACATTGCCGACGACTTTGCCACTTTTTTCCAGAATAAAGTTGACTCTGTTTGTTCCTCAACAGCCACTACATCACTGTACGATGTGCCGTGCCGCGCGACACCCACGATCAGCTGTGATGGCTGAGGAAGTTGAGAAGATTATCAGCTCATCACCGAACAAGACGTGTCAGCTTGATCCAGCTCCGACGTGGCTTGTGAAAGATATGCGTACGCTGCTGTCACTGTCAATTGCCATTCTGTTCAATCTGTCACTGACTACTGGCTGCTTCCCAACAGAATTCAAGGGAGCAGTCGTCCGTCCACAGCTAAAGAAAACTGGACTTGATACCAGTGAACGGAATAACTACAGACCGGTGTTGAATGTGTCTTTCCTTTCCAAGCTTTTGGAAAGGGTGGTTCAGACTCGACTACAAACGTTTCTTGACACCAATGGGCTGACGCCCGAGATGCAGTCTGCCTACCGACGACACCACAGCACTAAGACGGCTGTTACGAAGGTGTATAACGACCGTCAGAGGCTGACAATGGCCAACTGTCAACTCTGTGTCTCCTCGACTTGACAGCATCCTTTGACACTGTCAATCATGAGCTGCTGCTGCTCAGGCTCGAGTGCCAGTTTGGTCTACGCGACTCGACACTCCAGTGGTTCAGGTCATATCTCAGCGACAGATTATTCCGCGTCATGTAAGAGGCTGGTACATAAGCCGTCGTCTTCATTGTGTGTTCAGTGCCCCACGGCTCCATCCTTGTCCTGCTACTGTTCGTTCTGTACGTGGCTGACCTCGTGAATGTGGTGGAAAAGCATGGCCTTCGACTCTACGTCTACGCAGATGACTCGCAGCTCACTCTGCATTTCCGTCGCGATGAAGTCGGAGCGTCCATCGAACGACTGGAACGGTGCATAGATGACGTTGACCAGTGGATGTCCACAAAAAGACTTATGCTTAACGTCGACAGAACGGAATGGCTGCTGGTCGGCTCAAGGCATAGTCTGTCCTCGCTAAACATCACCCGACCAGTACTGCAGGTCGGAGGAAATACTATCGCTGCCTCTGATCATGTCCGCCTGCTCGAAGATGACATAGTGCCTGACCTCAGCCTTGACCAGCATGTGACTAACGTCAGCGCCAGTTGCTTCTATCGTCTTCGCCAGATGCGACGAATCCGGAGGTCACTGGACAACCACTCAGCGATAACACTTGTGCATGCGCTCGTCTCGACGGGCGTCGATTACTGCAACTCAGTCCTTGCAGCGGCGCCAAAGATGACGACCGACAAACTACAACATGTATTAAATGCCGCTGCCCGAGTTGTCAGCAATACTTACAAGTTCGACCGCAGTCTCTTGCAGCTACTACATGGCGATTTACATTGGCTGGACGTTCCTGACCGTGTCGCGTTCAAGCTGATTGTCACTGTTTATCGGTGTCTGAACGACCGTGCACCGAACTATTTGTCGAACCATGTCATCCCAGTCAGCGCTGTGTCACGGCAGCGTCTTCGGTCTGCTCAACAGAACACACTGGTGGTCCAATGTTACAGACTGACCGCATACGGCCGTCGAGCATTTTCTGTTGCGCGTCCCACGGCATGGTACACTCTTCCTGTCGCATTCAGAGACCCGACTATCAGCGACACCTGCTGTAAAGCCGCTTGCAATATGATAGATTTATCTATCTATCAACGAGACAATGAAATGATATGTATGTAATTTGAATATCGTAGGTGGAGTTTTTATGTTGTCGATATCCGAGTTATAGCAGA
>Ga0126335_1001312_pt1 | contig 13751 bp, 4 predicted proteins | sample OlaspJWI45metaG_FD_108409 | JGI IMG/M metagenome (GOLD analysis project Ga0126335, IMG submission 108409) | Marine gutless worms symbiont microbial communities from Oahu, Hawaii - Olavius sp. 1 OAHU.JWI-45 metaG | ecosystem: Host-associated > Annelida > Digestive system > Unclassified | place... | reverse complement strand
TGCTCCATAAAAATTCAGAAGACAGGAGGTGGGGAAACCCAGCCTGAACGCAGCACAGCCCTATGCTAAGGCAGAAGGCAGGGTGTTTCTTCTGGTACCGGCCTACCCAGGTTGTCCCAGAACAAAGGCCGTTAAACGGTTGTTGTTGTTGTTGTGTTGGGCAGCTGCTATTGCTGCTGAAGTTAGCCTTGTCTTGCTCATATTTATTTTAGTTGTATTGTCATTGTGAGAGTGATTCCGGAGCACACTGATTTGATCTGATCTGTTCTTATCTTCAAGTTGGCCTTTGATACAAAACCTACATTTGCCTAGCTGTTTAATGTATTAATGTGAACTTGTTTACTGGGTTATTAATGATGTCCATTAGCTTGTAGGATGTTGTAAGTTTCTGTGCTGAGAGCTAGTGTACTGTTGCAGTTGGCCAGCTTCTTCTATTCATGGAGACAAATCGCAACAAGAGCGAGATTGGGTACTTAATGGTGAGAAAATGTTTTTCTGATCTGCTGTCTAGCAGTTGTGCTGCTGAAGTCTGTTGCTTAATGTTATCTAGCTAGAACTGTCAATACAGATGGTTTTTAATGCATGTTGTAATTTGTTTATTAAAAGTTATAATACAGGAAACTGATGCATGCATTGTTTGTACTGTAATGTATTTATGTAAATTCTGACTGTGGTTTTATTTTAAAACTGGTTGCTCACCGTCACTTCTTTGACCCTGCTCAGTGTTTAATTCCTTCATTTGTCACAAAGTCTATTCAAGCTAGAGATTTAGTGAAAATTAGCAGTTTTATTGCATATGCTAAGTTTAAGCTAAATATTAATAGAAGACTATCACACTGCCGACAGTATGTTTTAGTATTCCTAGTAGAGGTTTTTATTTTTTGCCAGTTTAAATGCCAGCAAGAAAACAAACTGATTATGATTGAAGATAGGGATGGAATTTGCTGTATTACATGTTAGTGCAGCATTTTCGGAAGCTAGCAGATGCAGGCTTATCCTGAGATTACCAGCTGTTCATGCTACAATGCTATCTGTCTGTATTTCAGAGTTTCGTGAAGGCAAGACGGCCATATTGGTAGCAACAGATGTGGCGTCCCGAGGGCTTGGTAAGTGCTTTGTCAGCTACGATTATTGGGCATCTGAATGATGTCTTGCATTCTGTTACATACTGTATTTTATTAATATTTATTAGTTTTGTGGAAGTCATGACGAGGTAAGAGAATTCGGAAGGACTCAAGAGAAATATAACGAAATTGCGGAAAAGTCATGGAAGGCCAGGGGAAATCAGTCAGTAATTGGAAGTTTTTAAGATGAAGTTGAAATGTTGGACTTATTGGGCTTTTAGATAAATACTACTGCAAATCAGCATATATATATATATATATTTCTACTTATCATACTAGTCAGTAGTGAACTAAAAAATGAGGGAAATTTTTAGTGTTGTTACTTTCCACTAATTCCATTTCCAGTTTGGTTTCCTCCCAAAAGACTGCAGTTTCAGTTCAGTTTCGGTTTTGAGTTGCTCACCTAAAATCTATTTTGGTCAGCTCTGTTATCTGAAGAGATGTCAAAGTTCTGACAAAAGAATTACCTCCTTTAGCTAACTTTGTGTACTTCCCAGAGCCAAGACCGGTGAGTGGTTATATGAACCATTCCCCACTAGGTAGCAGCGTAATGATCCCCAAAATATAATGTGTCATCTTAACATGTAGTTGTTATCAAAGAGCTTTATGTATGTCAATATCGTGTAGTTTAAGTTACTGAAAATTATTTTTTGTATCTTTTGTTTTACAAGGTCAGCAATAAGTTTGATGTATGGCTTTGTTATGTTTGAATTTGTAACCTTCATTAAAAGAATTATGATACTATGTTTATGTTCAGTTGTTTGTAATTTACTAGTATTTTCCTGTTGCTGCTGGTCCAAATTATAACATGCTTTTTTCACTCAAATAATTTTTATCAATGAATGTTTGGTGTTATTGTAAATGTAGTTATTGGATATAGTAACTATTATGTTGATTGCTGATAGCAGCAATAGGATGGTGATCCTTATTTTGCAATTTTGATAGTTTGGAGACTATTCCAAATTTATGTGATGTAAAGTCCTCCAGGAACAGTGCTATACAGATAATTATGTTGTCACGTTGGCTTTAATGCTGGAAAAATTAGCAGCTTGGAAAAATTAAAATGTCACATTTTTTGTGCTTAAATGCTAGTTGGTTTATTCAAAATATTTTTAAAAGTAAATTGTGCATCAAATTTCTTGATCTTCAATCCTTGAATTGTTGACATTTTCGATTTCAATGATATGACTATTAACAAAATGTTTTTAACCCCTGTACTTCACATGTATCCTGTGTCATATTTATTCTTATAATGCATTTTGTTTGACCACCTGTGCTTCCAGTCAGGCGAATATAATTAATTAGTCCAAGCCAGTTTTTAGCTTCAGGCCTACTAATGATTGAGTGCTGAATAATTGAAGCCAGAACAATTAAGGCTGATTTTTTAAAATCTCGTTGCATTCGTCATTTATCAACAGACAAGCACATCTGATGTGCAGAAAGATTTTGTACTCGTATCCTTACCAAAATAGCTCGGTTTCTGCCTGTGCTGCACTGACCTCACCACAATGTGCATCGTAGGTGGAAACGGTTACTATTCAATTGGCCAGAGATAATATTTGCACCTATGCTGGTTTTAGTGTTGGTTTTGAGATGTGACTAGTCTTGAGTGAACAATTTTCGAGCTAGTCTAGAATGACTACACATGTATTATTTTATCACCACATAAATTTGGGATAGTCCATAAGTATAAGAATTGTAAAATAAGGACCACCTCCCATATTAATCTCGTTTATTGCATCGGCCGATTCACTGGCTAGTTCTAAAGGGTTTGGCTTGTCTCTTTTACAGGAGGCAGGCCAAGCTGAGTCGGTGGTTTTACCTAGAGCGGTCGTGACCAAGCCACAAAGTGCTGGTTGCGGTCTTTGGCGTCACTGTCAAGTGGCACCATCACTGTGGTGCTGTAGTATATAGTACTCCCAGCTGCTGGTGCAGTGCCTGACTCTGGAGTGGTTCCTCCAAGCAAGAGGAGCCCTCCTGAACAGGTAACTGTTACCAGTGATATCTGACTGCTTTGTACATAACAGCACATCGTGCAGGGATGTGGTTGTGTGCATGGCCTCCTCATGCCAACACCTGTTGCATTGACAAAAAATGTTGTGCTGCTTGGCTGCTAATTCCATGCAATTTCAATCCCTCCAGAGTATTGCATTAGCTGCAGTTTATTTGCTGTTGAGTAAGTTAGTAAATACATGTAAGAAAATTTGTACATGGGTATCGGAAACAAGTCTCCATCTTCATCACTATTACAGTAGTCGTACTATTTTAAAGCCTTTTCTTGCATCTTCATACTTTGACCATATTGCTTAAAAATAATGCATATTTGTAATCTTATTAGAATAAAATATAAAAACATTATTAAGCTGGCATAAAGATGTTTACTGATCATTACTGAACTGATTTCTTATATTGTTGCATCACTTTTTCTCATATATCTTTACATTAGCTGAAAACCAGTTTTGTAATTTGGATAATACTCAGCTGCAGTGGTTTTTAGTGTTTTGCTTTCTCTGCTGCAATATTCTGAAGGGTTTGATCAGCTGATGGAGTAACTTATAGCTTGAAATTACATTATGTATACCAATATTTGTAAACGATACAAGGACAGGACATCCAGAGTGCCACTGAACTGTGTGGCCACATTTATGTGCCGAGACACAGTGAAGTTGGTGGGTCAATGAAGACGAGCCTTTGCATCGCCTGAGATTGCAGGATACTCAGATGCTCAAGCAAGGTCATCAAAGAAGAAGCTACTAATGAATGACAAAAATACTGAGCTTATTGCATAGTGCTATGAGGCCAGGGTGTTTATTGGGTACATGTGTGTGTGTGATCTACCTAGTGTTTTGCTGGTATATTTAATCAGATGGTGTGTACATGTTGTGTTTTGTGTTTGAGTAAGTTGGGGTCTCGTGTGGTTTTTAATTTGTGTCTTTAATCTCGCCAGGTCAGGTCATTATGTCATTACAGACTGTCAACATCAGCCGCAGAGAATGCATTGGCCTAGCCTATTTAGGCTTTTAGCCACAGGATTTAGCCCTTGTTATACAAAGCATCAGTTCAGCCTCATCTCCCATATAAAAGTCGTCCCCGAAATGACCTATGAAGTGTCGAGTGGGACATTAAGCCTCTACACACTCACTCAGTTTAGTCAGTAGCATTTAAACACCAGTAAGTGACACAGTAGTCACAGTTATGCCACAGAAGAACAATTTGCTGCAGCATTCTGTTCTGTTTGGATAAGTTCAGGTTCCATAGTCATATCGGGTGTAGCCTTGCAGTGGTACTGATTGTTTGTACACTAATTGTGAATGCCAGACAATAATTAACATAATTTTTGGAGTCTTGTTAGAAGAGCGTAGCAGCAAAACCTGTTTGCTGTTCAAGCAGGTACTGATATTTACTTATTATACCAAATGTAAGACAGCTAATCACGATTTGTGATAAGTAAGTAATCTTTATTGCACAAGCGACGGACGCATTTGCCTTACAATATGAAGAAAGTACAAACATTAATAACAATCAAACGCTTTAAACGAACGCGTGTTGTCATCCAGTTATACGTTGAAAATATGTATAACATGAGTCAGTAAGATGCATTCCCTGGTGAGGTTGTATTGATACTTAGGTAAATTAAAAGAATGATGTCTTGATCGCAAGGACATTTGGAACACAGAGTTGTCTTTTTCAAGTAAATGGTATAGACAATGATTGGAACAAACAACACATGAAAATAACTGTTCATCAGAATGTAATGGATTCATTTGTATGTATGATCATTGTGTAATAGTGTTCTAGCTCAGCTGTTAAACTTCTCGACTGCTGCTCAGTCTGAAGCAAGTTGCAGCTCTGGAAACCAGGCATGCAGCTTGCAAGCAAGCTGCACAACCAAGTACAGATGCTGCAGATGTTCTAGGGTCTGCACTTCCAGAATTCGCTCTTTGCCCACCAATGCAGTTGCAGTCCGTCGTGTTCAATAGCGAGTCCGTGATTGTTGTTATGAGAACTGTATTGATTAGAATGATGAGTGAGGACTTTGTAGGTACACATTACACAGTCGAGTCTGATAAACATGTTATCATCAAGATAGCAACAGATGGATCTAAGTTAACTCGGTGACCTGAGCTCCATCGGAATGAGAAGTCTTCAGTTTTCACTGAAATAGATGAATGTGCAGTTCGGCTGAGTGCTTGTAGACTGCTTCATGCTAGTGTTTACTGGCAATGTGTGGTCATCCCATGTTGATCATTATAACAGGCGAGACAGTGAGTGGTGTCAGGCTGAAGAATAAATTTATTGATAAGCTTCATTGGTTTGCCCTGTGTTAACGAGAACTGCATCCTGTAACAGCTACCGTATTAACCCTTCTGCAGCTGTTTGTAGCACAGCAAAGTGACCATGGCCACCATCTGCCATGTTGTTGATTAATAAAGTTTTGGCAGCAGTCGGCTTTCAGTATTGATGAATGCTTTGTATAGGTCAGCACGACGACCACATCGACCAGTTGTTTAATGAAATGCTGCACTAGTTGTTGTCGGTGGATTGCTGCTATGAACATGACTTGATGACGTGCATCGTCTCTAGCGGAAGACAGAATGTATTCCAGCAGAGTGTTGGTTGTGTGTGATAAATTAAAAAACAGTTACTGTTTGCAGCCTGATGGAAATTATAAACATTTTGACATAACGTGTTGTGTGCCTCATAATTCCATGACATCTGCTGTACGTGTATTATTAGACTAATGTCTACATAGATACATAAAATGTACATGATGATGACCTGGATGCTACATGTGAACTGGGTACTTTTATAACAGCAAACTGGCTGCATTTATTGTGTATTTGTGTTCGTTGTGTTTCTGGTTGTGTTAGTTCAGCTTTAGTTGTTTGGTTGTCATTACTAGTGCATTTGGTCGCCTGGAAAGACCCATCTCCATTATGACCTGTTGTGTGTTACTGGAATGCAAACTTTCAATTATTAATGTATTCATAAATTTTTGGAAACTGTTGCAGAGACTGGGATTGTTGAGACATGCTGCTTCTGTCATAGTATTGAGTAATCAGTGTCGTTATTTCGTTTGTTCAGATGTGGAGGACGTGAAGTTCGTCATTAACTATGACTTCCCAAACTGTTCAGAGGATTACGTACACCGTATCGGTCGTACAGGCCGTGCGTCAAACACCGGAACTGCATACACGTTCTTTACATATGCCAACTGTAACAAGGCTCGCGACCTCATTGGAGTTCTGCAGGAAGCTCAGCAAGAGATCAATCCAAAGTTGTTAGCACTCGAGAGTATGGCGGCCGCTACTGGATCCGGCAGAGGTTAGTTGGCCTCATCTTTTCACGGTTAAGACATGTTTGTAAATATTGCTTGTAATGTCGATATCGGCCAATTAAATTCTAAGTGATACTTTTTTTACACAATGGCAGCCGCGAATTATCTGTTCATTTGCAGAGTTTGTGTTGTGTTTGTGTTTTACAATATTTTTTTTTTGGTACACGTGTGAGTCAGCAACTAATATTTTCTGTGCAGGCGACATATTTGCACTTGAACAACGTCTTTTTGCTAAGTGGTCACTTGAGCCATCCATTGATGAGGTCATATCAGTTCTGCCCAGAACATCTGTTAGCAATAGCACAGTGTACAAATTCTGTTGTGAATGGGGTACAATGCCATGGGCTGGTTTCAGCTTGTAGTAGATGACAAATGGGTGTTAATTTGTGGTTTACAGGTCGCAGTCGATACAAGAGCTCCAATCCGCTTGGAAATGACATTGCCAATCTCTTCTGCAATGCTGGCATGTATGAAGCCGTTATGCCTACTGCAAGTGTTGTGACTGCAGCTGTGCCACCATCGACTGCATCAGCATTTGGGCCAATGCCGGTCAGCACTGGGCCAGTTACCAGTAGGCCAGTTCCAGTCACCAGTGCTACAGCCATGCCACCAGCCATTACAAGCACTCCTATTGTGGCCAATATGCCAGTCGCTCCACTAACTTCACTGGTCAACACTGCTGCTGTTCCTACTCTGAACAGAAATGTCCGTGACAAGGAACAGTCATCTAGTCAGAGCAGCCGGGACAGGGAGCGTTTTCGTGATCGAAGCCGGAGTCGGGAACGGTCGCGTCGGGAGAGAAGTCGTAGCCGAGATCGTAACCGCGACCGAGACAGAAGTCGTGACCGTGATAAGAGTCCAGACAGAAGTCGCAGTCGTCAGTATGGACGTGATCGTAGTCGGGATCGAGGTCGCGACCGCAGTCGAAGTCGTGGACGAGACAGGGACAGGAGTCGCAGTCGTGGACGTGACAGAAGTCGAGGTCGGTATCGTGATCGTAGCCGGAGTCGTGACCGTGATCGCAGGAGAAGTCGTGACCGGAGTAGGAGTCGTGATCATGACAGACGAGATGAAGGTAAACGTAAGAGTAGGTGGGACACAACTGAGCCATCTCGTGGCGGTGAGACGGCCAAACAATTCGTTAGTTCACAGATGTCAGCTAACAATAACCTGCAGCAGATGCCATCGGGAATGTCTGGCCATATGGCTAATGCTGAACAACCTGCTGTTAACTCGCTGTTGTCTACTGGTGTCAGTAACCCGTCTAGTGGTAATGTTCCTGGTATGCAGGCTCATTCAAGTAGCTCGGCAGCGATTGGAGGATATGCACCAGGTTTAACGATGGGACCAGGCATGGCAAATCCAGCTGTTGTGGTTGGCCCCAGTGATGCTGGTAACATGGCTAGCCAAAATGCTGGTCAAAACGTACCAAGATTTCCCAATAATCCCACCAATGTCCATAATGATATGTGGCAAAACAATGGGAGCAACTTTGGTGCTTCTAATATGCCGAATGTTAATGCTCCATTTCCTGACATGACTGGGATGCCACAAGGACCAAGATTCAGTGGTCCAGATGCTGGTGGATCTTTGCAAACAGGTAATGCTAATGATAATATGCCTGGTCGTTTCAAAGGTTTTGGCATGATGGATAAAGCAGGTATGACCAGTGGTCCTGGCAATATGAGCTACAATATGAATAGCTCCGTGGGACCCCAAGGAACAACTGGTGGCTTTCCTCCACCTCATAATGCAGACAGAATGCAAGGATTTGGAAATGTCAGTGGGGCAGCAGAATCGGACAATTTCACTGGCATGGAAAGATCTGGTTTTGAAACACCAGGACATACGAATAATATGTCACAAAACAGTGGTGGTGGAATGCGCATGCCAGCGAATGATGGAGGTCGAAGTGGATTTGCAGCTGGCCGTGTATTCTCAGGTACAGTTAGCAGGAACCGAATGCAAGGACAAGGGATCAGAATTAATTTTGGAAGTAGCAGTCGAATGCAGACACCGAATGACAAGACTGAAGGAAATAAGCCACAGTTGTCGGGAGATAATACTGGACCTTTCCAAAGACCACCATTTGGAAATGTGCCTGGAATGCAGGGCAGTGATATGCAAGGTGGGGGAAGTGGCAGCGCGAACTTTGCAAACATGCCTGGTGGACCTATGTCTGGAATGATGCAACACCCAGAGTCTGGCATGGTCCGAGAACAGACGCCTAGTTATGGTAAGCCGAGTGGTGTTAGGCCTCTGATGGATGACACTTTCTTCAACCAGTCGGCAACCACGCGACCACCAGTTCCAAACCAGCAGCTGCCGCCACTTATGTCACTGCCCGCCAAACCGACTAACGCGAATACTGCACTGCCACCCCCTCCACCGCCCCCACCCCCAAAGGATATGAACAACCTAGCTTCATCTGCGGCTTCTCAGACTTTCGGACCTGCACCTGTAGGCGTGCCTGCACCGCCACCATTTCAAGCTTCAGTGCCAGTTCAGCAGAGTGCTGAACAGATGCAAGCTGCGATGGCATACTACTACAGTCAGTGGATGCAACAACAACAGCAGCCACAGCCACCACCCCCTCCTCCTCCACCACCTCAGTAGTCCACACGCTGCATTTCACTTACTGGATATATCACTTCAATACATTCGACATGTACTCATGTAGTATTATAGAGTTCAGTCTCTTGATGTATTATTTTAGTTCTAGTGGCATGAAAACTTGTGGTATTTTAGTTAAAAGTGAATGTGTTTGTATTTACCTTGTTACACAGTGAACTCAGTACCAGGATTTTTGTATAATTGGTGGGCCAAAATTATAACCCTTTAAGTTAATTGTTCTCACTTTTGTTCTCTCTGTCATTGTAAATAGTTGATAATTCTGCACAAAGTGACTCGTTAATTTGCGCAATGTTGTCATATTTTTGAGCATAAGCGAACCTTATCACTACAGTCTAGAAATACCAGTGAATAGTGACATAACATGAGGTTTTTTATGAATCCTGAGGTGTGATTCAGCTACTTATGATCAAATTCGAGAAAATTTGTAAGAAATTCTGCTGCACTAGTGGTCAGTAAAGTGTCGGGGCATTTATCAGTAGTTATTGTAGCAGAGTACTCATCCCTGATGAGTATTAGGTATACTGTGGTTTTAAGCTCCCTGTCTGTCACTCGGCCTGCACTTTCACCCGCTGACAGGCAGTTTAGTAGGCAGCCTCGTTCTTACCTTTCGCTTCCTGGCCCATATCCGTGCATGCTTGCCAGCTCGTCAGCACCAGCTCGTGCCAGAACTTACACCTGAACATTTTGTAACATGTGTTCACTTTGTGCAGAATTTTATTTTAAATTATCACTTATTAATATTAGTTAAAAATTTTCAGTTGTTTCATTTGATAATTAGCAATTTGATGTCAGCTTAGGTGTATAATATTGTTTTTTGACCTTAAATTTGTTGGCATGTACATCAGTCGACGTCATCTACTACAGTGCAATACATGTCTAATCTGCCAGGCTTTTGCTGCTTCTGCCTTTTCCTAGGTGAGCCCCAGAAGTTTTTGCCATGATTTCTTCAGTTGTAACTCGATGGTTTCAAGAGACGTCTAATTGCTTCGTTTCAGTCTGTATTAAGCGGCATCATTTAGCATTGCTGTTAGTGGCCGCAGCTCTGAACTGTATAGGATATTCAGTACAATAATTGACTCATACATGCTCTGCTGTGCAGAATTGGAAACGGCTGACACGTTGTGTTAATTTAGAGAAGGTTTCTGTGACTGACATGCATTTTTCATTGTTACGAGTTTATTGTTATGAAGAGACAGCAGTGTGCAGCGTTTGCTTGATGTAAATAACAGTGAGATTGAAATATTAGAACTTGCTTCTGCATCTACTTGTAGAGATTTTATGAATATAATATGTAACTGAAGATAGTCGGTCTTCATTGTGATAAAATGCATGTAATAGTAGCAAATGCCTTTCAGTCAAGGCAGGCTACCCGTGTGTGCATACATGTATTTAGTTGGACATCATTTATATATTTGTTCTAAGCTCAAATTTGACGATAGTCGTAACTGAAAACATTATCTTTCTGCATATGTGGGTTCTAAACGTATGCACAGATTTCAGTCGTGCTACAGGTTTTATTCAGAGGCAGTTTCTTATCAGAGATTGGATTTTTGTCACACTGGGACCCTTGCGCTGTGCTTAGCTTAGAGGCGGTTGCCTTGTATCTGTTGGTTGGGTCATTTGACCAATGACCTGTACAGCCATCCTTGGAATTACCTATAATGCGTTGAGTGGGACGTTAAGCCTAAGTTTACTCACTTCACATGCTATTTCTCTTTACCCACAGTAGTGAGGAATTTGAAACTTGGAATGGTGACAGACTGTTAAGGGGATTGTTGTGACGACATTCACTGACATAGCTACACTAGGATCCTTGTTCTTCATAGAAGTGTACTAGACTATACAGAAATTAAGACATTGTTTACTATTCAAGCACTCTTATACCTAAGGGTTACACCCAGACCGTGTTCAATTGTATGCACTGTACATGTTCGTCAGTCGATACTGCGTCAAGAAATGTCCGTCTTCATTTCACCGGATTTGTGGCTGCCAAACAGTATGCAGATGAAAATATCTATGGTTGAGATGACAAGTTCGAAAAAGACTTGTAGATAAAATTGTTATTTTCAAATTTTTATGTAACAGTTTGTAATTAGTCAAAATAGATGGAGAACACAGAGTGTAGGGAGTGTTGTCACATTCATTGCTTGTTGAATGAACTTATACGAATTGACGGTTTTGACAGTTTGCTTAGTGGAAATGTCAATCAGCTGATGTTCACGACGATTCTGTCTGCTCGTCCGCCTGTCATTTTAGTCGTCGCTCAGTTTGTCAGTTGTCAGCGACGTGTGGTGAGTTGCTGTTTGGACTAGACCGTAGATTTAAGAGGCGCAATGGTAATACATTGCTCATTGCTTGTCTGTTAATTCACCCGTATGGTTAAGGTTAGGGTTAGGATTAGTAAGTAACTAAAGTTATAATCCGGTGAAACCTGTGTTTTTCTCTTAGAATTCATCTAATGAATATAGACATGACTAGAACTCCCCGAATTCGTCAACTTACTGTATGTTTGGTCGAGTTCCTGAAGCCATTCAGCCAGTCTTCTTCGGAGCTTCGCTGTGTGCCCTCAACAGGAAGGACGGAGGAATTCGTCCCAATAGCCGTCGGCTGCAGTCTTCGACGTCTGTCAGTAAAAGCAGCCTGCAGTGCCGTGAAGGCAAAGATGTCGGCAGCGTTTTACCCGACGCAGCTCGACTTTGGCATACCTCGAACTACGTAAGCGGCAGCACGTTGCTACATCAAACATCTGCAGCCCGGTTACGGCGTCCTGAAGTTAGATTTTTCTACAACTCGGTTTTCCGTGACGTAATGCTGCATACAGTTTACGATCAGCTGCCCTACCGTGTCGTTTTGTGTAGCCTATATGTCATCTCGTCTTGGCGACATAGTATTGACATCTGACGAGGGTGCACAGCAGGGCGATCCTCTCGGCCCGATGTTGTACTGCATGGCAATTCTGCAGCTGAACATGTGGTATTTGGACGATAGCACCATCGGTGAGCATGTGGATAATGTGTACAATGACTTTCTTGCCATTAAATGTGCTGGCGAACAAGTTGGACTGCAGCTGAATGAAGCGAAGTGCGAAATCGTTGCAGATGATATGGCTGTGTGCCACTGAATACGTGACATTGCGCCAGCAGTGAAACATAGGCCTATCAGCTGTGGCAAAGCAGTTCTGCTGGTCGCACCTGTCGGTGATGCCTCGTCCATTGATGATGCACTGAACGAGAAAATTACAAACTTCAGACAATTGTCAAATAACTTGTTGCAGCTAAGTTCACACGACGCATTATTTCTACTGCGTCACTGCTTCAGTACTCCAAAGTTACTGTACTGTTTGAGAAGTTTTCAATGTTTCTCTAGCCAAGTTCTGCAGCCGTATAACGACGTCATTAAACAGACCCTACAACAGTTGCTGAACGTGGAGCTGACGGCTGCAGCATACAATCAGGGACACTGCCAGAAGCATTTGAAGGTCTGGGAGTCAGGCTAGCATCGGCATCGGACCTGAAACTTACCAGCATTCCGGTCGTCGATCGTCAGTTTATCAGACACTGTAGAGCAGTTACTGCCAGTGAGACTGAGGTGTCCATGATGACAGATACATCTCTGCTCTACATGAATGGCAGACCACAGCTGGCGTTCCGTCTTCAGATATAGGGCTCCAGAAAACTTGGAATTTGTCGCTGGTCAGAATCACAGATTGAAAATTCGAATTTTATGAATTTTAAAAATTCCTGAAATTCACGAATTTTAGCGAATTTTAAAATGCGAACGAATTTTAAAAATAAAATTCGTTCAGTAAGCTTAGACATTATTTACGAACTTTACCATGCAGAAAAAAGCACGCAAAACAAAGTCGTGTAGTCAAGTAGGCCCTACTTCGCCGTCGATGTTTATTATCATTTATAGTTTATACACTGTAACTGTATTGTGTTAAACTCAACAATAGTGGCTTACAATTATAGTCAACACTGACTGTCCTGTCAATAGTTCAGCGAATTTTAACAAATTTTAAAAATTTCGTAAAATTCGTGAATTTTAACGATTTTTGAGACCTGTAGTCACGAATTCTCAATCTATCGTCAGAATGAAGTTTGAAGCTGTGATGAATGCCGCACACAACCAAGCCGATACTCAGCTGTCGGCACTTGCCTCGATAATTCGCCACTAAGGATCGCAGTTGGACTGCGCCTTGAATTGAGCGTTTGTGCACCCCATATATCGGTGTGTGTCGAGCAAGTCAGCGCATCGGGGACTCATGGTCTGGAATACCAAAAGTCTGCAGGTCGGCACTTTAGACACAACGCAGTCAGCGATCTCATCAAACGTGCGTTGGCATCAGCTGAGACACCGGCCATACTGGAGCTAACATCACTTAGTCGAAGTGACGGCAAAAGACCTACGGCCTCACGATTGTATCATGGACAGGTGGTCGTCATCTGGTGTGGGACTTCACATGTCCGGACACACTAGCTTCAAGCCACCTCAACAGAGCTGTTCTGGGTCTTGGCGCTGTGCACTGGCGTTGACAAGGGGGGCCTTTCAAGTTAATTTTGAGGCCCAAAATGCTCTAAAACTCACCTACGAGCACCTTTAACTTCAAAATTTTTTCCGGGGGTTATACCCCCGGACCCCCGTTAAAAGGGGAG
>Ga0126335_1001311_pt1 | contig 13753 bp, 6 predicted proteins | sample OlaspJWI45metaG_FD_108409 | JGI IMG/M metagenome (GOLD analysis project Ga0126335, IMG submission 108409) | Marine gutless worms symbiont microbial communities from Oahu, Hawaii - Olavius sp. 1 OAHU.JWI-45 metaG | ecosystem: Host-associated > Annelida > Digestive system > Unclassified | place... | reverse complement strand
GCGCTACTAGAGTTTCACGACCTCAGCTGGAAAGTAGGCTACTTTACCACACCCTAATCCTAAACTCTGAAACTGGCCTAACCCTAACCCTGTTCCTAAATCAGTAAACTAATTTCCAGGTGAGGTCGTGAAACGCCAGAAGCGCCAAGAGCTTTCTTACTGTGTTACATTTTAGTTTCAAGTGCTCGGTTCTAGAACAGTATATGTACTCTGTTGATTAGTGGATCTGTTGCTTACAAGCTGGTCACTGGCCATATCTTCAGCTTCTGAGCTAATATGGGCGCTTCTGGAGTTTCACTGCATCATATGAAAATCCACTAGGTTTTAGGGCTAGGGTTAGAGGTCAGGTTTAGAGGTAGGGCCAGGCTTACAATTAGGCCTGTAAGCGACTCAGCCTAGCTTTTCCGGCTTGGCTTGGAAAATTTTCTGGCTCGCAAGTTGAGCCGAGTCGGATTTTTCGGCTTAGGTGCGGCCATATAGTATAGGCCTATAGTGTGGTGTGACAGTTGAACCGTTAAACAACTGAAAATTGAATGCATTATTCTTGTATCACATGGTGTGTCTATGATGTCAGCAACAGCATAAATCTAAATCAAGCAATATTCAGAACAAGTGTAATCGCTTCGGCTTTTTATTTCAAAAACTCAAGTAGACGCCTTTTAATTTTGTCGAGTTAAACTACGTTAAAATATGATAATCACTGTCGTATTTAGATGCCATGGGGCGACAACGCCGACGACGCCGCGCGGGGGGTAGCCTGTACCATTGGTAAAGCAAATAACCTTACGAACTTACACTGTATTCACTGCGAGACTAAGCCTACATGTCCCCATTTAGCCATAGCTGCAGTGTGATAGGTCTTGAATGCAAATGTCAGTACCATATATTACACAGGTAACCTCGAGATACATTAGAAAGTTACTAGATAAGGGAATCGCAGTTTTCAGTAATGTCCATCATGCTGCAACACGATCATAGCTGCACAAAGTTATCAAAGTTATCAGATATCAGTGTGAGTGATAAATGTAGGCCTACGTATAGGACCTTTATCTGTAAAGTCTAAAGACCCATGTTCCTTGGGTAAAGACAGCCTATTTTACTGGAAGAAAAATTTGCGTAATTGTCATGCACAATTGGCACAAAACAGAAATGGTTTAACCGATGTAGTGCGATTGATGAATGCTTTGAATTTTTCAAAAGTCCGGTGACTGAAAACATACTCTCCACCGGTAATGAGGATGCACTTGATGTGAGAAAAAAAATTGACCAAAGCACTTAATTTCGGGTACGCTTCACAATGACGTTTCCAATAAAAAAGGGCTGATAATTTCTCTTCTTGCATAAGAACTGTGGGTGCTAGATAAGCGGCAATCTCCTTTAAGACATTGTGAATGTCGTCATTTCCACTGGAATCTACGGGTTCGTCTTCCGGCTCAGAGTCGAGGTTTTCAAGTAATCTTAGCTTCTTGTTTGGAGGCTGTGAGGGTTCAGGCTGACTCACGTCGGTTCCTGCTGACGACGTCGACAGGGTCTGTGCTTCAGACGTTGCATTTGTATGCACACTGACTCACCGACGAATAATACGCAACAAATGACGTCACTCACAACACACAGGTCTAAGTAAGTAAGTAAGTTAACAAGTAATTTGGCCACCTGGGCATCGCCATCCGCCGAATACAGTAGTAAAGTTGGTCAGAAAAAAGGAACTAACTCCAATTGATTCTGTGGTATTGGTTGCCTTTTCTTTGTTATTCTGCAGTGAAACTACTATCATGTAGTCAAAATTTGACTCAGACTTTTTTTGCGGCTCAGCTTGACTTGGCTCAGATATTTTCCGGCTTCGGCTCAGACAAAATCCGGCTTGGCTTGGACATTTTCTGGCTCGGTTTTTGCGGCTCTGGCTTTGGCTTTGGCTTACAGGTCTACTTACAATTATGATTTAGGGTTATGTGTAGGGTAGGGTGTTGATAACTGGTGAGGTAGTGAAACTCCAGGAGTGCCTGAATATGTTTTGTAGAGTTATCACCGAGTGCTGGTTGTTTGGTACTGTAGTTATGTATAATAAAATTTCAGTTTTGTTTTGCGTCCGCTGCCTGTAAAGGCAAAAGATGCAATATCAAAATGCGTGGAAAAAGAGCCTATAGGCATTCTGATATTGCAACTCAGGTAGCTGCAGTGGCGGCCAGCTGTAGCGGTGAAGCCACTCACCATGACGCCGGATGTCACAAGCTATTATTAGCTCAGGCTATGTGGACGCAAAACTTTCCAGCAACTGGCATCTAGTTAATTATGTAATTTGCTGACAGGAGATGCTAGCAACTTGATTCAATGCCAGTTTTGTGAAAGGTCGTTCAACGCTAATGCCATTGTATGTTGCTATTTACTGCAATTATTGTATTTATATGTAAAAAAACTTATCTTATGACACTAGAAGATTTCCTGTTTGTTAGATGCCTATAGAGCCAGTTGCCCAGTGCTGCTGCAAGCACCAAGAACATGCATGGCTGAAGCTATGCTTAGGACGACATGATGTACAGTCAGGTTGCTTGTAAATGTATAAAAGTGGTTGTCATCATACTCAGTGGACAAACAGTACAATTAATAGTCATCACATGATTAATTGTTAAAACCCTCTAATGATTAGCTTAACAAAATCTTATTAAATTTTAATTGTGAGATCACCAGAATAACTTTTCTACATACAGGTACATTAAACTATACTTTCTCATTCATGCAAACTGCAAGATGGCTTCTGTGATAGCATCAAACGTGTTGAAAGCCAGGCAGCTGTATTTAATGTGTATAGTGGAACAGACAGCCATTTAGTTTTGTATTGATAGGGATAATTGTGTGCAGGTTCGCCATGAACCAATATGTCAGAAGGCACAGCAGAAGAAAAGAAAAGTGTTTGATTCGTCCAAACAGCGTGCAGAGGGCACTGATGTTGTAACGACCAAGAAACGTGGACAGCCTTCCCATCAAAGCAGGGTCAGTATATGCTGTGTTTCATTATGGCATGGTAATATTTTTGAGGGTGTTGGTCTGTGTGTTTGTCATACGATAGTTGTTATATATGAGATGGCTGTTTCATGTGCAACTTCAAAAAATGATATGGCTGTAAACCCGAAATATCGGTGAAGTCAGGCAAGTTGAAATAGGTCTGGAAAATGTCAGAAAAGCCGAGTATCTGTATATTAGTAAACTGGGTAATGGTCACCTACGAAGCTGTCATGATTTTTTAAAAGATTACCATTGTAGGTTTATTGACTCGATTAGAAGTTGATGTGTTAATTACATAAAAGCTAATATTGTTAAAACCACAGGTAAGGCTGAATATTCTAAGCTGAGAGCCTGTCAGTGTCACAAGCTCAGTGCCTTTGGAAGTGACGTGCTGTAGGAGCATGGCCCCCTTCACCCGTGCTTTTACTGTGTGCATCATTTGTAGTGGTGCATAAATGACTAATTAAATTGTTCTTTGATTTTGCAGTAATGTGCTGGTTACGATCAATGTTGTTTCTATATGTCAAGCTGACTTACTACTGGTAACTGTTGGCAGCTGAGTAAACTCTCACTTTCCAACCAGCTGCTTAGATCAACTTTTAGTCTGGCCACCCTTGTGCATAAGTGCAGTGAGTATCTGTGAAAGTTGGGCTGTAAGACATAGCATGCATGGTCTCACAGTGTAAGGTAAATATCAAGTGTAAGATTAAATGTAAGATTAGTGGGTTTATGTGGCTGTTGAAAGACCTTACTTTTGTGTTGCAATATATTGCTAGTGGTGTAAACTGACTGAATTGTTGTCTGTTTAATGCATGTCAAGGTTCAACCTGCAGCCAGAGCGGTGAGCATACGTTGCAGTGTTTATCCTAGAGGTGTAGATTATATAACGCTGCTTCTGAAAGTCTTAGCATTAGCTTGCTCATGCTTTTTAGCTGTCTCTCATTTATAACTTTTATGTAGTAAACTATGTAATTTATTTTGCTGCTAATACATTTTATCTTTTGATGTCTCCACGTTATCATTCACATATACTACTGACTTTTCAAGGCACTGTTTTGACAAGAATTTTCTGTTTATATTTTGGAAATTTGTGTATTGTTTTTCTAACATTATATTGTGACTACAATGGAACATTCAGATTAAAATCATTTGAACTATGTTGTTACAAATCTTTGTTTGTGTCACAATTCTGGAAATCTGGTTCAACTGGTTGTATCATGAAAACAAACCAAAGTGCATGTCTGTAGATAACATCTTTCATATTTTTCTTCAAAACAGATAGTATTAGATTTGATAATTTGCATTTATGGTGGCAAGTAACAACATCAGCTGGTAGAATTTTTCCCCCAAGTTTATAGGTTTTGTTAAGACTTTCAGTATGCTTGACACTTTCCATGTTATTGATGTTCCGATTCAGTGTTTGATGTTACAAACATTGATAAATATTTGTTGTAATGCGCTATCACACTAAGTCGGACGATGATCTTGAGCCTGAACCCGAGGTGGTGAGGTCGTCAAGCTCATGCATTCTGTTGTAAACTGGTCTGGCATCAATGGAGTCACGCTGCTTCCATGTCAAGTCACATGTCTAATCACAGGAGTCACAGATTGCCGCAATTCGGTGGTCGTTGGGTCGCATTGGTCACTGCGGGCTGGCTCCTGCATTACCACAGAAACTATATGTGCTAGATGTCAAATCCAGGAATGAGTTAACACTGCTGGTCACTGTTAGAAACCCTTCCACTGACACTTGATCTTATGACTGTTTTTCCTTGGTTGTGACACTCCAGTGGTCCTACAAGTAGCTATGTTATTTAGGCCACTTTATAAAGTATTATTACATTACATTATACTGCTGCATAGTGGTTGGCGGCATGGTGTAATGGTTAGCGACGTTGGTCTTATCAACGAAGTTAATCAACATCGGGCCCAGTGAGTACTTGGATGGGTGACCATCTTTGATGGGTAAACCATCTAGGTATGTAACCAGCCAGCTATGTCGACTCAGCCTTCCATCCTCCTGTGATGATAAAATGAGTACTGTTGATAATCACAGCTGCAGTAGGACATGTAGTCGGGACTGCTAGCCTACTGACCTAGTTGGTTAAAGGCACTGGCTGTTAACTTGAGCCAGCCATCCAGCCAATGTTGGGCTGTATGCTAGCTTGATTGCACTTTGTTCTCGCTGGCTCGAAGCACCAATGGGATAAACTCCATGCAAAGGAATTCGGGTCTGTGTGAAATATTCAATAGTGCAGACATTCTCACTGCAGAATCTTTACGTAGTGTATCACTTAATTTGTGAGTTTACTGCTTTCAAGCTCAATGAAAAATTGTATACTTTATGCAGTATAGAATGTGTATGTTATTGTCAGTGACATCATACATAGCACATTTGCATGCTGTCAGTGACACTTTGTAGGCATGTAACATTTCACACTGGCTGACATTACCTTACAATGTCTTGTTTTATTTCTTTGGAGATTTTGCAGTTTACAATTTTTGTTGGTGAATGATATTATTCAAAGTCTCTGGGCATCATTAAGTATTGATAAATAAGCTGAGTAACAATGTAATGTGATGTCTTTTTAGCAAACAGTAATGCCATGTATTTCAGGATTTGATAACTGCTTTTGGTGAAGTTACAGTCATTTATCATCAAATTGTATTAATAAAAACTGCTTCAAAGAATAAATATTGGCATTTGGCAATGCTAGAATGTGTATATTATGTCTTTCAAAGTTGAAGTTTTGACTATCTTGATCTGTTTTCTTCAAGTTTGCAGGACTTTTTCTTGCCTTATTTTTGTCTTACAAATTGCTGTTATAACGATGCTGTATAATTTGTCTAATTGATGTAGTAATGTGTAACAAAAATATAAACGTGCAATGTCTGTGTATACTTATGTGTTATTTGTCTTGTATCTTTCGAAAAGCCTCCGCCTCACAAAGTAAGCTTTGAAAATGTCTCATTTGCACACACACAAACTAAACTAATCTCGTTGATATGGCATATAACATAATACAGAGCTGGGCCAAAGTGTGAGATTCTGTTGACGGCATTTGTTTGCTGTTGAGGATGTTGAATCATAGTCATAAGTGCATATGACTCATTGATACTACTGCTGTTGTGAATGCCTTGCAGATTTTGCTTGTAGGGAAACCAATGCTGTGACTCATTGAATGTATTTCTCCAGATTTTAATGTCATAGTCGCAGGCTAGGCCATGTCATTCAATCCATTCATGCCCTTTAAGTTGGCATTGAAACTGCACTCAGCAGTCTAATTCATTATTGTGATCCACAGCAAAGCATTGGCTTGACATCAACCACTTTGTAAAGTTACGCAGTTTAATCAAACTTGCTGCTGATGACGGTCATTCACATGCTGCTGATGGCAATACAATTATGAAAATGGCTGTTCTGTTTTTTACCAACTGCATAGTGGCATGGTAATATTTTTGAGGGTGTTGGTCTGTGTGTTTGTCATACGATAGTTGTTATATATGAGATGGCTGTTTCATATGCAATTTCAAAAAGTGATATGGCTGTAAACCCGAAATATCGGTAAAGTCAGGCAAGTTGAAATAGGTCTGGAAAATGTCAGAAAAGCCGAGTATCTGTATATTAGTAAACTGGGTAATGGTCACCTACGAAGCTGTCATGATTCTTTAAGAGATTACCATTATAGGTTTATTGACTCGATTAGAAGTTGATGCATTAATTACATAAAAGTTAATATTGTTAAAACCACAGGGAAAGCTGAATATTCTAAGCTGAGAGGTCATTGTCACAAGCTCAGTGCCTATGGAAGGGACGTGCTGTAGAGTATGGCTTTTTTTACTTTTTGCTTTTACCGTGTGCATCATTTATCCTCATTTATAGTTTTGAAGTCCGTGACCTAGAAAGTTCATTTTTGTTACACAGGTTCATCCTCCCTCCTCTTCAGTTTGTATATCAAAATCGTCAATCAAGGTCAAAGCCACACGAGCCCAAATAGCACGTTTGCAGGTGGTTTGCCTCTCACGTGAAGGCATCTTGTTTTAGATACTGTTGTAAGCTTGCACAATTCTGAAGTTCTGAACAACATGCTTTATTTATTCCTCAGCAGTGCTGAGGCTCTTGGCCAGTAAACTGAACTTTAGCAATAATTTATAATAGCGTAGTAATAACTCTGGCAATGGTTATTTTCGTGGGGGTTTTCTCATCGTGATTTTGCCAGCCTACATTAGTGAGAAATTTGAAATGATAAGCTGGAAAAAGATTTACATTGCAACCTTACCGACTGCACATTGATGAGTTTACACTAATGATCTAATTTTGTTATTGGTGCTAAAATGAGGAAATGATAACTGTTAAACCATATGCCATTGTACTTGGTAAAATGATTATGTTCTAGTCTGTTTTTATTATTATTTGTTTTTATGTGATGTGCTATAAAACTTTACTCACTCACTGTAGCAAATGGCCAAAGTAATTTGGCGATAGTCACATCGAATCTCTCACCCTGTGTGGATCAGAACCACATCTGATACAGTGTTTCTTTGGCTCCCTAGAGCCTCCACCCCAAACAGGACTCCAGTCTATTCGCCGTTTTTGCAGGACGCGGGTGCATCTAAGAACTACAGACACTCCACAGTACAAGATCATCCATCACCATAGTCTACGTCTCGTGCATTTGATGCAGCCTATGAAACTAGTCTTATTAAACAGCCATTGTCACTGCATTACTAAGGCATGCATGTGCATGATTGTTGGACATGTACCTGCGGATGTTACAGCCAGATAAGAAGAGCAGTTGGCGACAGAAGCATGAAGAATTTGTGCGAACAATTCGTGCAGCTCGAGGGGCTCAGGCTGCAATAGAGCGCGGTGAACCACCCCCACCACCACCGCCGCCATCTATCAACCCAGGTCTTCCTTCGTTGATCTCTTGTCGATCTAGTTGATTTGTTTGTTTATTTAATATGCAGAATGTACTTGAAAACCTGTACAGCACGTGTAATTTGTCAACATTAACTTGATATTGTTATACAATGTTTTTAATACCTCCATCATTTAGTTAGGTGCCAGAGGCAATATGCTTTCTTGCGTGTGAATGACGTCCGTCCAGTCTATCTTTCGTTGCTTCATCTGTCTGTGGTGTTATCTCAATACTGTGGTGATATTGACATGAGATCTGTACCAACTGTTCGACTGCAATGCTGTATAAACTTGTGCTGAGTGGTGGCGGCATATGCATTGTTAGCCGACGCGCCACAATGTGGGGGCCAGCTGTAGTAATGGTCTGCGTTGTCCGTCCGTCCGTCTCTCACATGCGAATATCTCGGAAACTAAGTGAGATAGATGTATGGTTACTAGGAAACTCAAATAGGAATCCGATTCAAAATCTGTCATCAGATTTGCAATTGGAAGTGCGGTTCTGCCATTTTGGGTGTTTCCGGGTTGCTTTCTCTGATAAACTGTATTGTACCTGTGCGCATGCTGCAAGCAGGTATAGTTTTTGGCGGCGTCTGTCTGTCTGTGTGCTGTCCTCACAAAATCTCGAAAACTCCCAGTCAGGAATTGATGTAACTTGGTAGGAATATGCCGAGTGGTGAACGCTAGAAGTGTTTTGAAGTTAGTGACATTTGACCTTGACCTTTGACCTTGATAGCTATTTTCATATTTTTTTATTTGCCATACATATCTCATCCATTATTAGCAGTTTTGAATGCTGTAACCTAGCAACTTTATTCAACTTCAAATGTAAAGGTACATTTTCAGAATATTTAGGTCACTTTCAAGTTTCAAGGTCATGGGGTTAATGTCAAGGTCACGACAGCAAAAATGCGGCCGCGCGCAGGTATGTGCTCACTTCAGTCACAGTTTAATTAGAAATGTATTTTTCTGGTAAATGCACTGCAAGATGTTTGAAGTTCATGAGAGAAAACATGTTCAGTTTGTACTGCGTGGTTTGTATAATGTGTTGTAGATTACGTCCAGTGCGACTTCTGTGGGCGACGTTTTAACGAGACGGCTGCAGCACGACACATTCCATGGTGCAAGGAGCAGCATGAACGTCTGCCAAAGAAGAAGCCGGAGCAGACAGTTGCAGCACAGAAGCAGGCCATGCGTACACAGGTGCATGTGGGTGTTGGTTGCTGCCTCTGTCTAGTGCTAACATGCAGAGGTTTAATCTTGGTGTGGGAAGTTTACATGTTTGTCGCAAAAACATTTCAGTATACAGCCGTGAGCACAACTTGCTGGCTCAGTGGTGTAGTGGTTAGGTGTCGGACTTGTGACTCATGGTCGTGGGTTCAAATCTCGGTCACAGCATTGCCGGTTTTTTTCTGAGGTAGGTGACCGTTTCTTCCGGGTAAACTGTCTTGGGATGTAACCACCACCTAGGTCAACTCAGCCTTGCATCCCTTCGGGGTCGCTAAATCAAGTACCAGCTTCGGCTGGGGTAAAGACGGGAAAGTCACCTCTGGCAGGTGGCAGGTAACACTATGTGATCCCATATGGTATGTGATTTCCCATAGCGGTGAGGTGAGTTCACGAACTGCTAGATCCCGTTTACTTTACTTTACTTTACACAGGTTTTTAAAGTATTTTTCCAGCTTAGGATGCCGTGCGTTTGATATTACTTACTTACTGACTATTGTTTTAAGTAAGTTGGCCATATGAATGCATAAAATTGTGCTACTGTTGTTGCCTGTGGAGCTGCCAGTAACCAAAGAACATTACTTAACTTATATAGCTTTGTTATAGCATCATTCATATGCTGATGCATGCATGAAGGTTACGAAAATGAGATCTTAAAGCAGTGTTGTAGCCAGACTATTTTATGTTGGAGTATCACCATTCACTAAGTGATTTGTTAAGTGTCAGAAACACGTTGTTGGTTGTGCATATCAGTATCAAGCTCCAAAAATCAAAAAGGCACCTGCGCAAAATTACAACAACTATGGTGGTGGCTATGATGATGATGTGATTGCAACACATGGTAGAACAGGTGGCAGTTATAGCAACCCATCGAGTATGTGTTGCCATTGTTTATATTTGATATTGTCCATTTCTGTTGTATGATATGCCCATCGCTGGAGGCATGTTTTGCTATTATTAGTTACATTTTTATCGCTATATGCATCGACTTTGGTCTGGCATAGCACGTAGAGTAACTTTTAGTTCCATATAGCAATTTATTGTTTCAGAAGTGTTGTAGAAGAATGAGGGACAAGTAAGTGTAAAATAGCTGCTATTTGGCTATAATAAAATATTATAGGACAGGTGAGCAAAATGACAGAAATAGTCAGGATTGATTTGAATTTTGCCATTCATTTAGTTAAGAAAATTTATGTAAGGTTTTGTTTGATTTTATTAATTATTATTTAATATTAGTTATTAGTTAACAATTAATTAATTAGTTATTTATTAGTTATTTAATATTTTATTAGTTTGATAAAGATTTATCGAATAAAGAAAATAATAAATAAAAAGAGCTACCTGTGCAGATTGTTAGTGGCAATAGTGGGTGGTGGATAATTTGGCAGATGATGACGACAGCAGATCTGGAATCTCTGACCATAAAACACTTCCTGTTTGTCTTTGTATTGATTATATGTAAGCACATTTTAATTGTGAGCTAAGTAGCTGTTCAGTGCATGTAACTTGTTGCAAATTATGTGTACACAGGTCGTCAGCGGAACGCAAGTAGTGACATTGGTTATTCTGACAGAATGGTAATCACAGATATTTTGTCTTAATTTTGTTGATTCTACGGCTCGCATTTGTTAAGCCTTTACATCTGTTAAGGTCGTAACTCTAACAGAATACATGGTTATTACTTGCATTTGGTTAAGTGATGTGAAAAAGCCTTCTGGTATTTTTTGAAAGAATCAGTCTAACACACAAGTTTTATTCCAGTTAGCAGTGGATTTCTTGCACAGGCTGGAGCTATGGAAATGCCCCATCACTGATCTTTGACTCAGGCTTGATATTTAAGGGCCCATTCACACACACACTATAACATCGGACAACTATGTTGTTTGTTAATTTTACAGATGATATTGTCCGATATCGTACAACATTATACAACATTGTCCATCATGTCGGACAGTGTCAACTTGTCAATATTTGACCCATGCCTAAATCAGTTCCATTTTATTGTAAGATAGCACATGATACAGTGTGACACTGTACTGCATGAAGTGTCATGTTTCATGGTCGATTCTGGCACTCTCTAATTTATTTACTTACTTACTTGTTTTTGTAAGGCATTAAGGACTGGACGCACAGTGGAAACGTACGATGAAGCTCGGATGCTGAGTGCAAAACAGCGAGCTGGTATTCCGTCGAAAAAGTATCCAAGCAGTGACAACATTTACTCACACAGGTTTGTTTGTTTGTGGTGTGAAATGCTTTTTGTTACTTTAGATTCATAACTTTGTGAATTGGTGTCTTTCTTATTTCTAGTTTTCTGCTGCATCTTAGTCGTAAATATTATTTGTAGGGTTGTACCGGATTCACATTTTCTGGCTAGATTTGTCTAGATTTATAAGTGTAAATCTTGCTGGAGCCGGATTTGTGATTTTGTTAAAATATCACAAGGAAAGAATGGTGCGTAGCCTATCCAGCCAAAACAGGTCCTCATTTGCTGACCCCAGAGGTCTAGGCACTGTATAAATGACAAGGCAGTACTGTTGCTGTCTGTATGTCATACGATCTATCTGTCTGTCTCTCTATGCTGTGCCTGCTATAACAGAAGAATAGAAAGTCTCAGAAAGTTCAGTGCCATGGTATGCAGGTTTCCCGTGATAGCCATAGCTAGTCATGCCATTTAAAGGTCAAAAGGTCAAGGAGATCAGGCCTTGCAACGCTGATGCATGAAATGCTCTATAGTTTGTGAGCTGCAGTAATGCTCATGAGAGTGATGTAGTTACATTTAGTTACTTGTACGTGGTTTGGTTCGTAAATGGTGAAAATGTGATTGGTTTGTTTTAATCTTTGACAGTGATCGTGCAAGGTAAGATTTGTTGTCATGTGCATACTTCATAGCTTTTGTTCTGTTTGTGTTCCTTTTTTCTCATCTGACTGATAAGCTTTAACACGAATATTTATTTTGGCCACTGAAAAAAGACTGGTCTTATTTTGGTTAAATGTGGATAACACCAATAACACAATTGGGGGAATGAAATAAATTTGTTGCAAATAAGCTTAAACATATTGTAGTGTATGGCCAGATGTTATGCAAGACTGGTCTCACTGGATGCAGAATTTACTCACTGGTTAATTTGACATAATGTGTTTTAACAATGTCACTGTGAGTTACCAAAAGCTTAGCTGTTTCAGAGATGGCATGCATCTTCTTAGTCAATTCAGATCGTGGCAAATCCATTGTCGAAAGCACCCATCCTAGATGCAAACACATGGATTTTTATGGTACTACGACGTTATGGTGCCTTAGTCTGAACCCATTTGTGGGACATTATGGTACCCAACCATGTATCCAAAGTGACAATATGGTACCCTTGCCTGAATTCAATTTATAGTTGATATTAAAACGTCTTACTACAACTTGGTACCGTATGGTACCATAATGTCAAACAGTACTTTGTACCACAACAATCGTCAGGCATCAATGTGTTATGTGGTGCAAACCATACTTTAATACTTCAGACTTGGGCTGTTATGGTTCCACTTACTTGCCAAAAACCTATTTTAGTCATAGCTCCCTTATTTGAAGAGTTATCGCAATTTTGATAAAAAAAATGTGCCCCCTCTTTCTTAAGTAGTCACAATCTACTATCCTGAGGTGAATCCAACCAGTGGTCCTCATATGACATGCATATAATACTGCATTTGTTGCTGCTGTGTTGTGGCTTTAGTTTTAAATGCACAAACCAGTCTTTATATCCGGTTTATAGACGTTTTTTTAGTTTTTTTGTTAATATTATGCTGTCAGTTCTTGGAGTCTAACATGTTTGGTTGAGAATACTGATATAACTATATTTTGTTGACTCTTACATAACACGGAATAGTACAGGCTGCTTTTATGCACTTTTGGAATTGTGTAAATTTTTTCACTATCTCAGACCTGGTCCAGCCACTCCTAAGTGGCATCTCTGTAACTCTACTTGAAATGCAAATGAGAGATTGTGAAGAAAAGAATCGTGCAAAAAAGATGACTTAATTGGTGGGCATTGGACATGATGGGATAATGGTTCATTGGTATTTAGTTATTTGTTTTGCTGCTTATTAGTTTTTTAGTGGGAGGTGTAACAGGCTTGTTAGCTCTTCCTCTTTTTGGTATCATGATTCCATAGTGCTTTTATTGTTCATTTGTAAATTCAATATTGTAATTTTTTCGTTTACCATCAAATCATTTATCAGATGTTGTTTGTATTCCTGTTAGGAATGTGCAGCATGGGCAATTGCCCCCGCCGGGAAGTCAGTTTTCCACAGTCGCCTTATATAAGATTTTAAGCTGAAAATGCACCAAAAAGCCCGGACCCGCTGGGGTGCTCACCGCACCACCATACCCTCTCACATTTGATGGTGAAGGAATGGGGAAGGATAGGGCAAGAAGAATAAGTGAGGAGACCCAGACCCCATTATTTGCCCAGCCTGGGCCCTGGAAAATATGCTGTGGGCACCGATGGGAATGCGGTCAGGGTGGGAATTACCAAATCTGAAGTGGGGGGTCAGACTCGCCACAACCTATGACTAGGCATAATTCGATAGCTTTCCAGAGTAGGATCAGCGATTGTCGTG
>Ga0126335_1001310_pt1 | contig 13756 bp, 11 predicted proteins | sample OlaspJWI45metaG_FD_108409 | JGI IMG/M metagenome (GOLD analysis project Ga0126335, IMG submission 108409) | Marine gutless worms symbiont microbial communities from Oahu, Hawaii - Olavius sp. 1 OAHU.JWI-45 metaG | ecosystem: Host-associated > Annelida > Digestive system > Unclassified | place... | reverse complement strand
TTGATGTTCGAAAACCATCCGAACTGCTCGTTCTTTAACCTCTGGGGAATATCTGTTTGACTTTGACATGACTCCATCCTCTCAAACTGTGGAGTCTCCGTCAAACCCGGGGCGGTTCAACACCATCGAACTACCTGAAAATGCCATGCCCCGCCCGGAAGGCGACTGGGATCTTGTCCACGGGGAGCTGATGACCTTTGCCAATCCCGGTTTTGATTTGCCGCCCATCGATCGGCTGGAGGCATTCGACCCGAATGGCCGCTGTGTCTACACGCGGGTTCTGGTGGCAGTGGAGGTCAACGATTTGATCCGGCCTGCTTGGTTGTACCACTACAACCCCGGTCATAATACCGAGCGGATTACCTCCGGCAAATGGAGGTGAAAGTGCAGAAATGGTATTTTTGCAAAATGGTGTTGATAAACATCTCGCATATTCGTATATTATACAGAAACAACATTACAGCATATTGTAAGGTGAATGAATGAAGATGAAAATAAAAAAGCTGGCAACCGTGCAGATGGGATACTCGTTCAGGTCCCGTCTCGAAGCCTCTGAAGGTGGCGGAGTTGCAGTTATTCAGATGAAGGATCTTTTGGATGACAACACGGTGGGCTGTGATGATTTGGTCAGAATCAGCATGGAGGCCATGAAGGATCACCATCTTGCGCAGAGAGGTGATCTGGTATTCAGGTCTCGCGGGTCTCTAACCACGGCAGCGGTTCTTCTCGAAGATCCGGGCAAGGCTGTTGTCGCCGCTCCTTTATTAAGGATAAGGGTGACCAAGCCGGACAAGGTTTTGCCCGAGTATCTGAACTGGTACATCAGCCAGCGGGATGCGCAGATTTTTTTGACCAGCCGGGCCAAAGGGACGGTTCAGAAAATGATCAGTAAGCAGGCCATTGAAGATCTGGAGGTGGCGCTGCCAAGTCTGGAAAAACAGAAAAACATCGTAGAGCTGGCCACGCTGTCTGCTCGTGAACAAACCCTGCTTCATACGCTGGCCGACAAGCGGGAACAATACATTTCAACAGTACTAATGCAGTTTGCAAAAGGAGAATAAAACATGAGCAGTAAGATTGATCAAAAAGACATCAACAATGCGGCATGGGCGGCGTGTGACACCTTCCGGGGCGTTGTTGATCCGGCGCAGTACAAAGACTACATCCTCGTGATGCTGTTTTTGAAATACATCTCTGATGTATGGCAGGACCACTACGAAGAGTATCAGAAGCAGTATGGCGATGACGATGTTCGTATCCGCCGCAAGCTCGAGCGTGAACGTTTTGTTCTCCCGGTGGTAAAGCTCACCGAAAAGAATGACGAAACCGGCGAAGAAACGGTTCTGGATGAATTCCCCGCCACCTATTACAGCCTGTATGAGCGCCGGGCAGCCGCCAACATCGGTGAGCTGATCAACATTGTGCTCGACCATATTGAAGAAAGCAACAAGAGCAAGCTCGAAGGGGTTTTCCGTAATATCGACTTCAACAGCGAGGCCAACCTCGGCAAAACCAAGGACCGCAATCGCCGCCTGAAACAACTGCTGGAAGATTTCCACAAGCCCCAGCTCAACATGAAGCCCAGCCTCGTTTCCGAGGATGTGATCGGGAACACCTACATCTACCTGATTGAACGCTTCGCCTCCGATTCCGGAAAGAAGGCCGGAGAGTTCTTTACCCCGCTGAAGGTGACTGAGCTGGTGGCCAAGCTGGCAGGACCAAAACCGGGCGATCGCATCTGTGATCCGGCCTGCGGATCAGGCGGACTTTTGATTCAGGCAGCCAAAGAGGTGGGCGACCGTAACTTTGCCCTTTTCGGACAGGAGTCCAATGGCAGCACTTGGGCGCTCTGCCGCATGAATATGTTCCTGCACAGCTTTGACAGCGCCCGGGTGGAATGGTGCGACACCCTGAACAGTCCGTTGCTGGTTGAAAATGACCGGCTGATGAAATTCAACTGCGTGGTGGCCAATCCGCCGTTCTCGCTGGATAAGTGGGGTGCCGAGAATGCCGAGAGCGATCAGTACAACCGCTTCTGGCGTGGCGTCCCCCCAAAGAGCAAAGGCGACTGGGCCTTTATCAGCCACATGGTGGAAACCGCCCTTGAAAAGCAAGGCCGCGTTGCCGTGGTGGTCCCCCATGGCGTGTTGTTCCGAGGCGCAGCCGAAGGCCGTGTCCGCCAGAAAATGATCGAGGAAAACCTGCTGGATGCCGTGATCGGCCTGCCGGGCAACCTGTTCCCGACCACCAATATCCCGGTGGCGATTCTGGTGTTTGACCGCTCCCGTGAAAAAGGCGGCGCTCGTGAAGATTGTAAAAACGTCTTCTTTGTCGATGCCAGCCGGGAGTTTGTGTCGGGTAAGAATCAGAACACCCTCTCGGCAGATCATCTGGCCAAAATTATGGCAACCTACACCGCCCGGGCGGAAGAGGAAAAATACGCCCATGTGGCCGAGTTCGCCGAGATCAAGGAAAACGACTTCAACCTCAATATCCCACGCTATGTAGACACCTTTGAAGAGGAAGAGGAAATCGACATCGATGCAGTGCAGGTGGAAATTGACGATCTGGAAAAAGAGCTGGCTGCGGTGCGGGTAAAGATGGCCGAGAAGCTCAAGGAGATTCAGCGATGAGTAAAGCAGTTCAAGTTCCAGATGGTTGGAAACCAGCCAAGATAAAGGATGCAGCTCAGGTAAATCCTCGGTCAAATTCTGTCGATGATGACAGCTTGGTTACATTCCTTCCAATGACCGCTGTATCTGAATCAGGACTTATTCAGGGTGCTGAAATTCGAAAAGTCATTGATGTAAAGAAGGGTTTTACATCCTTTGAAACTGGCGATGTCTTGGTTGCCAAGATTACGCCATGCTTTGAGAACTACAAAGGATGCCTATGCACGGATCTGAAAAATGATCGTGGCTATGGCAGCACCGAATTTCATGTTCTCCGTCCAAATAAGAATATAACGGGTGAGTATCTGCATACCATCACAAGAACTCACCATTTTAGGGGAACAGGCGAGCTTAACATGACAGGTACAGCTGGCCAAAAACGTGTTCCTACTATTTTTTTGAGGAACTATGATTTCCCGCTCCCCCCGCTGCCAGAGCAAAAAGCCATTGCCGCACTGCTGTCCACCTGGGATGAGGCCATCGAAAAAACCGAGCGGCTGATTCAGGCGAAGGAAAAGACGTTCAAGCAGCTGCTCAATGATCTGATTCATCAAGGGCGCAGCAACCATACCTGGAAAGGTTACAATCTTAGTGACCTTTGCAGCCCGGTATCTCGCAAGAATAGCGAAAACAATACGAATGTACTGACCTCCTCTGCTCAGAACGGATTAGTCAGTCAGCTTGAGTATTACAACAAAAGTGTGTCAGCGGAAAATGTGACAGGTTACTACCTTCTGAAAAAAGGTGAATTTGCTTACAACCGAAGTTCAGCCAAGGGATACCCCTATGGCGCTACAAAGCGTTTGGATAGATACGAAAAAGGCGTTTTGTCGACCTTATACCTATGTTTCGCACTAAAACCTAATGCCCCATGTGAATCCGATTTTCTCCTTCACCTCTTCGAGTCGGGTGCGGCAAACCGGGAATTGCGTGCAGTCTGTCAAGAGGGTGCGAGAAGCCACGGACTCTTGAATATTACGAAGTCTGATTTTTTTGGAATCAAAATCTTTCTTCCCACCCAAGAGCAACAGAAGAAAATTCAGTCTGCTCTTAATACCGCTCAGTACGAAATCGACCTGCTGAAACAGCTCGCAGATAAATACAAAACCCAGAAACGCGGCCTGATGCAGAAGATGCTCACCGGCGAATGGCGGGTAAAACCGGAAATCGTTAACCAATACATGGAGGCGTAATCATGGCTAAAACCCCAGACAACATACGTCTCCAGCAAGAGCAAAATTTGCAGGCACTGTTCGGAAAAACTCCAATTACGGATATGGTTACGGTTTATTATTCTGATAGTTCCGCAGCACATAACCACGGTATCTATTGTGCTCTGATACCAAATTCTGAAGTTGAAAAATGCCTGGCCAATATCTCTTGGGACTTATCCCACGGCGATGGTTACCCCGGAGCGAATATTCATTACGAGAATGATATCGAAGTACCGACCTATCATCGATACGGATTCAATCAGGGAATTGAACCATTAATATTTGATCGTGATTTTCATGGGATACGCCCTGACTACAAAGAAATAAACGAGGAGTTTCGTCTTTTTCACCGTCTCTTCCATGACACCAAAGAAGATAGATATATCAAGATTGATGACAGTGGTGTTGAGGAAAGGGTTGCTGTCGTTGAAGAAAACAGGATCAAGATTCGGCTGAAAGAGATCCGTCAATTTCTGGCGATTAAAGAAATGCATCTGGCGATTCAATTTGATTACCGGGAGCATTCCCAGCAACAGCTCCAGCAACTTGGTCTCTCTTCCGATGACAACAAAGAGTTGCATAATGAATCAGAGTGTTGGGCTCTGAGCTTTGGCGATGCAAGTTGCTGCAGTTTCAAAGGATTCAGCCGTTTATGCGGTAAGAAGATGATCGCACCGCTTCCGAAGTCAAAAAGCGGAATGTGGGGATTTACGCAAGAGGGACCTGATCAATACGCAGATTTTATTATCGATGTCGATGATGACGGCGATAACATTACGCATTCTGCCAACCCGGATGTGTTGGCCAATTATTTCGGAGCCAACCCTGAAGCCCCGCACTATTTAACACCGGTTCATTTTCGCAAAACGGTGTTGGATAAATATTATAAGCAGTCCAGTAAATTTTCGATTGAAGACAATCACCTTTACTGCGGATCTTTGTGGGGGCTACAGATTGATAACCACCATTCGGATAAAGTCTGTGTCTGGCTTGGAGATTTGGGACGTGACCTTCCTTACGAAGAACAGCTGCATTGGAAAAGTCATAACATTGCACCTGTCGGGAATGTTAGTGATGTGTATTACAAGAGGCAGATTTTAGCAGAATTCACTGATTCCAATCAGCCGGATCACATTTTCAAAGGGCGTTACAGCGCTCTCAATGACGCCTGTACCAAAATACTTGCATGGCAGTTGTTGCTTCCCTTGAGCCAAGAGGACTTACATCATTTGTCTTCGATTCGTATTCCGGCTACTGAGGAGCAAAGTGACTTCGACGAGTTGATACTGGCTCTTACCAAAATACTGGTGGACTCTCTCAATGAAAAACAGCTCAACAAACTAATCCCCGACGAAGACAGGACCAACATCAAAGGAAGCATTGGTCGCTTAGAAAAAGTTTTTCAAGTTCTGAACATAAACGACCATGAAGAACATATAGGCTTCTTGCGTAAGCTTCAAAATCTAAGATCGTCTGGTGCGGCTCATAGGAAAGGTAGCAGTTATCAAAAAATTGCCAGTGATTTTGGCGTCACATCCAGTTCCTTGATAACTGTATTCGAGGAAATCCTGAGAAAAGCCAATGGATTCCTTGAATTCTTAGGAAAGGTCGTCGAAGACGGCTCATTCAATCCTCAAGAGTCTGAAAAGTAGGTTTGGAGGGCGGTATGGCGAAACAGAACATCAAGGAAGTCACCCGTTACATAAAAAAGGAAGTTGAACGGGAACTGTGGGCTCGGGCTGCCGGACGGTGCCAGTTTAACGGGTGTAACCGGATACTCTACAAGTCTCCGGTCACTCAGGAGCGGGTTAACATTTCAGAGAAGGCTCACATTTATTCTTTTTCTGAAGATGGTCCACGGGGATGGGGGCCGTTCAAAAAGAACCCTCAAAGCCTTAATGACGTGGGCAATCTGATGCTCATGTGCCATGACTGCCACAAGACCATTGATCAGGATAAAGACGGGATCAAGTATTCCGGATCGCTGCTGCAGCAATGGAAAAAGGAACATGAACACAGAGTGGTTACGGTCACAGGTATTGCAGCCAACAGGAAATCTCATGTGGTTTTTTATGGCAGTAATATCGGTGAGCAACGGTCTCCGCTTCAGCAGGAAGATGCCATGGAAGCGATGTTCCCGGAGCGCTATCCGGTATCGGAAAACTCTGTCTGCCTTTCCATGTCATGCTCCCATGAAGACAAAACAGCTGCGTTCTGGGAATCGGAATCGGCTCATCTGAACCGGGTCTTTGGTCAGAAGGTTTTGCCTTTGATTGAGAGCGACCAGACAAAGCATTTCTCGCTGTTCTCCCTGGCCCCGATTCCTTTGTTGCTCCAACTGGGGACGCTTTTCACGGACAAGATTTCCGTGGATACCTATCAGCCAATCAGGGAGCCTAAAGGCTGGCATTGGCAGGAATTCCCAGAGGGGTTCGAGTTCATCATCAGGAAGCCTGAAAAGGCCGATGGAGCACCGGTTCTGGTCATCTCTTTGAGTGACATCATCAATCATGAACGAATCAGAGCGGTCATGGGTGAACAGGTTTCTGTGTGGGAGTTGACTGTGCCGGAAGAACACATCGGCAACGACAATATCCGTAACAGTGCGCAGCTTTCCATGATGCGGAGCATCATCCGAAAACTCATGGTTCTGATTAAGGATGTACATGGGTCTACTACTCCACTTTCCGTTTTCCCGGCAATGGCTGTCTCCTGTTCCATCGAGATGGGAAGAACAAGGATGCCGAAGGCGGATATGCCGTGGATTATTTATGACCAGAACAACAAAGAGAAGAAGTTTATAAAAGCGATAACAATAGGAGACAGCCAATGATTACCAACGAACAAAAACGAGTCGTTTTAGACAACATGGTCAAATTGCTGGAGCTCCCTGATTCGGCCTATGACAAAGCGCGTAAAAGGTATGAGGATCTGGGTGAGTGGTTTGACCGCGATGAATCAGCCGTGTCAGGTAACAATCCGCATATTTTTCCGCAGGGATCGTTCCGCCTTGGCACAGCGATACGCCCACTTGATGAAAGTGAAGAATACGACCTTGATCTTGCTTGCAAGCTCCGGGATGGAATCAGCAAAGACAGCCATACTCAGGAAACCTTAAAAAAGCTGATTGGCATTGAGCTGGAAGCCTATCGGAAAGCCCGGGGCATCAAGAATGAACTGGAGCCGAAGCATCGCTGCTGGCGTCTTGAGTATCAGGATGATCTTAGTTTTCACATGGATATTGTTCCGTGTATTCCAGCAGATGAAAAACGGCGCAAAGCAATATTGGAGTCTATCCGCAAAACAGGATTGGACGAGTATGTAGCCGGGTCCGCATCCCAGACCACAATATCCATAACGGACGACCGGCACGCAGGCTATAAGCATATATGTGATGACTGGAACATCAGTAACCCTGAAGGATATGCCAAGTGGTTTGAATACCGTATGAATCCACAGCAAACCAGAGTCCTTCTGGAAAAGGCTCAGGTGGATGATGTGCCCTTGTTTAAAAAGAAAACACCCTTGCAGCGGGTTATTCAGATTCTGAAGCGCCACCGTGACAACTGGAGCAAGGACAACCCGGATTCCAAGCCTATTTCAATCATCATAACGACACTGGCCGCCAGAGCCTATAACGGCGAGACCGATATTGTTGCGGCACTCGGCAATGTGCTTGAAAAGATGGGTGGTTTGGTTAACCCGGCAAGACCACGGGGTCCCAACCCAGTTGACCCTGAAGAGGACTTTGCCGACCGCTGGTATAGGCAGGACTGTCTGCACTTGCGGCTGGAGGAACATTTCAATGCCTGGCTTCTGCAGGCGAGAACTGATTTTCAGCATATTACCTCTACCACCGACACTGAATTTCTCCGTGAACAGATTGAAGAGAAATTTTCGTTGCGGGTGAATGAGTCGGAGCTGAAGAAGCAGCTGGGTATCAGCGTGGCCAGCGTTAACATTATAACTCCCAAAACGCACACGATTGACCGACAAGACTCGGCCAGACCGTGGGAATGGTAGCTGAATGGGAGTATTGGCATTGAATAGCTTGAGCCAGTTTCTGCGCGATTATCCCGGCATGTCGACAGCGCCATGCTCGGATGCTGGCGTTTGCCTGCGTGGGAAATTTCGATTCAAGGCCAGCGAGTCTGGCGGTGATGAAATCGATGATTCCTACAAATTGGAAATCGTTGTTCCGGACAAATTCCCGCAGGCTCTTCCAAAGGTGAAGGAAACTGGTGGCAAGATTCCGCGTGACGGAAATTTTCATGTCAATCCGGACGGAACCCTTTGTCTGGGGTCACCGCTCAGGCTGTTGAGGAAAGTCCATAGCTCCCCAAGTCTGACCGGCTTTGCAGATAAATGCCTCGTACCGTACCTCTATGCTGTTTCTTACAAGCTGATGCACGGTGGAGACTTTGTATTTGGCGAGTTGGCTCATGGCGACCAAGGCATCGTGGATGATTATTCCGTAATGCTGGGATTGAAAGAGAGGCATCAGGTAACACGGGCCATTCAGTTGCTGGGGATCAAAAAACGGATTGCTAACAAAAAGCCCTGTCCTTGCGGATGCGGGAAAAGACTCGGGGCGTGCCCGTTTCACCATAAATTGAATGAGTTTCGCAAAATGGCCCCTGTGTCATGGTTCAAAGCACATGCCTTGAATGACTGGAACCGAATTTAGAGTAAGAGAGGATTATATGAGTAACTTTCAGATAAATGAAAAGCATCTTTCTCAAATCCCGGCTTTGCAGCTTTTGATTGGCTTGGGATTTGAATTTTTGACACCGGCCGAAGCACTTCGCGAAAGGCAGGATAGAACATCCAATGTTTTGCTGGAAAGTATTCTTCGCAACCAGCTCAAAGAGATAAACCGTATTCGTTACAAGGGCAGTGAGTATCTCTTCAGCGAGGAGAATGTTCAGTCAGCCATCCAGAAGCTGAAAAACATCAAATACGACGGCCTGCTGAAGACCAACGAGGCTATTTACGATCTGATTACGCTTGGGACGGCCATGGAGCAGACCATTGAGGGCGACTCAAAAAGTTTCAACATGAACTATATCGACTGGCGTAATCCCGGCCGCAACAAGTTTCATGTGACGGTCGAATACAGTGTTGAACGTTCCAGAAGTACAGAGACGGCCCGTCCGGACATCGTTCTTTTCGTTAATGGTATTCCGTTTTGCGTGATTGAGTGTAAAGCACCGCAGATTGAAGTGGAACAGGCCGTTTCGCAGTCGATCAGAAATCAGAATGATGACTATATCCCGAAACTTTTCATCTACAGTCAGATGGTGCTGGCACTGAATAAAAACAGCGCCATGTACGCAACAACGGGAACCGCTGCAAAATTCTGGGGTGTATGGAAAGAGCCAGGGTTAACCACGGATGATTTAACCACGGAATACACAGAAAACACGGAATCAGGAAAAGAGAATTTAAGGACCAAGAGTCCCGAGTTTAGGAAATTACATGAGCTGGTGCAGGATTCTCTTCGTCATGGAGTCGATCCAGATAATTTTTCTGTGTCTTCTGTGCTTTCCGTGGTTGAAAAATCGCGTCTGGTAACCGAGCAAGACATTGCTCTATATGCCTTGTGTCGACCCGAGCGCTTGCTTGAATTGGCATGGAAGTTTACGGTCTTTGACGGGGGGATCAAAAAGGTTGCCCGCTATCAGCAGTATTTCGTCATCAAGTCTACCCTGAACCGGGTTAAGCACTTTGATAGCACCAATTCACGTAAAGGCGGTGTGATCTGGCACACTCAGGGATCAGGAAAGTCGCTGACCATGGTAATGCTGGCCCGTAATCTGGCCTTAGATCCCGAAATTTTGAATCCGCGAATTGTTCTTGTGACAGACCGTGACGACCTCGACAAGCAGCTTGGGAACACTTTTGCCGCCTGTGGCCTTGAAGCAAACCGGGCAACATCAGGCAGAAACCTGCTGGAGCTGGTTGCTGAAAAAAAATCAGGGATCATCACAACCCTCATTCACAAGTTCGATAAGGCATACGCGGTAAAGAAATATCAGGATGAATCAGCCGACATTTTCATTTTGGTGGATGAGAGTCACCGTACCCAGTTCGGTTCCTTTTCCGCCCGGATGAGACAGATGTTTCCCCATGCCTGTTATTTGGGATTTACCGGCACGCCACTGTTGAAAAAGGAAAAGAACAACTTTACCAAATTCGGAGAACTGGTGGAGCCCCATTATTCCATCACACAGGCCGTTGAAGATGGCGCGGTGGTTCCGCTTCTGTATGAGGGGCGGCATGTGGAGATGACACAAAATCAGACGGCTGTTGATCTGTGGTTTGAGCGCCACACACAGGGCTTGACCAAAGAGCAGCAGGCCGACCTGAAACGGAAATATGCACGAGCGGAAATGCTGAACAAAGCCGATCAGGTCATCTACATGAGGGCTTTTGACATCAGCGAGCACTTCCGCTCCAACTGGCAGGGAACAGGATTCAAGGCCCAGCTGGTGGCCCCGAATAAAGCATCTGCGCTCAAGTACAATGCGTACCTGAATGAAATTGGCATTGTCAGTTCCGAGGTTGTTATCTCGCCGCCGGATATGCGTGAAGGCTATGAAGAGACCGATGATGAAACAACGGATGAGGTCGTAAAATTCTGGCAAAAAATGATGAAGCGCTATGGCAGTGAAGAAGAATATACCAAGCAGCTCATCAACCAGTTTAAACATGGTAGTGAACCTGAAATCCTTATTGTTGTTGATAAGCTGCTCACGGGTTTTGACGCTCCGCGAAATGCGGTTCTTTACCTCTGCCGGGTGCTCAGGGAGCATACGCTGCTTCAGGCAATTGCCCGGGTCAACCGTCTTCATGAGGGTAAGGAGTTCGGATTTATTGTCGACTATGCAAGCGTCCTCGGTGAGTTGGACAAAGCGCTTACCATGTACAGCGCATTTGAAGGGTTCGATGAATCCGATCTGGTCGGCACCCTGACATCAATTAACAGCGAAATTGAAAAACTACCCACCCGGTATTCCGATCTTTGGGATTTATTCAAAACGGTTAAGCATTCCTACGATGAAGAAGCCTATGAGGTGCTGCTTGCCGATGATGAGCTGAGAGAAGAGTTTTACGGCCGTCTTTCGGAGTTTGGAAAAACTCTTGGTATTGCACTCTCTTCCGAGAAATTCCTAACCGAAACCGATGAGAAAACCTTGTCCAGATACAAGGCCGATCTGCGGAAGTTCCAGTCACTCAAGGCGTCTGTCAAGCTCCGGTACGCAGAGGCAATTGATTACCGGGATTATGAGCCCAAAATCAAAAAACTGCTGGATACACACATTCAGGCCAACGAAGTTGTTCAGCTGAATGAGCCGGTCAACATCTTTGACGACAAAATGTTTAATCAGGTCAAAGAGGAACAAGGCGTCTACCAAACCAAGAAAACAACGGCTTCGAAGGCTGATACGATTGCGCATGCCACGAAGAAAGTCATCACCGAAAAGATGGATGAAGACCCTGCATTTTATGAGAAGTTCTCAAAACTGATCCAACAGGCGATTGAAGATTTCAGGGCTAAAAGGATATCCGATCTGGATTACCTGAACAAAGTCGTGGATATCCGCAACAAGGTTGTCGGAAAGGTACATGATGATATACCGGATAAGCTTTCCGGGAATGAAGATGCCATGGCCTATTTCGGGGTGCTTAAGCCGTTCCTTGAAAAACACGAATTAGGTGAAGAAGACCTTGAATCAGCTGCGGCTGATACGGCAATTGCTATTCATGGCATATTGGAAAAACACAAGAAGGTTCACTTCTGGGATGATGAAGACGCTCAGAAACAGGCGGTTAATGAGATTGACGATTACCTCTACGATGAGCTCAAGACGAATAGAGGAATCGAACTGTCGCTTGATCAGATGGATGACATCATCGAGAAGGTCCTGCAGGTGGCAAAGCACAGGAGCTATAACTGATGGAGGCTTTAATTCATAACAATAAACACTCGGTTGTTTACGGCCGAAAGACCATCGATTTTAGTTTGTTGTACTGTGACAGAAAAACGATGGAAATTGCTGTGCATCCTGACAGCACGGTTATCGTCAAAGCGCCCGTACAGTCCGATATTGCATTGATAGAAAAGAAAATAATGAAACGGGCTCGTTGGATTCTCAGGCAGCTGAATTATTTCAAGCAGTTTAATCCAAAGACGCCTGATCGTTGTTACGTGAACGGCGAGACCCACTTGTACCTTGGCAAGCAATACCGTTTGAAGTTAGCCGAAGGAGCGGAAAACTCAGTTAAATTGTCTCGCGGATTTTTTCATATCACTTGCCGGAACGAACCGACTCCAAATGCAGCGAAGAAGCTATTGAAACAATGGTATTCTGAAAAGGCACAACTTCACTTTGCAGAAAGCATGGAGCGCTGCTGGCAGAAATTCAATGGTCTAGGTATTGACCAGCCAAAACTATCCATTAAGCGAATGCAAAAAAGATGGGGCAGCCTTTCAGACAGGGGTACAGTAACGCTCAATACAGACCTGATAAGAGCGCCTAAAGAATGTATCGACTATGTTGTTACGCATGAGCTGTGTCACCTGAAATACCATGATCATAGCCCAGAGTTTTATAAGCTCCTCGACTCAGTCATCCCCGGCTGGGAAAAGATAAAACACAAACTCGAACTTAGTATGGTGTGATCATGAAACGGAATATTTTAATGCATATAGAATGGAGAGCAGCTCTATGAACGTTCAAGACGCAGCCATACAGATATTGAAGGACGCTGGAAAGCCTCTCCATGCAAAAGAGATCGCCGAGCGGATTATGGAAGCTGGTCTGTGGTCAAGCGATGGCAAAACGCCGGAGGCCACTGTCAGTGCCCGCCTATATTCGGATATCAAAAAGCATGGGGACCAGTCGACCTTTGTGAAGGTTGCGCCTCAGACTTTCTTTCTTCGGGACACTCAAATTGTTGCTGTTTGCGATGCAAAGGAGCCAGCACCAAAGAACGTGAACCCTTCGGATAATTCGAAGGAGACGTATTCCTTTCTGGATGCTGCTGAAAAGGTGCTGGATCAGTTTGGTAACCGGAACTCTATGCATTACAGGGATATTACTGACAAGGCCATGAATCAGGGCTGGCTGAACACCTCCGGCAAGACTCCCGAAGCAACCATGAACGCTCAATTGGTAACTGAACTCAAACGGGCAAAGGCCAGCGGTGAGCCCGGCCGGTTTGTTCGAACATCCCCGGGGTATTACAGCCTCGTCAAATGGATGGGGACTGGCCTGCCGTATCAGATTTCCAAGCACAATCGAGAGATCCGGAAAAAGCTGCTGTCCCAGTTGATGGATCTGAGCCCGGCTCAATTTGAGGAGCTCGTTGGACAGTTGCTGGCGGAGATGGGTTTTGAAAGCATCGAGGTGACCAAGTACGGCGGCGATGGCGGTATTGATGTCCGGGGCACGCTGCTGATCAGCGATGTGGTCCGCATAAAGATGGCTGTTCAGGCCAAACGCTGGAAAGGCAATATCCAGAGCCCGACCGTTCAACAGGTGCGCGGCAGCCTTGGTGCCCATGAACAGGGATTGATCATTACCACCAGTGACTTTAGCACCGGAGCCATCAAGGAGGCCAATCAGTCGGATAAAACGCCCGTGGGCCTGATGAATGGCGAACAGCTGGTCACGCTCCTGATGGAATACAACATAGGTGTCCGCCGCATGTCACACGACCTTTTCGAGCTGGAGGAACTGCCGATCCTTGACGCTCATTTAAACTGACCCGCCTTTACTCAACCGAGTTGACCCACCTATAGAATTATTCAATTCGCTCAAAGCAACCTATTTTCTTTGAAATCATAAACCAGGATCTTTTCGG
>Ga0126335_1001309_pt1 | contig 13758 bp, 7 predicted proteins | sample OlaspJWI45metaG_FD_108409 | JGI IMG/M metagenome (GOLD analysis project Ga0126335, IMG submission 108409) | Marine gutless worms symbiont microbial communities from Oahu, Hawaii - Olavius sp. 1 OAHU.JWI-45 metaG | ecosystem: Host-associated > Annelida > Digestive system > Unclassified | place... | reverse complement strand
GTAAGTAAGTAAGTAAAACTATATTATAGTGCGCCATAAAGCTGACCTAGCCAGCTTAATCTGCCGCACTCGTAGTGATCAAACCGTTGTCCTAAAACAAAAATCCAGGGCAGAGCTAGGGTTAAAGTCCAAAAGTGCAGATGACTGACGTTAGAGCAAGCCAGTAGGCGACTGGGCTGGTAGTCTGCTAAGTCTCATATAACGCTCAAGATTTAATTTTGTTTCCTTGACGTCGGTGAGGAGAGCTTATAATAAGACAAGACATGTTAGTGTAACACCTGTATACAGCGCCAGCCAGTAAGCGACGGAAATTTGCCGCGACAAAATTGCGAACAAATATGTACATGTATGTGCCTTTCGTGCATGCCGTCTGTCTGTCCTAGCTGTTTCCAGCTAAATAGTACCAGTGTCGTAAATTTTAGTCAATTCCGTAGTTACATGCTCCATTACTCGGCGTCTACCACCATTTTGAAAATCTTCTATACTGCTGATGTTGCAAATGGTCATACTAAATGTCATAGTGTCAGGCATATCGAGGGATAATATTACTAAGTGTCGTAATTGTAGGTGTCGTTAGTTCTCAACAGTACGTTTCACGCCAAGAACAAGCGACGCCATTACACGCAAGTCGTCACTAAAAAGTCCGACACGACCGAAGTAGAGCCAGGAGAGACGCGCAGCTGGACGTCTGCCCACCTCGGCATTCCTCCGTACATCCCAGAGTCAAAGCTAGACGGATGCGATATGATCGACATTGCCTACGAGCTGCAGGTCTGCACCGAATGTATTGTAAGCTGCTTAGTTTTACCTGACAGGCAAATGTTATTCAGAATTTGTGTTATTTTTGTAACCTGTTACTATGATTTGAATTAAATCTATTCACTATCATTCACAGACCATAAGCTTGACCTATTTAGTATCAGGCTTGCATCTAGCAGGCCTGTGTGGCAGTGCAAATGTCAACGATATGGCAAAAAGTCAAACCGAACTGAAGCTGCGAAAAAGTGGAGTATTATAATGTGTAAACAAGGACAGGCTCAAGTGAGATCCGTGGAGGCTGAAGCATAAAAATTGACGTATATCTGATGATAAAGCACATTCAAGCTATGCTTGATCAAAGTAACTCACCAAGACTTGCTACAAGCAGCTTTAAAGTCTAAACTGCTTGAAACTATGCTGTATGGAATGTAAAAGTAATGTTTATACTCTTGTGTGTGGGTTGACAGTTCCTGGTCGAGTTTAACGGCGGCGGTGAGTTGGTTGGTAACTGTCCCATAACGATCGGAACTATACACGACGAGCGACGATCAGCGGCGGCACGTCGGCGAACCTGGAACCCCAACAACTACACAGTGGGTGGTGGCGGCGACGATCCGACTGCCATCGAGAACCAGTATGAAATGGTGATGGGAGACATGGACATGGACGACGTCGAGCTACAGGAGGAAGTCATGGATCGGTTCCGACATCCTATTGTGCCGGGTGAAGTGCGAAAGAACATTCTCTACGAAGACTTCGATGAACGGCTCTAGACTAATGAATTCGTGCGAACATCTCATGTACCGGCGATTTACCTGGCGAAATAGGCCTATCTGAAATTTCTGTGGCAATTACTTGCTATTGAGTACTAGTGCAGTACTGAACCACTCTGTTGTAGCTTCGTAAGTGTAAGTGTATGCGTGGGGGGTGCACCGCTGCAGATGCTATTGCCTGGCCTGCAAGATATTGAGTAAACACGTCTGAGCTGGAATAACTGTGTTCATACGCGGGTCACATCTGCAGTTAGCTGAACAATAGACAACATAATTTGTCTGGCATCGAATTTCAGCTAAAATTTTAGCTGTTTTGCTGTGCCTCTGTCAACGGCAATGTAACATGTGAATGTGAATTTCATTTGTGATTTAAATTAAGTTAAGAGGTCTGACTAGCTTGATTTGTTACGCCATGATAACATTAGGAAGGACACGCATCACAGTTATGTGGACAATGTATTCTTTACTAGCGTAATTATATTTTATAAATTAAATGTGACTTTATGTTATGCTTCTGTGTTCGAAAGATCATATAATCAAATTGATCTGTTAAAATATTTCGAATTCAATCTAATTAGTTTCAGTCGTTTGTGTATATTTTTCATATTTTTCATCTCCTGCATCTGTTTCTATTTTGTGTTTTGTGTACTTTTTTTACTTTTGTGGTGAATAAAGATTATCATTTTACTGTCATTTTTGCTTTGATGGACCATTCTGTGGTTTTCTGCCTGATTTGTAATAAATGTAAGTTATGCATTTTTGCTTCAATTGCATGTGTTGTGTATTTCGATGATCTTATTGTATGACAGCTGTGTAATTTGATCGCTGTTTGTTCCTATTTGTATAAATCAAATCAAATCAAGTCAAATTTATTCGTCACACACACAATTTACAAAAGCAAACTACACAGTATATAGTAAATGTGGTGCGACGGGTAATTCCCGAAGAGCAAATGCTCCGCTTATGGGCTACCCAGTAACTAAAACAATTAGAACAGAGTCCATTGCAACACATGAAATTAAGCATTATTACCAAGACACACAAGAAACATAAAAAACGTGACAAAAATCGTAAATATAGGCCTACACAATTTATTTTTACACCTAGTATTATTTTAATATTTTTTGGAGTAAACTGTCTATTATTTGACGTTTAGATTTCTTAATACTATTAAGTGACCGTATTGTCACTGGAATTGAATTCCATACATTCGGACCTTTACAATTAATACTAAACTGTTTAGTGCTATGCTTACTGATTATAAATAACAATTCTCAGATGATCTAGTACCATATTGATGGATTTTGCTATTCCGATAAAACTTTTTGTAAGATGTAATAGTAATTATCTATGATGTACTTTAAACACAAATAAAGAGGTTTGGAGAATATTAATATCTGGTAAAACAATTTGTTTAGTACATGTGTAGAAGCTTCGTATATCTGGTGAAAAAAACATTCAAGCTGTTTTGTTTGTATAAAAACTAAAAAAAACAATGTTGGGCTAGAAAGACCAAGAAAAAATCAATGAAGGCCCGATGGGAGTCTGAGAGCTATGACGAGTAACTAAGGATACACACGTAGGTAACCTGTCGTCCACTGGAAAGCATTTCTATTACCAAAGCTTTCGACAATAAGCAAATGTTATCGAACCGGCTTGCGATCTAATCGGAATTTGAAATTTCTGCACTGACATGTGGCTGTCTGGAAAACAGTTAGGCACACAAAGAGCATAACAGTTACTATGGGGGTTTAACCGTTTAAGGCTGCAGTGCGGTTCCATATCTGTTCTCTCCGCCTCCTGTAATCCCGTGGTCAGCGAGAATCGTAGGGGCTAGCCACGAATGTTCATTTGTGTTTGTCTTCTGTCATCGTCATCACTCATTTGAAAAGCGCATGGCCTATAGGTACAGCAGTTGTCAGTAAAACTGCAGTGCGTTAATAGTAACAATGTGCGTATCAACAATTTGTAACTCTACAGTAACTTGGCAAGAAACTCGAGCCATAGAGCGGCTATTGCATGTAAGACTATTGATTGATAATTGCTCGGTAACACCTGTAGTAACCATGACGACGGCCATGCACACTCATGCTGAAGGTCAATATCGTTTGTTGTTCGTTACTGACGTGTAAACAAGACAAGCATCTTAAATCCTACCGTGTTCATTGAAGTCACAGAATAAACGCGTGACTGTTGTTAACATCAAGCCTGCACCGTCGAAAAAGTGAGTGGATTTCGTTCTAGTAACGTGTAGGCCTATACCTGGCTGTTCATAGCAGAATGTGTTCCACCGATCAGCACTGAGCGTCTAAGTTACGTTAAGTGACAAACTCTCAAAATTATGTAAACAACTATACTTGTATTGAACTATTGGCATCGTGTTTTACTATAAAAACTGCGTTTTCTTTGTAGGCTGACACAGTATTTCCAAAATACAGACAGACGTTTGAGGTGATACAATGCATGAGTATTTCGTTAATTAATAAAAAGTAAGCCATGTATGTTGAGTTTATGTTGACAGTGAATCGTGCATGACTTAAAGATTGGTTTGACAATAGTCGTCAATTTCTGGGATTTAAACATAAAACTTGTCGCTCGATGTGTAAACACAAACTACCACTGTGTATGTTACTAATTACAACAGGAAGTCACAGCCGTTTCTGCATTCATGATTCACTAACGGCTAAACATGATGTGTGTATTGACGGTTGCAGACAGAGAGGATAATGCTAAAACACAGTCGTTGGTCAGGACGTCGTCTGATGCCATCCGGTGGCGGCTGGATGACTCCCAATCCAAGTGGTGGTGTAGCCGCGTGTCTGGTCTGGAATAAAGACAGCCAACAACCCGTCGCGTGTGTCACGTCAGCAGCAGTTACAGCTGCGCGTCACGCGTCAAAAGACGCTGACGACCAAGCGCTCAGCAAGACCCCAGCCACTTACGGAGACGTAAACGTATGATGACACCAATCTTTCATATTCGTCATCAACCTTTTTTTAACGAAAAGTTGGCAACCACAACTCAGACACAGATAAATACAATCATATGTACTTCCAACGTTTTTTTTGAGATAGGCTAAATTATTACTTTCCTGCGTCATTTGCTTGTCAGCTAAGCTGTTATGCTGTATAAAAGGCGACAGGTATCGTCTTGGATTTTAGGCGTTAGTTATAACCACTCATGCCAAGCCCATGTCTGGTTGTCATCATCTAACACAAGACATTTATTTCTATACTATATAACTTATTGTAAGCCGATAGATGTAGGAGTGAATGTGGATGTTAGGTGGCGACATCGGTCACTGTAGTACCGCCTCAGCCGACAGTCGTTATCGCCCCGACGTGCTCATGCTGCTGTACTCGACACCACATCAACACAATTACACATTCCGCTGACAACGTCGCTCCGTCGCGATCTGCTGCTACTCAGCATATGAGGTCGAGTTGTCAGCACTGGCCAGTGAAGGATCAGCTGCAACATGGCGGGTGCTGCTGCAACACAGGCGACTGTCATCAGAAACATCTCAACGTCGACAGCGCGAATGACGACAGTTGTATTTGTCGCAGAACCAGAACCACCAGTACAGCTTATGGTGACCGCCATGTACGTTGTACCAACACCTCCATCACTGCGTCCCATGACGGCGAAGCGGTGATCGGCAGCGTCGACGCAGGACAGCGAACCGTACGACCAGCATGGACCTCTGCGTATCGTAGTCGACCTGTTCGAGACGCCAAAGTCGACACTCCAGCAAAACAAGCGGTTTCACGCACCGCCGACTGTCACCGTCTCCCCAACCAGTCCAGTGACCGACAATCGGAGCCAGACTTCGCGACCTGTACGGACCAGCTCACGACCAACATCTACGCGTCATTGGCAGCGTACCAGGACGACCAGGAGAACGACGTCATCGACGCTGTTCGTGGTTACCTGCGCCGTCAGCCTTCGCCTGGGCGCCGCCGACCATCAACCGGCAGATGGCCTGCGACGCCGGCTGACAACGGTGAGTCGCGAACAGTTCAGCTGCGTCAGGGTGACGTCGGACCGCTGTCAAGTTTAGTTGTTATACGACCAGCCACTCCACAGGCACGAACCTCCCGCACTAACGGCAGACCAGCTACAGCGAGAGACGATCAAAGAAGAACAGCGTCTGAGGCGGCAACAGTGGGTAATAATCGTCATCGAGTGTCGTGGCAGGACAGTCGACAAGCTGACCAGCATCAACGCAATCACTGTCATAACCATCATCAACGCCAGCAGCAGCAGCAGTACTTCTGTTTCGAACTTCACCGGGGACCACAGAAACTGCGGCAACAACCTGCCAACATGAATCAATTAACATCGACGGTTCCTGGGATTCCTTAGCGCATTACGAACAGTAATAACTCACTCGCAATTTTTGACTGTACGTGTCGGAACCACGCCTCTATTAAACATAAACGGATGTCTCCCTTCGTGCGCTTAGGCATAGGTCTGAAGTATCATTATTTTTAAACATTATCGCTAAATGGTTATTTTTCGTTGGCTGTTTTTGGTTGGTTTGTTGGTTAATTGACATGTTAAATGATCGCAGCTGATTTATTGACTTAAATAACTCTTTTGAAATTTATATTCTATTATATTGAATACTGTGAATACTATTGAATCTACTGGGGCATTAGAAATGATGTTACGATTTTTTTTCGATTTAGTGACCTTGTCTTAGACAGACCTGTTAATAGTTATAACTTCGTGCATTATCTGCACATACATGCCTGTAGTCGAGTCGCCATATGTAGCGTATTCGGAACTTCGTATCTCACATTAAAATTCTTTAAGAACAGCTGTGAGCTTGCAGCGCTCTCTAGACATCGACAGTTCCTGGGTCTCCTTAGCGCATTACGAACAGTAATAACTCACTCGCAATTTTTGACTATGTGACTGCAGACACTCAATGGCTGACAGGAAGGACGTTGGCTGTCATCACATAACTCATCCACAAATATAACGTAAACCAACGAATGAGTTGACAGTCGAATTATGATCACAAATTTGCAAGAATGCGGATTACTACACGACAAGGAATGAGTTTTCGAAAAAATGGAGTAGCTGGCAAGTATGAGCTACCTCCAGTCCTCTAACGTTTTAAAGTTTGTTCTTGAAACCACTTCAAACCAGTGACAACTACAGTGTGTCCGGGAAAAAGTAAACCACTTTTTCACATTTTTATAACATCGGCAACCAATATAATACAACGTTATTCACCCACAGCACAGGTAGTAAAAAACAACAACAATAATAATAATGAACGTAACAAGTCCAAACTAGAGACAAACAGGTGCCAGCACGTACGTTAGCAAACAGCTTGTGCATAACAGTAAGCAAGTATATACTTATGTTATTGCCGGATATTCAATGTAATTATTTCTGAATTTTATAGTTTTTTTGTAGAATGATACTCGGCAACTCAAAACAAAAGTTATAATATCAATATCAGATCATGATCAAAGTGAATTGATTTTGGCCATATCATATTGACTAGTCTATTGAGTTAATTTTTCGTACAACAGCCACGGATAGGGGTAGTAAAAAAGACATCTATCGTCGTTTTAGTGACAATTCGTTTCGAACTAAACTACGGTATGAGTTGTAGCAACCCCACTAATGGGTCAAGTTGTTTCCACTATTACGCAACGCAACCTAACGCACGCAAGCAAACCTTGAGGCGGCCCTGTGAGATGTGGTGAGCGTGCGTTACGTTACATAGTGGTGGAAAACCACTCCAGAGTCCAAAGACTGAACTGAAGTACTAGATCACTCGGCAGAGGTGCGCGTTTAGTTAGTAGCGCGACTAGCGCCGGCGCCTGCGCTACTGAACACATCTCAGGCGTCAGTGAACTATGCCGTGGCGACATCTGTCGGAGGCAGGTGTTTCCGGTTCAGTCAAAATATGGACTTCGGTTGTTTTTGGTTGTCTGCAAGTGCGCATAATAGTGAAGTTTTACGTGTGATTTATGTGAACTTGGTGAAATAGTCGAATAGCCTAATGCATCCTTTCTTGGTGAGTGTTATAATGGAGTAGATTGTGTGTATTCATTGCAGGTATTCGATGACAGCATCGGAATTACGTCTGTAGCGCCAACATTGACTTGCTGGGTACGATCCCACATTTCCCACCCACGAAGTGAATGCTCCAGTGCTCATCATCGTGTGATTCGTCTGGTTTACACGTGTCTTGTCGACTGCAAGCATTTATACATCAGATGACACCAGTTCACCGAATTCACCGAACATTTACGGCCGAGACTATTTGCTCTGCCATCGGGCCAATAATGATCCACCTGGCGGCCGTGTGGGTCGGGTGAATACGCTCCACCCGGCGGCCCGGTTGATTGTAATTGCCGCCGCTGCCCAGCAGTGGAAAATCACTATTTGCAGGCTTTCTTTACAGTATTACCCGGAAAATATGTAGCCCTAATAATTATAGTAGCACAGTACTAATATTTCTACATATCATTGCTAATCGTTTTGTGAAAACTGCAGATATCTGAATCTGACTGCCAGTACCATATACAGGGGCCTAAGGTAGAAAAAATGTGAATGGCTGTATTTTAAACATACAGATATTTGCTTCCTACAATACAGCCATTATCTTAAATAAAAAAATTATGCAGGCAATGGAATTTTATAGTTTACAGTTGGTGTCCGTTGTTACCACTGTGTGGAACAAAAAGTTAGATTGCATCATCCATGTATCAGCTTTCTTATTTCCAACATGTCTAGCAGATTTAGATGTTAATTTGTTAATTTATTTGCATCTCTTACTGTATATCATCATGGGCTACTGTTGCTGCATTTTATGTGTCGTTTTCCAGACATTTCCTAGACAGGAGACAGGCCATGGCCTGCTGGAACTGGACGGGTAAAAATATGTGGGTGCCGGGCAAATAATGATCGGCCCGGCAACCAGGCGGGCAGCTATTTGCCCAGCGGCCAAGTGAATGGACACTTCCAACATTTAGACCAAGTTTCTGTCAGTACGGGTCTGACTGAAATATGCCGCGACGCTGGTACAGTTAATTGCCGTACTAAGGGAACTGAGCTCTGTACTAAGTGAGGCGCTCTGTAGCTCCAGAGATGCCCAGACAGATGTTAAGGATACCAGGATGCTGCTGCAACCAGCGCTGGCACTATAGAAAAGCTTTAAGTCAGCCTCCATTGTAACATAGAAATTTATTTATGTGCTGTTTGCACTGAAATGCTAATAGTTCTATGCATTGAAAGGAAGTTGTGTGATTAAACATCCAACAACTCAAAACTTCATCTTCACTTGCAAAATATACTTGTCAGCAGGTTACAAATGGCCAACGAAAAACTAACACTAATTACTAATTAGTTGTGTTCCAGAACTAAACACATCACGTTGAAGTGTGTCATTCTCTGGTACTGCTGTAATTATGAGTACTCAAACAAACATTACGGCTACAGTCTTGCAAATGTTTTGGGACCACCATTTAGATGATTACCAAAGTATTGATAGTGCATAGTTGGAGTACATCACTGGTGATTTATTTGCAGTACGTGAAGAAGTTGGGGACACTTGTCGGGAGCTGAAGGGTTGTTATGTTCTTCCTATATGGTCCCAAAGTCGCTGTGCAGAACAGTTGTGTTCCAGAACTAGACATCACGTTGAAGTGTGTCAGTCTGTCAGTGTATCTTGTACTGCAGTAATGCTTTCCGAGAAAGATACGGATGCTGTTACCGGTAGCAGAGCGCACAAAATATTGCAGTATGGTTCTCGACATACCATCCAAAATTCTGGCTGGACAACGCGACTTTCTTGTGATCTGTCGTCAAGAAGGAATTCACATCTACCAATCACTGCAAAAAGCAAGAATCCAGTATATGCTCAGCTACCATTTATCTCCATCAGCAAACCTACCGTCTTGACACTTCAGTCGTCCACTCCCGTTGTGTCATCTGTAGCACCATGCACAGTGTCTTCAGTTTCTTTACTTCAAACAATGCTTACCCAGCCACTTACGAGTGCGAGTGCTCTGCCAAGTTCCAATACTTCTCTACTGAATCATGCAGTGCTGACAATGCCTACAGTTAACAGCAATACTGCTGGTAAACCGACAACAGTTTGTTTTATACCTGTATCTTCGGTGCTGTGTGGTCCTGTTTCTGGTTTGCCTACAGACGTGCGTACTATGGAAAATGTGCCTAGTACATCTGCAGTACCACAAGAACCCGGTTTAACTTTGATGCCTAACGGGCAAGCCCCAGGTCTGCAGTTGCTCACGGTGAAAGTGCACATAGACAATGGCCATATAACGGAAGTTACAAAAGTGCCACCAAAACAGAACGGGTCTCAGACTAGCCGTGGTGTGCTCGTGATGGATACGAATGCCAGTGATTCGACACCTGCAGTGGTTTCTGGCACAGCTGTAGGAGGTCAGAATGGCATAGATCATGTTGATGCCAATGGAGCACGGTTCGGATATCACAGTTTTATTGATGGAACACGTTTCAGAATAGCCAAAGACACAAGTGGCCAGAGGCATGCACCATTTTTCCTCCTACCACAGTATGATGACTTATATACATTTGAAGAATGTACTCTGGATATAACAACTAGTACCAACACAGAACCACAGGTCGTTCCTCAAGAGGCCGATGTATCTGAAGTTGGAACTGTGTTCACATATGAACCTTTTTATGTCAGTGAGCAAACATTAACACCTGTGCCTAAGAAAGAGATGAGGTCGCACAACTTGGCTGTTAGTTTGTCTGAGGATGAGTCTCACTATTATTACAGATGTTACCTCTGTGCATTTATCAGTGATGATCATGTGAAGGTTTGCAGACATTGGGTCAACGTCCACCTGACAGAACTGCCATATCGTTGCCCTTTCTGTGACCGAACGTTTTTCACTAGTACAAAAGCGCAGGTGCACGTCCAGCACCAGCACAAAGAAAGAGGATCAACAACAGTGGCTTTCCAGCAGTCCAGTTACTTTGCAAACCCATTGTCTTACGAGCTTGGAGAAACTGATACTGATGAAGATAGTGATTCTGATGATGATGAAGTACGACAGCAGATAGTTCTCAGGCATTGTGGCCAGCGAGCTCGAAAAAATGTAGCATTTGCTTGCCACACATGCCGTTTTCAGTCAACGTCGTCACTTGTAATGCGCCAACATGTGAAGTTTGTCCACGGAAATGGTCGCTACTTCAGACTTCTTCCGCATGATGTTGCACATCATCAAGAAGTACAGGTCACTAATATGCAGTCTAATGGCACTGGTAATGTGCTTCAGGCTGAGATAGCATGGTCTAATATTTCAGAGAAGGTGATTGTTGGAGGTGAATACCATTTCCGGTGTCGTTGGTGTTCCTTTCAAGCAAAGAATGTTTCAGAGATCTCGTCACATGTTCTGCGAGAACATCATTGGCCAGCAGCAGTGCTTTGTCCATCATGTTCATGCAGTGTGCAGCTGACAGATAATGATCGCAAGTCTACAAGTGTGGTGTGTTTTTCGTGTGAAGCCACGATATTGTTAGCTCCAAGCACTGACAGTGTCACCTCAACGGGCCGGCAAGACGTGATTTATATGTGCAATATCTGTGCATTGAAGACACGAGGCAAAGGCAGCATGTGTCTGCATATCAAATACAACCACACAAAGTGTCGCCCATATGCCTGTGTCTACTGCAATTATGTTGCCGTCGAGTGTTCACAGGTCAAGATGCACATTAAAAATAGTCATCCAGACCATTCTGTCATTGTCAAAGAGCGCACTGAGGCTAATGAACAGTTCCGTCACATCCTCCACAATCTGTTCCCAAAGCTTGTGTCAGTCCAGACTAGTGAAGCGGTTGGATTTCGACTGAATGAAGACAGTGGTCGTGCAGAATCCGACAGCGGCGAGCCTGTACCATCCACTGATGTTGATAGTCCATATTTCACATGTGATAGCTGCAAGTTTGAAACATCGAGCCTGGAGCAGTTGATTCATCATCAGCACCAGTTTCATAAAAGCGCATTAGCCGCCAACGCTTCCATGATTCCTACCATGCATGATAAACAGTCTCTTGAAACTCTAGTTCCTGGCGAACATTTTAAGTGCATTGTCTGCGGTTATTGCTGTCTGGATCGATCTTGTATGTCCCGCCATGTGAAATACATGCATATCACTGCCAGACCTCACAGCTGTATATATTGTTCGTATAACAATGTCGAGAAGACAAAGGTCCGTCTCCATGTAATGGCACATCATCCTGGCCTACAAAAGACTGTTCGTACTGATCACAAGATTCTTGAAGAAATGTCGGTGCAAGCAAAGCATTTCTATGTCCGGATAGATGACAAAGGTATGTGGTATTATTGAGTTATTTTTCAGATGTTTTAGCAGTAGTTAATTAATTTAGAATTAATTTGTGATTTTAAAAGTTTGTGGTGTTTTCTACTTTTGCTTCGACACTGACAGGTAGTTATTGCAGCAGTATTATTAGGCCATATCAAATGCATGAGATGCGGACTATTGTGATTGATGATCCCAGCATCTGTCATTCTGTCTGTAATGTGGCTTTGATATGCAGACAGCTGAACGGATCTAGGTCTTACATGGGGCTGAGACTCTTGGGGACCCAAGAAACACTGTATTACTTTGCTTACTTGTTATTGTTCAATTGATAAATGTTAATATGTGGTGGTAATGGTATGACTAGGTTACTGTTGAATAGTAATAGTATACCTTATTTTGAAAACACAGGTGACGTACCACTTAATGCAGGGATGGGCAAAGTGAGGCCCGCGGGCCGCATGCCGCCCTCGGATTCCTTTTGTGCGGCCCTCCTGAAGAATATTCAATGTGCGGCCCTTTCTAAAGTCCTGAGACACTTGAAAATTTCAAATTTAAGTTTTAGGAAATATAAATCTGGTTGACTACTGCATGTGGAGCATACTGCAAGAGTATAAAACATGCATAACTGATCTCGACGACCTCAAACATCGCATCAGAATCAGAACCCAGTGGGTCAAGCTGTGTCGCATCATCGTTGTTGCAGCCGTGTGTCAGTGGCGTCACCGTCTTTCAGCTTGTGTCGGGGTGGGCAGTGTGTCATTTCGAGCACTGCTTTTAATTCTGACATTGTGTTTGCAATAACTGCGGCCTTTGGAGCCTTCGTTCCCTAGTCGAATCAAACAGTTGATATTCCTGTCTGATTTTCTTGCAGTTGTCAGTTATGACGTTGTGCGTTTTAATGCATGACGGTCGTTTAATTCACAAGGTAAAGTAATGACACTGTTTAAAGGCAGTGGACATTTGGTGTGTTAGGTAGTTTGGTTTCGCATCACCTTGACGACATTCCATGCAAAAATTACACATTTACAACTATATATGTGTTTATCAAAGTTATGCCTGAAACACTATCATTTCCAGTTTTCAGTGTGTGTTTGCATTATATGCATCAGGTACTTGAATTGCTTAGAAGTTTATTCATGTTTCTTCATATTTATTGTTCGTAAATTTTACTTGATTAGGTTTTGTTTAATAGGCACTGATTTATTTTTTATCACACAGCATATAGTGGCGACTCTTCGGTATGCAATGTGCATATTTGCTGATTGAGTTGCATATGATCATGTGATGGATGTTTTGATTATGAAGTGCAATTTTTGCATTTGTTTTAGGTCAAGTGATAGATGAGGGGAATGGCATAATGAATCAGAACAGTAACAGCCTGCTTGGCAGACCTTCTACAGCGTCACCAAGTAGTAGTGATAGTGAGCTTCCTGAAGATCTGTTGATGGATGAACAGTCTCAGCAGCATGATGTATGCACAAGTAATGATGAAACAGGGTTCGTTAAGAAAGAAGAAGGTACCTGTGACATGGATGATGATGTGGACTTAGCCTTTTATCCTAGAAGAAACAGGGTAGATAGTGCTTCATCAGATTCTGTTGTTACTTTTGATCACGACTATTTTCGAATACCGACTCTTGATGACCATACAGCTAATGTTAACTCTCTTAATGACAATCTTGTGATCAAACAGGAACCACATGATTTTGATTACAGTGATGGAGTATCAGGCATGCCTCACTCTGAGTTTTGTAGCACCTATGTACAGCCTAAGAATAATGGCAACCCTCAGGTGAAAATTGAAGCTGCTAGTGACTTATATTCGGCTGAAGTTGATTCGCTGGATTCATCCGAAATGTCTGACAGCGAAAATGACG
>Ga0126335_1001308_pt1 | contig 13761 bp, 7 predicted proteins | sample OlaspJWI45metaG_FD_108409 | JGI IMG/M metagenome (GOLD analysis project Ga0126335, IMG submission 108409) | Marine gutless worms symbiont microbial communities from Oahu, Hawaii - Olavius sp. 1 OAHU.JWI-45 metaG | ecosystem: Host-associated > Annelida > Digestive system > Unclassified | place... | reverse complement strand
TGGCCAACTGGCTTCCTTCAGTGCTTTGACGCTGTTGGTTTGGTCATCTGGCCTGTAAAAATCGTCCCCGAAATGACCTATAAAGTGTCGAGTGGGACGTTAAACCTCTGCTCACTCACTCATGTATCTTGTGTGTAGTCCGAGCAAGTGACAAGCGCATCACATGTGATGAGGAATTCTCAGACAGTGAAGATGAAGGTGAGGGTGGACGGCGACATCAGGAAAGCTTCAAACACAAGCGTATACGACTTGACGAGAAGACAGATGGTAGCAAAGCACCAGCAGCAGCTGAGAAAAGTGTGCTACATTCAGCAGATCTCAGTTTTTTGATATACTGTTGATACGCAAAATGTGCCTGTTAGCAGTAACAGCAACATTGTGCCTCTGTAGTGCGTATTGTGTTAGTTTGATTTTGTCATCAGGGCCAAAAAATAGATGTTCATTTCCGGAAACATGGCCCTAAAAAGTTAGGGTCAGTAGGTCGCTTTCAAAAAATTATTTTTGTGATTTCATAGCCACTTATGCATGCTGTAGGCCTATATGGTATTATATCATGCTGGCATCAGATAAACATTCATAAAGTGTGTAAATGCTTTATTCTTATTAAATACACTGTGTGTCAATATTATTTAGTTGTTATTTTTCCGGTGCCAACACTTCCATCGTCATTTTGTCATAGCGTGCACTAATATTCAGAACTACTCAAAATCACCGACGTCAAAAAACAGCCATAGGTACAATATATACGAAAGAACAGACAAAAATTGTATTGAAGAAAATAGACACTTTTGGGAAGCGAAAAAATTATTAGGGTTGGTGACTGTTTGTTAGGGTTGGTTGGGATTCCCAAAACACACCCCCTTTTTTGTTTTGCCTTACCAGAGCATGCCAGTTCCTGATAAAAACACATCTCTTTCATGGTGTAATATGTGTTGGTTGGAATGTAAAACTTATTTTTGATGTACTCTTACTAGTACTCTGAACTCAGTTGATGTATTGTGTAGGAGAGCATGTTGTTTGTAAAAAGCTAGATAAAGCCACTTTTACGTATACAGAAACATATTATCCATATATAGGATCTATTTTCAAAAATATACCATGCAATTGAAAAATGGGAAATTTGCCTGCTACTGGCATGCATGCAGTATGAGACTGTGTTGATGTGCAGCAGTTACGGCAGCAGGTGACGTGAAAGATGCACCAAAACAAGACACACCAGTGGACGACAAGGATGAAACTGCAGCCATGGAAATGAAGTGTGATACCGATAACAAAGAAGGCGTGACGAAAATGGACACGATACCCGCTCCGGTAGCAGTCACCACGAGTGAGCCACCTGCTGAACACTGACAGTTTGTGAACTGAGTAACGGCATGTGCTCACTGTTGCCGTGCTAACATTGTTTACTGCAGTAGTTCACCGATGTCGTCAATCAGATACGCTTTATGGCGTTTGTGTGCTGACAATTGCTGTGAAGCCAGTTCGTATTGCAGGCTGCACTGCTGGGCATGAAGTCGACATATGCTGCAACTCCTTGCATCTTTAGTAGTCTTCATATCTGACATATTGCAGTGGACAGTTGAGATGAAACTGGTAAACTGTAATGGATATGTGTCTAGTGGTTGCCATGTAAGATCAGTGTGATTCCTTGAACCAGATGGCATGACGACGTTGTAGGCATCGCAACAACCTCTTCAGTCATAAGAGCGTAATGAGTCTAATGGCATTGATGGTCTTTATAGTAGAGTATAGTATTTGTATGTGTGGAAGGACAGTAAGACAGTGTATATGTATTTGCTCGCTAGGAAATGTAATTTTATACTTCTTAAGAGATCAGATGTGTGCATGTGCTCGTAGTTGTGAAAATTATTTGTTCATATCTTACTGCATCTCACTGATTGTTGGTTTCAACAACATTCATTCATCCAGAAAACATGCTTCAGTATCATTTTGAAATCTTGGTATTTCTATTCATTCTGTGTCTATAGTATGCGTAATAAGTTTTTCAAAATAACACATAGTTATCCAGTAGATGTTAACTGCAGATTCTTGGTTTGTGATCCTTTCTATGTGAGCGTTATTTTACCATTACTGGTAGCGCAAATTAGAATGTGTTTGAACAAATTCCTTTATTTCTTTCAGTTGAAGGGACGTCTTAGATACGTCACATACACATGATACAAAAAGTCGTCTGTAACATGACATCCTTTTAGTTGTTAATAAAAAAGCTTAATTTCTACAAATTCAGTAGCTTTCACGTACAAATGTTCCTGTTTTACTGTTGCTTTTAATCTTTCAAATGTCGCATCAGAAGTATCCATTAATTAAAAACTTCGTACCACAGCTTTCCACAGAAAAGTTTGCCACGTTCCATAGGCAGTTTGCAAATTTTGCAGCTTGCCACAGGAAAAATTCCACAGCTCATCACCTTGGCCTCCCTCCTGTTAGATGAGGTACAGCTCGTCTACTTAGACTAAGAGTTAGCCATGGTTCATTCCGTTCATGGATAAATGCGTAGGTGTGAGATCCCTTGACAATGCATGTCGTACCTACTGCTTCTGTGCAAGGTTCTCTCAGGGCCTCACAAACAGAAGCTGTATCAATGTACAATTACTTTTAGCCTGCATGTCACCTGGTAAACTGACTTGTCCTTAGCTCATATATTGTAGGCCAGCTTCAAAGCTGACCAAAACAGCTCCAGCCAGATTTATGATGTAACTGCTGAACTTATTATGTAGACAAATGTTTAATGTCGCATGGTAATAAAGAGTGCTTACATCAGCTGCAATTTAATGTTCAGTAGTTCTTGTAGTATACAATGTACAACATAGCTAGATGGTTTCTTAATATACAGTGCACAATATAGCTATACACATACAAACACCAATGCTCAGTCATAAGATCAGCCATCAATGTTCAGTGGTGGGCTCATATTATATTATCCATATATAGGATCTATTTTCAAAAATATACCATGCAATTGAAAAATGGGAAATTTGCCTGCTACTGGATAGTGAACCAAGCAACACACTGTATGTTATGTGCCTTGAGATTGCTAACAGATAACCAATAACACCCACAGCAAAATTAGCGGAAGCTGACGCTAACTGCTAATTTTCTTTACATGAATGTGTCTTCGGTTTGCTATAATACTATAAAACTCTTCAAATAGACACAAGACTGAAATTTTAATATGTTCACTTCAGAATAGTGCACCACAGCCCACATAATGTATTTTTCAAATGAGAGCATTTGCTGTAGCTATGCAGAAATGATATTTGTTCATTTGATCGGCGTGGAAAAGGCAAGATGAATGTTTGACCATTAGAAGCTAAAACTATTTAATTCACCAGTGAGAAAAAAGTGTCAGCGGACTTAAAAGTTAGCGGAACCACTAATCTGCTAAGGGAACTAAATTTAGTGGAAGCTAATTGGTACGCTAATGGTTTTCAAAGTTAGTGGATCCACCACCGAAAACATTAGCTTCAATAGTTAGCGGAACTGTGCCTATCACTGGTGATTGTGAACATTGTGTAATTTACATTATCATAGTGATGAGTGATAAAAGTTAAAAACATGTATTCAGTCACTTATAAAATATTCATGCAGCTTAACACAAAAGCATTTGTTTGGTTCTGATGCAATGGGCTCAGTATGGAAACATATCTGAGTACTAGTATTAAGAACCAATTTGTTACAAATGACAAAAAGTTGCAATATTTTGACTACACTACTAGGCGCAACTGCTTAGAAAGATGTAAGTCGAGGGACCAGAACTTTTTTAGAAACTAGATTACTAACTGGGTAGAAATGGATCTTGTAATGTCACTGCAGCATACAGAACTGAATGCAGTGCTGCCATTCCCTGGCTCAAACCCAGCTAGACAATTTCTGGGCATGTACTATAAACATAAGAATACACAGTTAAGTATATGTACAGCTCTGAATAAATTAAACCAGTATCCTTTAGTCAATACAAATATAAAATCTGCAATGTGTACATTAACTCTGAATGGTAAATCTAAAAAAATGTTCAAATAATATGCAGTTGAAACTTGAAAATGAATGTATAAATTTTGCCAACAATGGGTCATTTTTCATCAAAGCAATGATGCTAAGTGTACAACTAAGCCAATGATATTTATATCCTAATCATTATCACAAAGTATGACTATCTCAACAGACTGAAACCCTTTGTACCATCAGGCCCTCTAGGCTGACGCAAGACAGTTATAAGATGGGTCGGTTTGTTCATGGACACAGTGTCACCAGCAGAGAGATCAGTCATTGAGCTTCCAGCAGATTTTGACTCGTACTTAGCAGCTTGAAGGCGCTTCTGAACCCATGGGCTGATTCCAACTGAGCCGCACTCAATAGTTCCTGTTGAACCAGATCGAGCTCTGACTTCACCACGCAAATCGTCAGCAAGAGAATTTTTATTGCGAGCAAGTACTGAATGAACGAAATTGGAGTGGCTTACAGGGCTGCTGCGTCCCTTAGAACTATTACCACGTGGCTTCCTCTTTGAACCAGAAACCTTGCGTTCCATTTGTTCTTGGCCTTCCGTTTCTGAGCCACTGCTGGAACAGCCAGCAGATTCATCTTGCAATATTGCCTCAACTCGAGATCGATTCTTTTTCTTGGTTTTCTGCTTGATCTGCAAAGACTGCGTTTCATCTTCCACACGATCGTTACTTTCTTTCATTGGGGATGATTTGTTTGCAGAAGCAGACCTCTTGTCAGGAGATCTAGCTACAAGCATTGAAACATGCAGACCGTGTCTCCAATCTGACGAATCTGTCAAATTTTCACATGCAGCTTGAGCATATTTTTCATCATCATATTCAATCAAAGCGATGGCTGTAATTGCACGCCCACCATCATCCACGCTTCGTTTCAGATGTCTTCTAACATCTGATGGAACCTTATCATTCTTTGATACAACACGCACGCGACTAACTGAGCCACATACTCCAAACTGCTCAGCAAGGTTGCTGCTCTCACTGAAATTCACTGCAATGCAAGTTTTCAATGCAGCAGCTTCTTCCTTTGTAACTGGAAGTGGAGCAATACGCCTTACCATGGTTCCTGCTTTGTTTACTTCTAGCTTCTTGGAATTATGCAGAGCATCTGCAATGACACTGATGTCCTGAGTGAGCTTTTTCATTTTCTTGAAAGATGCTATCAGTTTCAGATCAACGTATCCACGTTTATCTCGGTTAATTCGTTGCATCAAAAAGCTGTCTTTTACGAGATTTTCATCGGAAAAATAATATTCAACTTGGTTAATAATCTTCTGTGACAATTCAATGCAAGACTGTGAGCTTTCACGTTCTTGTTCTTCTTTACTAGTCGCATCTTTCAACAATGAATCAGTAAAACCTGATGTATCATGAACATCACTGACGACAAGTGAGTGGACAACTTCATTCGAATAATTAGGCTGTCCATCGTCGCCTTTTTCCGTATTCAACAACGAATAACTGTCTACATCGCGACTGCTAGACTGACTGATACCATGAAGGCTCGCACCACATGCTATAGCATCATGTCCACAGTCAGCTGAATCCATTTTACATATACAAATAGTATTAACAATGAAGCTTTTCGAATGAAATCCACTAATGTCATTTACTAACTAATATCTACAAAAAATCCTACTTTCAGATGTGTAAATTCAGGAAGTAAGAAACCAAACGCCGCAATAAATATTTAATTATAATTAGGGATGTCAAAATCACATAATTTGTGAAACGTTCTATTAAGATGGAAACACTCGTTGAAAATAACGTTAGAAAATCGACCTTCTGTACACGTTTCTGTGACTGCGTACACGGCGAAAGTTTTTCTTGGTGTATATAGTTTTTGTAGTTTGTTGGTACATCTATCTCGGTAGACAGTTACATTTCGTCATTAAGACCAGAGTCCGCAAAAAACAAAGCAAAAAATTCGAAACACGCAAGCGACTGAGCAGAATTCGATCCCGGGACTCTCATGAGTTGCGTCTTATTAATACTGAAAGCGAAACAGTACACTACAGAGGCACTCGGTTTCAGCGCAGTTCTAAGCTGTTTAATATCCTTACCATAACCCTCATTAAAAACTAACCCTAATCTTAATTCTGACCCCCAGCTATGGTTAACCTTACACTTAACCCGAACACTAGCTGAAGGTAAAAACTAAAAGAAAACGCCGGAAATCACGCACGAGTAAACAGTAAAACCGCCGTGTCCCTAGTGTACACTGCGGCTGTGTCGGTTGTCCCCAGTGGCAGATCTGTATTTTTGTGATGGTGAGGGAGTGGCCAAGCCTCTCCATTTCCCATCCCTTCCTTTGCCTCCCCTTTTCTCTTTTCATTTCTTCCCCATTTTTATTTCCACCTTTTTTCCTCTTCCGCCTTCGCTCATCCCTTTTTTCCCTTTTCCGCTGCGAAGGGTCTCGCTCAAATCCAGCCAGAGGGTCTGGGGGTGCTGTAAGCTTCCCCAGCTGGGTCCATAGTGCGGTGCCACAGTGACATTTCTGTGAAATGTTACGACCTGAGATTGCATTCGATGGCTTTTTAATACAGCTTTTTAAGGAACCAAAATGTTATGATTGAAACAAATCGGGCTGAATTAAAGCGCGAGGGTGTCCATGGCCCTTCCCTGGGCCCACCAGTGGTTGTCCCTAGTCAATTTGTAGAAAATTAGAAGCTAAAGCTTGAGAAATTATGCGAGCAGCTATAACGCCAGAAAATGAGATAACAGAAAAAGTTCTCGCAGTAAAAAAAATGCCAGTAATATAAATCTATATTAACAAAATACATATCACCAAACATATGAACATGCGTGTCGTGAATATTGCTAGGCCTATAGGTTTGGGAAAAAGATAAAGTTTAACAATTTTCGATTTCGCTTCAAATGCTGAAAAACTGAAGTTGCCAATCCAAACCCGATATCACTAGAGTACAGATAACTAGTACGTTTTCTTCAGCATTGATATACTGATCACCGTCTGGCATCTGCTGTGACGCAGCCGCCGTGTACACTAGGGACACGGCGGTCTCACTGTTTACTCGTGCAGTCGTGCGTGATTTCCGGCGTTTTCTTTCAGTTTTTACCTTCAGCTAGTGTTTGGGTTAATTGTTAACGTTAATTGTTCATTCATTAATCATGTTGGCAGTTGACAGAAAGCCGATGCGTCGATCGTTAAAGACATGATATTTAATTTAGTATCATTACAACGTTGTTTTTCTCTTTGCTCATGTAAATTCTACCGTTACGCCATTGAATTAAACGTTATTCGTTTAAGTCTTAACACAAACAAGCTTGTGAGAGTGGCCTGTATCCATAGAGACGTCAACAACAATAACAACTAACGCAAGGTGCTTGTAATGACTACTTGAGTGTCAGTTGATCAATAGAAAAGTGGATCCGAGCGCAATCATAGACTCAGTGCGTCGTGTTTTCTACCATTTTGCGTGTGAAGAATTGCTGAATGTTTCGGCGACTCTATCGTCGCGAGATTATCTAACCATGGCAGTTATACGCGATTTGAAGACATTTTGACCCAATAATCAATTTGTACTAAACGGTATCGGGCTTAGTGGTTTGCTGCGTCTTATGGATTTTGCCTGATATCGCCTGTAATGAACTTGCAAGATCTCAAAGAAAGCAACGGTAAGCTTTACACTGCATGCTTAGGTGTTGGTTGCTTTACTGCTTTCTTCATAGCGTAATCATACGTTGACTTGTCTTCGTGAACTTTAAATGCTGACAACAGATCTTATTGTGTGAGGTGAAAGAAGCTAGAGTGTACAGAAGTATAAAAAAAGTTTGAGAAAAGTATATTAAAGTCCTTCTTGAGCCACATGGCCCACGTAATGTTAGGTACTCATCTACGTTTCTGTAGCCCTCATCCAGACACCAGCTTATACCACAAGACCACGGATATGGGACTATTGCATCACGTAGTGTGTCTGTTTACTCCCAGTTTAGGCCGGTACCAAGTAATAGATGGCCTGCGTGACGGCACTTTGTAAGTGTGCCATTGGCAATGTATGTTTAGAGGTAGTTATAGAAAAAGTTGAATTGCATATCTCAGCCATGTGTTGAGAGATTCTTTTGAAAGTTTGTAGGATCATACGCAGGAAGGTCCCCAAAAGATGATACTCGTCAAAATTGGAACCGGAAGTAGAATTCTGCCGCCAGAGGGCCCGTTTCGAATTTCGTTTTGGTGGCATATCTCTGCCCCTGATCAAGATATTTTCAGGAAATTTGGTTGGTATGTAGGTAATGAGCTCTCTCAAGATGTGGAATGGTCTAAATATGTTTCTTTCAAAAATCCAATTTGGCAGATGGTGGCAATGCACCATACATGCAACATATCGGCGTTTTGGGAGTGTATATCTGCCCAGATCATAATATTGTCACGAAGTTTGGTGGGTGTGTTGACAGAGGGCTCCCCAAATGTGTTGAATGGTCCAAATATGATTCTTTCGAAAATCCAATTTGGTGGACGGTGGCCATATATCACATATACAGTACAACATACCGGCAGTCAATTTTAACATCGTTAACTAAATCGCATTTCTTCACGCTATAAGGAATGACATCCCATCGCTACGATCGACGACATCTTTTTCTTAGTTTTTATATATCAACTGAAACTCATTCATTAAATTAAATTGGACCAAATTTGTCACAAATAAGACAATTATTCACATTTTCTGCTGCCAAGCTTTCCAAGCACACATAACAAAGCAGCATTTGTTTACAGAATGGCAATGTACGGCACTGTGCCATTTAGCCTCGTAATTTTGTGCCGTATGCAGGCCAATTATACTGCTTGGTGCCAGATGTACATAGGTGTAAATAACTCACCCAATGTTAATATGTAGCAGTTCCTGGCAAGACTCGAAAGTATACATTTCAAAATGCTGTGTCAAATGTTACACTTAATAAACAACTAAGAATGTTTATGGCAGCTTAATAAAGCATGCAAAATGCCAGATTTCATATGGTCATAAGTAATTTCTGGTAGGCTTATGTACGGTCATACATACTCAAATATACAAGCCAGACTTCACACTTAACACAATCCAAGATCTTGTAATTTCATGTAATTTCTGGCGATATGTACACAAGTTAATTAATTATCTCTTGCTTACAGGTCAGTCATCGGCATTGTCACCCATGGCTGTGAGCTTCACTCCAGCATGTCAACAGTTACAGCAGTATGTGACCTCAGGGCACCAGCACCACTGGTTAGCAATTTTGTGCTTATTATTCCACATGTGTTAGTTACTGACACACACTGTGAGAAATGCGTTTTATAAGTTTTCTGTGCTTACATAATACTTATCGTTACAACAGCATATGTGTGGGCTTATGCACAGGTTCCAACCTGACGCATGTCTTGGACCATGTCAAATGCCAACATCATTTGATAAACTTCATCAGGCTGTTTGTGCATATCCAACTGGTAAGCTGGCAGATACTGGCTAATTACTGTTGTTGGCCAAAGAACAGTAACACATGATTTTTATTATTGCCATATCAGCAATTAGAAACAGTTTTTCTCTTTATCTCCTGTGATTTTGTGTTTTAATGTTGATAATTATGCAACCTCTGTGTTTTACACAGAAATGCTAGTTTATGACTATGTATACTGTGTTCCACCACTTGCCCCCTATTTATTTCACTTTAATGTGATATTGTACCATACCATTTATGTAACATGCTTTTGTACTGATAGCAAATCATGAATGAGTAACTATCTGTAAATAAGTAAGTAAGTAAGTAGGTAAATAAGTAACTAAATAATACTGGTAAGCATGGCACAGTAAGTTAATCCAGCTAGCTTTTAGCTGTACTACAGTATGTACATGTAAGATGCACTGACGTCACCTAATTTGCCAAATCTGTGGTCATGGGTATGCAATGCCATTTTGTAGGTCATGAATGCATTTTGATGTCCTACAACATGGCGGCAGCATTACTGACCATACAATTAATTTGCAAGTGACGTCATTGTCACTGTGTATATAGTTACTCTTACTTAACTTACTTACTTACTTACTGAGTTACTCACTGGATGGTGTGATTTGTCTTACCAGGTGATGTCATTGGTAAACATCACATCAACGAAGCTGTGTCGCCTGCTGCAGTGCTACTACCACCCAGTGATGTGACTGAGAAGACAGCCAGCTGTGGTGGTGATGATGCGTTCATGGCGTCATATCAGCTGCAGCAGCAGTATAACTACAAGTCCAACTACACGCCATGGCCGCCGCCGTTACAAGTCATGTCAGATCACAAAGCAAGCTGTCACTGCAAGACTTCAGCAAACAGAAGAAACACTAAGCATCGCCGAGACAGAGACAGAGATTGGGTAATTTTACACCACTACCATATCTTGTGCTGGGTCTGCAGTTGTAAGCATAGGCCCTTTGCATTTCCTGGCTGGGTGTCATAAAAGGCAACTAAACCAGGGTTTTGTGTGTTTGCCTTAGCTATAGATGGCCTGGGTTATTGTGCCATTGACTATGTAGATTTAAAGGTAGGTATAGAAAAATTGAATCGCATATAACTCAGCCACACGTTGAGCAATTTTCTTGAAAGTTTGTAGGATCATACACAGGAAGGTCCCCGGAAGATGACACTTGTCACAATTGGAACTGGAAGTACAATTCTGCTGACAGAGGGCCCGTTTTGAATTTCGTTTTGGGGGCATATCTCTGCTCCTGATCAAGATATTTTGAAGAAATTTGGTGTTTATGTAGGTAATGAGCTCCTTCAAGGTGTGGAATTGTCTAAACACGTTTCCTTCAAAAGTCTAATTTGGCAGTTTGCGGCGACGTACCACACATACAACATACCGGCAGTCAATTTTAGCGTTGTCAACTAGATCGTATTTCCTCGCGCTATAATGAGTGACATCCTATCACTACAATCGATAACATCTTCTTTTTTGTTCTTATATATCGACTGAAACTTATTCATTGAATTAAATTGGACCAAATTCGTCACAAATAAGACAAGTCTTCACATTTTCTGCTGCCAAGTTTTCCAAGCACACATAACAAAGCAGCATTTGTTTACAGAATGGCAGTGTACGGCACTGTGCCATTTAGCCTCATTATTTTGTGCCGTATGCAGGGCATCTACAGGCAAGTTTGGTGTTTGTTTTTCACATTTCAGGTGCAAGTGTTTCTTGTTACTTTGATTTTGTTTGTGAGTATATACCAGTGTAGTCAAATGCCGGGAAAGACTCGTTTTCTCTTAAGAATAAGTGGATATGCATTGAGGGGGACGTCAAAGCTTACTACAAATCTAATCTTAACTGATTACTGTTATTTTGTGATCGTTTCAATCGGAAAGAAATTCTACATGCAACTGTGGTAAACTACACAATCACCTTAATTCTGTGTGCACCTTACTTCGTAAAGTTAAATAACAAATAACCACACCTAAGAATGTTATTGTTTATTGTACATTTATCTTCAAAGCAGAAGAGAACAGAAACGTCAATGCCAGTGATATCATTTACAGTGCTGTCATCATGACCTTGTCAGCTTAAATGTAAATACTATAAGCAACGTTCAAAATGTTTTGCCTTCAATGTCAACACAGGCTGTCAGATGACGCCTCCACTCATCGACGGTGTGATTTGCAGAAAACACTATCAGCAAACAATGACAAATGGCTGATGTCATTAGCAAGAAACTGTTGTTATAATAAATTAATGTGTTCCCAGTTTGCAAAATTTATTACCAGCTTCAGTTGTGCAAAAGTTGTTGAAATCGGTCAAGAATTGCAGTCAAATGTACACTACAATGTACGTAAAACATGTATTGTTGAATTTTTGTCAGGTAGAATGCACATATAATTAAGATGATGTAGCAAATATTACCACAGTTGCATGCGGAGTTTCTTCACGATTAAAACGATTAAAAAATCACAGAAATTGGTTAAGATTAGACTGCCACCTTTTTATGGTTTACATACATTAACTTAAGTATTAAGTTAATTAACACACCACCGCCAGCGCAGCCTACATCGTGGTGCAGCTGAAAGAATTGAGCAAGCATTTTGTGTACCAGTAGGCCTGTTAGAAAATTAAATGAGCATTTAAGCTCAATGTTGAGTCAAATCTTGTGTTTTCTGATTGAGAGAAGAAGACAGAGGTTGCTGACCGTGGAAGCAAAGTGAGTATTGGAGTGCAGTATGAGTCGGAGGGTTGTCGCAAACAGAGCAGTGTATCGTCCATGACTGTCATCTGCAAAGACTTCCAAGTACAGACCGGTAAACGACTAGTGTCATTTTTAGTACGAAGCATAACACAACATAAAACATTTACTGAACTTCGGCAGTCACTTAAAGTGTATTGGACATGCACTCAACCACCCACACTGTTTATTAAAAATCGTTATTGGAAACTGTACAACTAAGTGTTTAATTGTTTAATTGGTTGATGACTTTCGTCATATTCTGTTAGCAGAATGCACTTACTGAACCTTATTAATAGGTAAGCAGTATATTACTATCCATAGTACTGTATATTTTTGTGTAAATGTGTAGATTTTTCAGATAGTGTGAAAACACAACCTCTGTCAGAGTTTCCAAGCAGTCTATACCGGTCTGCGTCAGTGACAGACTCTGAATCAGAGGAAACTGGTTCTGCTTCAGAGTCTGATGACGTGGATTCCGACAGTGGATACAGCATCGGAGGTGAATAAAGTCAAGTTTATTATATGTTGCTAATCCACTGCTTCCTTGTTGCATGTAAGCGACTGTTATTTTTGAGATGACTGTTGCATGTTTGGTCAGAGATATGTGGCTGTTGGTTCTACATGCGACAGGTTTAGTGATGATTGTCAACCGTTGTCAGTTTTACTGTAATTTTGTTTGTATCTGCTTTTAACTGCTGCCATTTTTGATGAATAAACATTTTAGGAGTCTACCGTTAGTGTTGATTTTATTAATCTTCTGCAGTGTAATTTGACTTTTAAAGACTAACAACTGGAGTCTGTTAGCACATGTTACTATGCATTGTGGTACCTGCTTGCCTTGATTGTGACGTTGTGTCAACGTCGACGTTAAAGTACAGCCTGCATCACTCCTGCCTGCTTTGTTTCATGCTGCTTGTTTTATGATATAATGAGAGCAAATATAAGGATGATGATGATGTTCGTTGTAGGACGCCGAAGAGTATTATGCCAGCACTGCCACCGTGCATCACCTGTTGCCGAGTACAGACAGTTGCCATTCTACATCGATGACTGTAACTCACTATCACCAAGTGATGGGCTCTTTGTGCCATCTCATTCACCGTGGCTGGTGAGTAGTAATGTCTCAGCTGGGCATCGACTGGTTGAGACAAGTCGGAATAATGCAGGCTCAGGCTGTACTTCAACGTCAACGTCGACACAATGTCACAATCAAGACAAGCGGACATCCAATACTTCTGTCATTGCAGTTGCTGTCGCAGACTGCGAGCTGGCTGCTGCTCAACAAGCCCATCGCCCTGTAGTAAGTTCAGACTAGGAAGCTGCAATAACTGCAGTAATGGGAGTATAACATATAATAAAGTAAAGTACAGTAAAGTAAACAGGATATAGCAGTTTGTGAACTTCACCTCACAGCTACGGAAATCACATACCATATGGGATCACACAGTGTTACCTGCCACCCGGCAGAGGTGGCTTTCCCGCCTTTACCCCAGCCGAAGCTGGTACTCGATTTAGCGACCCCGAAGGGATGCAAGGCTGAGTTGACCTAG
>Ga0126335_1001307_pt1 | contig 13766 bp, 5 predicted proteins | sample OlaspJWI45metaG_FD_108409 | JGI IMG/M metagenome (GOLD analysis project Ga0126335, IMG submission 108409) | Marine gutless worms symbiont microbial communities from Oahu, Hawaii - Olavius sp. 1 OAHU.JWI-45 metaG | ecosystem: Host-associated > Annelida > Digestive system > Unclassified | place... | reverse complement strand
TTTTTGAGTCTCATCTGGGTACTGCTGCAGGTGGGCAAGTTATTTGCACCTCTGTGCATCTGTCATCAAGCAGTATAATTTGGTACCAGCCTAGCGGCTTGAAGTAAACAGACACACCACGTGATGCATTAGCCCTGTATAGATCACCATGAAACGGAGATCAGCAATGCAATGATGCTGAGGAAATAGTTTTAAAAATATATTTTGCAATAATGTTTAATGTTGTGTTCAATGTATGGACAGAGATGTTCGTGTGAGCACATTCCTGTCAGAGCTTGATCATCACAAGAAGCCTGCATTGTTCCTCTTACAGAAAGTCCCTCATATACTGCCACACACTGAGGTAAGCAGTAGTGGCTTGAGTTTCTCTGACAGTGGTGTGTGTTGATAGATTGGTTTTGCAACATGCTTGCTTGAGTCAGAGACTATGGACGACTTGACCATACCTCTGTCATGCGATAACCACAGACGTTCTGTGGTTGATCTGTCAGTCCATTCTTCAGTGTCATTGGTTCGTTGTTTTCTGCCAGATGTCATAAAAGACGACTTATCAGTGTTTTGTTGCATATTATTTCTAGTTTGATGTGTTCTCCAACGCCAGTCATTAGTGTTAAATATGTTGAGTTTTTGCTGCTTGTCAATTGTGTTTGTCATATTTGGTTCTTAGTGCCAGTGCAGTCAATTGTTTGGAGAGAATCGTTACCAAGACAACCTGTTATTCATACTGTTTGTGTGTGTTTAGCGAGTGATTGTATTTCGTAAGATCGTCATGAAGGACAAGGAGACTCTTGGGATTTTAGAGTCGAGCCGAATGTCACCTCAGTCGATGTTGATTTCTGTTCATCGTAGTCGCATCATTGAGGTTAACAGCACAGCTCTGTAGACACCAGACTTGTGACAGCTTATCAGCGCTGTCGAATTTGACACATCAATGAATACATTAAGGTGTTAATGAGTTAATCGTTAATCATAACATAATGCTGATAAAAGTTTTTACTCAAGGATAGAAAAAACTGCACCACTAAGCAGTAATGGTACCAGTTGATGCACAAACCTCTTGAAGTTGAACGTTACTTAAATAAGCATTTTGTTTCCTTGACGGCGGTATGTGTAGCACATTGTTGCAATAAAGAGAGATTCTGATGCTGTGATTGTATGACAGGATGGATATCGACAGCTGGCAGCACTGTCACCTGCCGCTCTCAAAGGCATCATCCGTGTCAAGTTCATAAATGAACAGGTGAGTCTGTTGGCCGTGGTTTGTTTGTTGGGCTGATAGCAAGCACTGTCATTGCTGTGCTTGAGCAAGTTACTGACATCATCCAGTATACCTTATAATTTCTGTTAAGATTGGCCGAGAAATCTCAAAGGAAGTCTAGCACAGTTGACACCATGAGTTGTATATGGCATACTGTACTCTTTAGGGACAAAAACTTCATTCTAATTGTCGTAACTCTGCATGTTTTGACATAATTCTTCACTTTGGAAAAACAAAAGATTTGCAAAAGTCCCTGAACATCCGCTGTAAGCTACATCATAATGGACAGACTCAGAAGAAGTGCCAAAAATATGTAATGAAGCTTTTGTGTATAGTTTGTTGTTTTTACTGCCAATTATTTACTTGTCTTCCACTCTCAACTTATAACTTGTATTTTCTCTAAGTAATATAATGACACCTTTGAGCTGTCTTTTTCATGGAGCGATCACATGGAATTTTGACCAGTTGGTTTCGAAGTCTTTAGCGTTGTACCATTTATGAATGTGGCAGGTGAAGCATACCCAGCTGCATTTGGTGACCTGTAATATAATGACACCTTTGAGCTGGTGCTGTCTGATGCAGGGTTTGGATGAGGCTGGTATAGACCAGGACGGAGTGTTTAAAGAGTTCCTTGAAGAAACAATCAAACGAGTTTTTGACCCATCACTCAACCTCTTCAAGGTACATCAGTGTTCTACTTTGCCTGTATATTGGCTGTATTTGTTTGAAGCCTCTGAAGTTACGACCTTACGGCGCTATACAAATCTGTTTATTATTATTATTATTATTATAAGCCACTGTCGCCATCGTTGTCATTCCATTTCCATTGCCGCAGGTCGGAGATGATGGAATGATACACCAGTTTTATCACTGATTGAGTATATTGCTCCATGGTTCACAACTGACAGACCTGTAGTCAGTCGACTCCATTTCCTCTTCTGACTGCGTTGATGTCCTCCATCTATACTGTAGTGTGCTGCAGAGTTACATAGCACACTGGTATTGGAAGTTAAGTTGTCGGCCAAAGTCGGCTCAAGCCAGTATTATTTGTGCAAGTATTGTAATACAAGACAGATACGTTTAAACTATATAATACTGGTTGTTCCGGAATAACTGGCACAAAGTTTATCCTGCAATTAGTTATTTTACTGCACTCTTTAGGGATGAATACTTTATTCTAATTGTTGTAACTCTGCTTGTTTTGACATAATTCTTCACTTTGGAAAAACAAAAGATTTGCAGAAGTCCCTGAATATCCGCTGTACCTTAAAACTTGCGTTTTCTCTAAGTCTTGTTCATGGAGCAATCTCGTTGAATTTTGACCAGTTGGTGTTGAAGTCTTTAGTCTTAATTAAAATCTAAATTTAATTTTAATGCAAATACAAATGTCACAAACCTAGGACAAAAGTTCTTTTGTTCTAGCAGGGCTTTATCCAGTTATAGCAACAGTCTTTCATAGGTTAAAAATACTACATTGAAATGCACCAAAATGTGACATTTCCACTACCCCTCCCCAGACCCTGCACCCCACTTGGAGCCACCAAGATTTTGAAATATAGGTAGAGGTAAACAAGTGAGAGGTCCGGAAGGAATGGGACAGGAAGAAAAGGGAGGGAAGAGTAGGACCCCCTGACAATCACACATTCCCCCTCTTAAAAAATTTATCCTGGTCCTAGGATTGTGACATTTGCATTAATATACATAGTAAAGATTGCTATCAACTAATTATTTAAAAAGTATTTGTCTAGTTGATATATATTCTTTGTTAATTGACTGGAAGTCGCCGCACATCATCAGTAACATGGCCTGCATGTAAACAGCAGGATGATGCACTGTCTCACCAATCGAAGTACATGTTGGTGGCGTTCTTGCAGACAAATGCTCCTGACTTTATTGAGCCGCCCATCTGGCCACCTAACTCACCTGATCTGAATCCCATGGACTATTCTACTGTGGGGGGGGGTTGCAGCAGGTGGTATATCGTCAGAAGATTGAGGACGTTGATCATCTGTAGCAAGTCCTGAACAGTTGCTGGGACATGATCAGTCAAGAGCTAATTGATGGTGCTATTGAACAGTGGTTCAAACGACTATCATCAGTTGTTTGTTCTCATGGTGGACACATTTGAGCACCGTTTCTCTTAATTCTGGAAACTGATTTTGGCGTGAACTTTGTTTCTTTGATGAATTTGTCAAAAAGATGTTTTCGAATAGTTCACTTGCCAACTGCAAAACAAAGAATATTTAACTAATGCATTCAGACGTTGGCCTTTATCGTGTAAGCAATTTATTTCTGGACATTTTGTTAAAAATCGCATGACTCTGTGATGCGCAGTTGCCGCGAACTTTGTGCCATTTTGTCTGGAACACCCTGTATATTAATAAATTGACAAAAATAGTAAAAACAAGGAATGATTAATGTCTATAAATATCTATTTTTTGTTGTCAATATTCTTGCAGTTATTTACCCAATTTAGGTTCCTCCAGAGTGTGGGTTATGGTCTGACTGCGGAACCCACCCCAGAAATGATATAAAAGAACTAAAACGATATGCAGGTAGATGCAGATGTCGGTAGGATGTCGATAACTTTGCAGTAGTTGTTGTATGTCGTATGTATTTTGTCATCACTGTCAGTAGAGCGACTGATCTTCCACACAGATCTTGTAAACATTTCACAGGCATCTCATCACTGTCAGAACAGTGCTTCAAAGTGACTCAGTCTTTATATCCATTCAACGTCTTTTCAAACACAGCTCATCAGTTAATACGTCAATTTCTTCAGATGTAATTTCAAACATAAATATCGTTACGCCATTACAGCATAGAGAAGATATATCTCTATTTACTTCTAGTGTAAGAAGTAACGACAATGAAGTCTCGCCCAATCACCGTCATGTTGTATATACACTCGAAAGAGTCTGGTATAAATCAATATTTAGCATAATTTTTAAATCATTATTTCTGATATGAATCTCATGTTTGAACCTTAATTTAGCCCAGCGTTATTTATATTTGACAGTTGTAGTGGTGATGTGCATGTCAGGTGACTGAGGAGCAGAAATTGTACCCGTCACCTACGTCTTACATGCAGGACAGCCATCTGGCACTCTTTGAGTTTGTGGGACGTATGCTTGGCAAGGCCATTTACGAGGTAGGTCATTGTGCTGAATTGTGCTAGCAATAATTGTTTTTTGTTTAGTTAACTAAGAACAAGAGGCCAAAGGCATTTGACGAAGGCTGCAGCAAGTGACCCCGTGCACACAGCACGCTGCCTACGCTGCACGCACCTCTGCCGATTACCCTGCACAGTGAAGCCGAGCCAGGGTCATTAGGTGCATTATTGACAGACAGATGGATAGACAGACTGACAGACAGACACTGCGAACATCAGTAACAATAGTCTGCATCTCATGCATTTGATGCAGCCTAATAATTGCACATTGGTTTGCTGTATTTTGTTTCACTTGCTTGCTTTACATGTATGGACACAGTTTGTTAGTTGTCAGCAAGAATTCCACTGTAGCAGTCTACTGGTCCCTGGCGGCTATTGCATATGGTTTGTTTTGTTTTGTGTGTTTTCTTAACTATGGCCAACTTTTTATGTTTCTTGTGCATGCTTTGTATTTCTGCTGGTTGTCAGTAGCAGTGCAATTGATTGCGTGGAAAGACTCGTCTCTGAAATGACTGGTTATGTGTGGAGTGCTTGCTGGTCATGTGGACTAAATGGCAAGAGAAAGGGCATACACATGTGTGTATTTGTCATTTATACAGATATTGTTAAACTCATCTGTGTTTGTCTGCCTATGGTAGGGTATCGTTGTTGACGTGCCATTTGCGTCATTCTTCCTGTCTCAGCTACTGGGACACAGTCAGCACTCCGGCGTCTATAGTTCTATGGATGAGCTGCCATCATTTGACCCTGAACTCTACAAGAGTCTCACTTATATCAAGGTTGCTGTGACTAGACTACTGTAACACACTTCACTGTTAACAGTTGCATGTCTGCTTGCTGCTTTGGCTTAGTTGTGTGACCAGTAAGTTTCTGTGCACTTAGCCTGCTTTAAGCCACCATCATTATGCCTTCACACTTTCATTGTGTAACAAGCTACTTACAATACTCAACCTGGTCATCCTTTGCAGATAAGAGCATTATAATACCAGCAAAGAGAAAAGTGGGAGCAACTTCTGTGTGTAATGTTCTCTGTCTAGGCTCCTAAGTGAGTGAGCATGTAAGTAAGTTAATGAAACGAAAAATTGTGTGATTTCTCATTAATTTATATAAAATTGTCTTCAAACACGAACGTTATTTATTTGTGACGTTTTGGTCTCTATCAGAGACCTCTGTCAGAAGAAGCTTGTTCATTTCTTATTCTGGTTCTGGCCACGGTAGTGGTACAGCGTGGCAAGAAATTGGTTGTGTGTGTGGCTCAGTGTGTAGCTGCTTCATCCTGGTTTATAGAACGTCGTCACTGCTTTTGAATATGCATGGAACGTGTGTGAATGTATTAATAATTCTTGTCAATCCAATCCTTCTTAAAATGTGTCTTGCTATCATCGACATCCCAGAGCATTTTTACAGATGCAGAAATTCTGCTGATGATGCCAACATTCTAACCATTACACCGCCACATTGTACTCTATCTCTGAGCGTGTGCAATTCTGCTGCGTTTGGGCTACAATTATGTCATTGTGCATGTTGTTGCAGCATTACGATGGAGATGTCGGTGACCTTGACTTGACCTTCTCATATGACGAGGACACAATGGGGAAGATTGTCACTCATGAGCTTGTGCCTGGAGGCAGGGCCATTGCTGTCACAAATGACAACAAGTATGTCTCTCTTTCTGTCTGTCTGTCTTTCTCTTTGTCTGTCTCTATCTGCCCCCACTTCAGCCCTGGCTTGCTTCATTTCCTGGCTGGATGGTGTAGTGGGTGACTTAGGCAATCTTTAGATTTGTTTAACTTGATAAGTTTAAAAAATGGTCACTTTTATATGTTCTTTTGTGTTTGTTGGTTTTTGAATTATTGTTGTTTATCTGCTACGGGATTCTGAGTGATGTTGACAACCGACCAATTGTGTTCAACTACGTCTTATCTTGCAGCAGTGTTGCCACAATATAATTTGATGTAAATCAAAAGTTTTATGAAGTTATGCAAACATCTCAGTGGGTGTAGGTGGGGCATGTTTACAGTACCATCAAGTTTTATCTAGATAGCTTTGTATCTTTCTCTTAGTTGCTGGTTGTTTGTTTATCTCTAGGATCCGGTACCTGCACCTGATGGCTCACTTCAAGATGAGAGTTCAGATCCGTGAACAATCCAACGCATTTATACGTGGCTTTAAATCAATCATCTTGGCCGACTGGCTCGACATGTTCTCTACACCTGAGCTACAGAAACTTATATCAGGCGACGCTGCCGACGTCGATATTGAAGACTTACGGTATGGGTCGTCTGTATCACGGCTGGAGTAGAATGTCTACAGCAGCTGAAGTCTGCGGATGACTAGAATTATTCTGTTGATAACTAACTTCTTGCTGTTCAGACTGATTATTTGAGTGGAGTGATCACTTACGTCGAAAACTTGGAAAAGTTAAAGGTGGTCAAAGAAATGTCAAAGAATTGGTGGAAAAGTTAGTTTGAAAGTAAAATGCTTCCCAAGCCACATGGGCCTGCTGGGTGACACTGATCTCCTCGGCCAGACACCTGCTTAAGCTGCCAGACACTGTTAAAATCTATAATTTGCGAACATTTGTTGGTTGGCAGTTTCACTTTTAGATGAAATTGAAATATGTGGCCATTCAGTCTTTAGGTAAGCCAGTTGCAGAATCAGTGTAATGCAGTAAACAGTACAGTATAATACTGGTTGCCACAAGCAAAGGACTGTGTGGTATTTAAGCGATCTAAAGCAGGCTTTAGTTTGATTACATTGAGTTTTGTGAATGTTGTTAGGCTGCATTGAATACATAAGATGCAGTCTATCGTTACTGATGTGCGCGGTGTCTGTCATGGTGGCTCAACTAGCTCGGCTTCACTGTGTAGGGGTCATTTAGTGCAGCCTTTGCCAAATTACTTTGGCCTCTTTTTAGTTTAAGTAGAACTGTTTTAGGTTTATGTCAATGTCAGTCTGTGCCTAATCACAAAATGACCTTCTTACGCAGTTGTTATGTTGTAACTTGTGTTTGACACTAGATTTGTTTTTGGTATCAAGTAATGTTCTCGGAAGGTCGTTTCTGAAATCACATCTGATGTATTGAGTGGAATTGCAAATCATGCTGTTGTTACCACTGGTGGTGCTGACCAGTGTGATTAGGTTGCCACATAAAGAGACATAATGTGAAGTGCCCTTTACATCACCACTGATGCCGATGATGTTTCAGGCGGCACACACAGTACTACGGAGGCTTCCACAGTGGACATCGTGTCATCAGCTGGCTCTGGGACATCCTCAAACATGACTTTACACCTCACGAACGCAGTCTCTTTCTCAAGGTGTCCACTCTGTATTAGTCATTGTTTTTGTCTTCTTTGTAGTGAGTGGGTTGGCTGGCTGATGAAACTGAAGCATTTAGTAATGCATTGCTGTGTGTATGTCTGTTAACCAGGGTGTTAAAAGTCAACAGCTGGACATAGGGACTTGTAATGTTGAACCAGTGCTCAGAGCTTCTCAACGCATGAGTTTATTCGGTGGTTCTGATTGCAGTCCATAGTTTGACTATAAATGTTAGATAGAGGCGCATTCGAAATTGCTAATGCCAAATATGCACTTTACAGTATCAACATTTTTAATATTGTCAGTGTCTGTGTTCAGCATACAATCTATTGGCTGCTAAAGTGATGTGATAAATTCTTGTCTTGTAAAATACTTCATGCTGTGTGTCTGCACTCTGTGTATCAGCTATGAAGCTGTGATGGTGGTTGATGTGTGCAGTTTGTGACAAGTTGTTCCAAGGCTCCACTGCTTGGCTTTGCACACCTAGAACCTCCATTCTCCATCAGATGTGTTGAAGTCAGTGATGACCAGGTAACTAACTGTTCTTTACCAGCAGAAAACTGCCAGTATTAAAATGACTTTTTTCGGTTTTCTGCACCTAATCAATCAATCCATCAATCAGTCAGTTTTTAAGGTGGCCTAAGTAGTGGTACTACTGCTAGGTCCACCATATAGGTCCGGCCTATATTTGGGGATTTCCGGTCGGAAAAACCCAAAAATTGCTAAATTTTTGTGACAATGACTCTCTAAACTGATATTGCTGAAATTCACAAGGTTTGTGTGCAGCTATGGTCTCCACATTCATTAAAAATTTGGTGAGATTTAGTTCATAAATCAGGGATTTATAACTGAAAAACCGTGCGTCAGTCATTTTTCCCAAAAATTTTGGGGGACCCTGGCCCAAAAACTGGGGGTCGGATCCCAAAATTATACTGTCTGTGGAAAAAATTGTACAGACGTCCTCCATCCACATGCCAAGTTTGCTGGAGATCAGTTTGTGCACCGCGATGCGAGAACGAAAATAAGAGAGTTTTTGTGTTTCTTTTCCATGTTTTTTTGTTTGTTTGTTTGTTCATTTGTTTGTCATGCTGGGTGTGGCCTATTCTGGTCTTGGAGACCTGCCACATGTTCGTCACTTTAACGAAGTACAGCTTTGCCGTTTATTAATCAGTTTTCACAGGGTTTGGGCGAAGAAACATAGTATGAAACGGTCTGTGTCATTTTGAACTTAATTGTTAGGTGGTGCCACAATTATTGCTCAAGTCCGCAAAAATTTTAAAAGTTTTTCAAAATCTTTCCGAAAAGTTTGTGCGCACGACTTAACCATTTATAACCGGCCTATAAATAAAATTTCATGAGTGTCTTATAGCTATTGTATTATAGATTATGCACCTGTTTAAAATTTTTCAGATAGCTTTTTGCATACAGACACACCACCACATCAAATCTGTGCCCATATCAATTTGTTAGGACTCTGTTGATTGGCTGTTTTGCTTGTAGTGCTAAAAATGGGTCGAAATCGGTAAGTTTATGTGCACCAAAACCAGTATATAGTATATATAATTTTAGGCAAACTTTTGATGTCTTTGCTTACGGCAAGCAACATAGTTGTGCATCTGTATTATAGTTTTCAGCTGCGCCCCCTAGCTGTGGTATGGCAAAGTGTCAAACTTGAAAATGCAAATTTTCTGAAAATTCTCAATCATGTTTTTTTGCTTTTTTTGGCGCATCCCATAAAAAAGCAGCTAGCTATCTGTGCAAGATTACGCAAATTTGCTGTGGGCTAGCCTTTTCTTGCCGGTTTCCATTGCCTTCGATTGGCGATGCTTTGTGTTTCTAGTATGGGTGCACGGGTACCCGGTGCGTTACCCTACTCGGCCGGATATTGCACTACCTGGCATTTCATTAAGATGTGACTGGGTACGGGTAATTTTTTATAAGACTTGCTTAGTCGCCGACTGTGTACACTAACTGTATAAAGCACTGAAATACAAAGGAGACTTTGACCACCTTTGATGCATGACAGGGCGTGACGGCAACTTTATGTCCTATGATCAGGCGTGACTGATAATTGCTTGTAAGTGCTGTTTCGAGGGGACGGGAGCGGAACGGTTTGTTTGCTTGTCTGATCTGACACATAGCAGCCAGAGCGATCGACTGATTAAGAGATCATTTAAGCTTCTCTCTCTCTACATTGCCTACGTCAACCAATGTGTACATTTCGTTTCTCACTGTATAAATACTTTCCAGCTGTCATTATTGGAAAAACCACCATCATCATTTTATTTCACCAATATTTGTAGAAAACTAGAAAATCAAAAACAACAAACAAACTTTGCCGGCCGATGACTGCACAGACTGAGTTATCGTACCCTCATTGTCTGCCTTAGGCCTAATTTTTAAACTCCCTCGGGAATATACCTACCGAGGGTATAAAAAAAACAAAATAATTTAACTAGAATAAATATCAAATAAACGGTCATAACGAGTCAGGAACAGTTATACAGCATAGGGACCACAGAGGAAGTGTACATGTATAGTATAGATAGAGAGCAGTTCGGATGGCAGAACTACTCGTACCCGTGCTCGTACCTGGCCAGGTAGTAACTGCCAGGTACCCGGCGAAATTTTCTACATGGTGCACCCATAGTTTCTAGTTATCCTTTATTTCTTGTCTCTAGCAAAAGTGCACTTCACCACGTCTGATTATAGCACTGGCAACTGCTTTGGTCTCCCATAACAGGATTTATTACACTCTCTGAATCCAATGAGAAGGAGCTAATCATTTGCTAGCCATAACACTGCAATGTCCTAACCGTGACCTAGTTGTACAGAGAGCATCTTTAGAGATCTGTGATGTGGCGTTTTTCATTACTGTGCTGCATGCATCTGGTATGGTTCTTGTCTTTCAGTTTAGACTGGTGATTGTTCCTTTGTTTCAAAATTCAGTCTCTGTCAACAGACTGAGTAGAAACTCATGCAGTCAATAAAATGTCGCCTGTAACTAGGAGTGCTTCATAACTTTGTTGAAGCTGTAGACTGTGCCTTCTGAGTCTGATTGGGTCAGTGAGATGGACTCAATTCCATATTTTCAGGCTGCATTGAATGCCTGAGATGCAGACTATTGCAATCCTGTAACATAGCCGTCTGTCAGTCTGTCGTGTGGGCGATTGTTCTTACTCATTTGCCAGATGGCGCCACTTTGATGTAGCCATTACTACGTTACTTTATTTTATTATATTAGAATTGCTTTCAGTGTTCGTAGAAGAGTTTGAACTGTTATTACTGTTTTTTGTCTCTTTTTAGCACATACGTGTATCTAGTCAGACTTCTGTACAGCACCTATGTTCTACTTTGTGATAGGTGCACTATAAATGCAACTGTGATATGATATGATTGATATGATTGATATGATGATATGATTGATATGATTGATATGATGATATGATTGATATGATTGATATGATTGATATGATTGATATACTGTAGCCAGTTGTTAGGACTCTGACTTGAATCACAGGAGGTCTTGGGACTTAATGTACTCAACTACATTGCTGCTTAGTAGACTATGAAGTGTACTTGCTAGTGTCACAGTGTTGACAAGAATACTTTATCGTGTGTAGGATACTGGTGACACAGTGGGCAGTGTGTTGAAAGGTTTCTTCAACATTCGACGTAAAGATCCGGTCGGTCGACTCCCAACATCTTCAACTTGCTTTAATCTGCTGAAGCTGCCGAACTACCAAAAGAAAAGCAGTTTGCGTGAGAAACTGCGTTACTCGATCAGCAGCAACACTGGATTTGAGTTGTCCTAGCACAATGTGTTACTGTTGCTCGCTGTTGATTGGCTGTTTCGTTGATGTGATGTTGTACAGTCCAATAGTAGTATGCACCACTACAAGTGCATAGTGTTGTATGATCACATCAGCCTCCAGAGAGATCAATTCTGAGCTGCATCTCTAGTATCATGCAGTCCTAGGACCATCACATCTTGGATGTTCTTCATCCAGGTGGTACAAGGCCTTTGGCCACTCAAGAGGTTGTCTCGTTTTCTGATAGATGTTGAAAGATGATTTTTTGTTGTTAGGAATACACTGAAATTTGCTATCTGAAATTTACTACAGTATTTGATTGATTTCAGCACTGCTTTTAAACCAGTTTTTATGGTCTCGATTAAGCTATGGTCTCATCTGTACACTGTATCCCAAAAAAATGCACCCTTTTGTTTCTACAACAACTTTGCCAAAACGTTTTACATTGAGATAATTTTTGGCACACATATACCTCAATAAACTTGGAAAAAAGTGAGATGAATTCAAGAATCTCACTCGAAGGATGTCTGTACTATGCATTATCAAACGTAGCGTATGAAAACTTGTAAACAACGTCCATTAAACATCACATTCAGTTAAGTAATGAAATCTATCATTATTGCCAGTTTTTTTACATGCAAACTAAACACCATAATAAAAAAAATGAACCAGCAACTGCAAAACATTAGGCTACAGCAGATGTTTAAAGTGCCCTCCTCTGGCCTGAACATACGCCCTCAGCGTAGCATGCCACTCATCAGTCGCATCATCAGTGATCATTTATGACCGGTGCTGCCACATTCACACAGCGTCTTTAGGAAATAATTTCAGTTCTCAGTTTCCAATCCTTTTCAGTTAATTCTTTAACTTTTTGGCACCATAGTTCTTAAATATGTACAAGTTTTTGATTAAAATTTTATCTTTATTATTTAAAACCATAGCTGTTCATCTGCTAGCAAGTAAACAAAAACAAACCTTAAGCTGGTACTCGGTTTTCTGATATATACAGAATGTGAAATATGCATGTTATAGAAAATTTATTCAGGTATACGCATGCTGAAAATTATTGAAAAAGAGCTTGGTTTAACAAAGTTATGGTAAAAATAAAGGGTGCAGTTTTTTGGGGACACAGTGAAGTTTTATTGAAGTATAATCAGCAATTTTTCGTCACAAGAGTTTACCCAGTTGATCTGATGAATGTGCTATCATGTTATTTGGCTGACACCTTTATGGCATAAAATATCAGTGTATAATATTCAGATTGCCATACACGGTAGCAGAATTCGGAGCATAATCCCTTGTTTTGCTGTTGAGGAACAGGTGTACATTTTTGATGATCCATTTCAGTGGTGAATTATTTATGTTCAGTAACTGTCTATGTGTTATGTGCAGATATTTGTTATTTGTTATGTGATGAGCTGAAATGTGCCGATGTGTAAACTATTGTTGTGTTGTTCATCATGAAGTGTCAATGTGGTCTGCTGTCTACACAACATCCTATCTTTGTTGCATGCTTTAAATGTTCACACTCTGGGGCCAAGTAAGTCCTTTGGGTGACTTTTCAATTTTCTGACATATATTTCCATGTTGTACTGGACACCTGCTTATATTTTGGGTAGTCAATAAATTAACAACTAATTGATTAGATTGACAGCTAATTCTAATTCTAATCATTTAGTTAGAATTTTAATCTAATTCTAATTCTAATCTATATTCATTAGATGCATAATTAGAAGTCTCAGCTGCTTGATCAGTTAACACAACAGCCAGAAAGCACGAATTAAACATTCGGGGCTCTAACGTGCGCTCAAAAGCCGACATGAGTCAGCTTAATCTACCGCATGGAAAGTGTAAAACAGAAAAAAAACTAAAACGTAAAGACGGATGTGCTCAGAAGTAATAGTAAGCAGTCTGGGGGAATCTGAAAAAAGAAAAGGAAAGGCTGCGGTGTGAAGGATTTGGAGAAAAGGAAGGTATTAAGCCTAGAATGAAAGTGAGTGGGTGATGGAATACCAATAATACCGGGCGCAGCATGGTTAGGCCGCAGGCCTACGGGCGTAGCCCATAGTAAAATCACCCCTGTGCGCGTACTGAGTTGGCCGTTGCCGGTGCTTACTAGTCTGTACTTTTTGACTGTCACGAAATCTTGTCACACGAAATTTCCAATGAAATGTGACGAAAGTCTAGTTTTCGTTGTCGCGGA
>Ga0126335_1001306_pt1 | contig 13767 bp, 11 predicted proteins | sample OlaspJWI45metaG_FD_108409 | JGI IMG/M metagenome (GOLD analysis project Ga0126335, IMG submission 108409) | Marine gutless worms symbiont microbial communities from Oahu, Hawaii - Olavius sp. 1 OAHU.JWI-45 metaG | ecosystem: Host-associated > Annelida > Digestive system > Unclassified | place... | reverse complement strand
TGGTATAAGTACTTGTAATTATAGTATTTAAAATTTATAATAAAATATATTGACAAAAGGACTATAGGAAGTCCCGTAAGTTGTTCGACTCCTGAATAAGAGGAGGTTTTTAATGCCCCAGAAATACACCAATGAAGAATTGGTGCAACGGGTCAAAATGCTCGAAGAAGAAGTTCGGGCCTGCCGATCTGTCGAAAAAAACATGTTGGCTTTAGAAAAACGCCTTGAGCATGCCAGAGCGTATCGAACGGCGCTGCATGAGATGGCCGTGGGCCTTTTGCAACACACGGATTTGAACCAGCTTCTTGAAACAATTGTCACGCGTGCCTGCGCGCTTGCACAGACCGAGCACGGCTACCTGCATCTTTATGATCCGGGCACCGACGAGCTGGTTTTGAAAATCGGCCTGGGTCGATTGAAACGCGCCGTTGACTTTCGTATCAGACCCGGCCAGGGACTGGCGGGAAAAATTTGGCAAAACAAGCAGATGCTGTCAGTCGATAATTATGCCGACTGGGCAGATCGAAATCCGGACGCACGATTCGACGATCTTGGAGCGGTACTGGGCGTTCCTTTGAAATCGGATTCTGAGGTGGTGGGCGTGATTGGATTGGCTCACTTCGAAGCGGATAAATCATTTGACGCTGACGCCGTAGAGATATTACGCCAATTTGCTGAAATTGCCTCATTGGTTTTAAGGAGAACAATCAGTTATGTTGATCTTAAGGTTGAACTCGGGAAGCGTAAGAAGATTGCATCGGCATTGAAACGGCGGCTGGAGTTTGAAAGGATCATATCCGTTATTTCGTCAAAATTTGTCTCATCCGATGATGGGAGTGCTCACATTGACACTTCGCTGGCCAAGATTGGAAAGTTCAGCGCTAAAAGTCGCTCCTATCTATTTCTGTTCGATGCACACAATCAGACCATGAGCAATACGCACGAGTGGTGTTCTGACGATGTGCTGCCACAAATCGAACAATTGCAGAATCTTTCACTGGACGAGTTTCCCTGGCTGATGCCGCAAATCCTTGAAGGTGAAATCGTTGAAATTCAGAACGTATCCGATTTACCGCCCGATGCTGTAAATGAAAAAAATATTCTTGAAATGCAGGACATTAAATCGATGATAGTTGTTCCCGTGCGGATTGGAGATAAATTCAAAGGTTTCATCGGCTTTGACGACACCCGCAAGACGGGTCCCTGGAGTGCAGACGACGTGGCCCTGCTGCAGGTCGTTTCTGACATCATCGGCAGTGCGTTGCAGCACGAGCAGACCGAAGCAGCTCTGAGAGAGAGTGAAAAAAGATATCGAGCCGTAGTCGAAGACATGCCGGTGATGATATGCCGTTATCTGCCGGACAGTACTTTGACTTTTGTCAACAGCGCTTATTGCAGATATTTCAGGAGAGATGAAAGCGAAATCATCGGTCAAAAATTCTTGCAGTTTATTCCAGAAAAAGAACAGACAAAAGTAAAAAATCACGTATTATCTTTGAATGCTAAAAACCCCATGAAAACCTACGAACACCGGGTCATCGGGCCGGACGGGAAATTGGTCTGGCAGGAATGGACCAATCGCGCCCTGTTTGATCAAGCGGACGTGATCCGTGAGTATCAGGCCATCGGGCAGGATATCAGTGAGCGCAAACAAGCCGAGGCGGATCTTAAAGAAGAAAAGGAACGACTTGCCGTCACGCTTCGCAGCATCGGCGACGGCGTCATTACCACCGACACCAGTGGAAATATTACCCTGCTCAACAACGTGGCCGAAACGCTGACCGGCTGGTCTCAGCAAGCCGCGATCGGCCGACCGTTGAATGAAGTATATAACACCGTCAACGAATTCAATCGGATGCCTGTTGATAATCCGGTGCTGCAAGTCATGCAGGCGGGTGCTATCATTGGGCCTGCCAATAATTCCCTGTTGATCGGCAAAGACGGTTCGGAATACATCATTTCCGACAGTGCCGCTCCAATTACCAGCGCAGAGGGCGACATCCTGGGCGTCATTCTTGTATTTCGAGATACAACCGATAAGCGCAAAATGGAGGAGGAACTGCAAAAAATACAGAAACTCGAATCGCTGGGTGTATTAGCAGGCGGGATTGCACACGATTTTAATAATTTTTTAACCGGCATCGTCGGATATATTTCTTTGGCCAAAATGGATGCCCAGACCGGGAAAAACATTTTAGGCCGACTGACTGAGATGGAAAATGCAACTATGCGGGCCAAGGACCTGACCCAGCAGCTGCTCACATTTTCAAAGGGCGGTGAACCGGTCAAAGACACTCAGCAGATCGCAGCACTTGCCCGAGAGGCGGCGACGTTTGCTTTAAGTGGTTCGAACATTCGGTGCCACTGCCTATTGTCCAAAGACTTATGGCCGGTGGAAATCGATGCCGGCCAGATCGGCCAGGTGATCAACAATTTGGTTTTGAATGCCGATCAGTCAATGCCCGCAGGCGGCGAAGTCATTATCCGGGCCAAAAATACAGTTTTAGGGTCTCAGAACAATCTGTCGCTTTCAGCCGGCAGATACGTCAAGGTATCGATTCAGGACCAGGGCGTTGGGATTCCCAGGGATTATCTCCACAAGATTTTCGATCCGTATTTTACCACCAAGCAAAAAGGCAGCGGTCTCGGCCTGACAATTGCCTATTCGATCATCGATAAACACAACGGCCGGCTGACGGTGTCATCTGAACTGAATATCGGATCGGTTTTCAGCCTGTATTTGCCGGCCGCCCAAGTCGATGACCGCCAGGAAGCCCGGGCCGAACGTCCGCTGCATTCCGCTCATGGAAAAATTCTGGTGATGGATGATGAAGGCATTATCCGAGATGTCGCAGCGGATATATTAAATTACCTGGGATATGACGTAGTTCTGGCCAGTGACGGCGAAGAAGCGATCGATATCTACCGCAAAACCATGGAGAAAGGCCTGTCGATTGATGCTGTAATACTCGATTTGACCGTGCCTGGCGGTATGGGGGGCAAAGAAACCATCCAAAAACTGAAACAATTGGATGCCGATGTAACGGCTATTGTAAGCAGCGGTTATTCCAACGATCCGATTATGTCAGACCATGAAAAATTCGGGTTCAAGGGCGTGGCAGCCAAGCCCTACCGAATTCAGGATATCAGCGAAGTCCTGCGCAAGGTTATTAGCCCGCACCGTGCATGACATGTTTTCAGAGATCGGTTAAAATAAAACACCATCTATCAGTTATCCGAGAAACCGGGCCCTGGCATCTGCATACAATTTGTAACTCCAAAACCTGACCAACGAACTGAAAATGTCTCCGTTTGTTGCAATGTCCGCGTTCGCGATGATTTTTCAGAAAAATTTGGCTCTGCCCTATTCCACGAAACCGCTGCCAATAGCTGTAAAGGGAAGGTTCAACCCCAGTTGCGGTACTTGCTTGGCGATCCAGGCGGTGAAGGTGTTGCTGTTAGGGCCCGGATAAACCTTATAGACTTTTTTCCAGGGGTAAGCCCGGGCAGCCTTGTCGACAGCCTCGATCAACTGGTCGACGCCCGTTCCCTGATGCGCTTTGAGCAGCCGGGGTTTTTGGCCGTACCAGTAGCGGTCGGGAACATCCTTGAAAATTCGCAATACCGGCCGACCGCCATAGCCGCGCCATCCGACCACGTCATATACGGTGTAAGCGGCTTCGCCGGTGCGCTTGGCTGCGATCCAGGTGTGAATCGCAAACCAGCCGCGCCAGCCCCAGGTCCTGGCACCGTAGACGTGCAAAACCGCTTCATTTGTGTCTGAAGGGTCGGGTGCAATCCTCGCAGATTCACGACTGGCGGTATACCAGTCTTTACCGGAATAACAGCCCGACAGAATCAATCCCATCAAAACATAAGCCGGCAGTCGATTTAAGCTCTTCATAAATATATGCAACGAGAAAGCACCATCCAGATCAACATAGCACTTATAGTAATTATTCATGGCAGACATGCGATACAGATCAGATACGGGCGGTCAACTACAACGTTTTGACATACCGCCACCAGGTCTTCTGTAGGTCCTGCCGGTCTTCGCGGAATCTTTGTTCTTTTTTCAGGTTCATTTCGGTGGTGTAACAATGAACAAAATGCTACCGGAAAATGAATCCGTAAAGGGCCCGGTGCACAATATGGCCTGGCATCCATCACAGCTGCTAATTGCAAGCCATTCGAAACCTTAATTTGACAGCCGCGATAACACCCGGTTCGCATGGATTTGCCAAACAGGGATACTTTGTGCGCGGCAACGCCCCTTGAACTCATTTCCCCGAATCTTCAGCACAGGATCTCACCTTCAATTTAAGGCCGTAAATGGCATCCACGCAAATTGCCGCGCCCTTCTTGACAGGAGGGGTCCCACCGGTGAGTTCGGCCTGCCACCGCTCTCCCTGAACCTGAACAAACCCATCCGGATTCAAACCGGTCAGGGCGAAACCCTTACGGCCGACCATCCGGAATCGATCGGGGAACTGGTTCGGATCGTAATACCGCCACAGGAATGGGAATAAAAGAATATCCTTGCCCACCCATAAACCGAGCAGTCCCCACATGAGATAGGCCGGGATCTCGAGCCACTGCCGCAAAATGACGAGAATCACTGCAAACGCTACCTGTCCGGGTAATTGCAAAAGCACGTATCTGGCAATCAGCGGCACTCCGGGTCTATCCTTTTTTTTATCCATGAATGATATCGCTTATTCAGGCGCGTTCAATACAATTTTCACAACAATCCAGCCAAATGACAAAAGGCAACGTTTTGACACGCTCCTTTGTGTTTTGGTACAATTATCCATCTGGCAATACCGCATAGGGTTAGATGGGAGCAAATCGATATGTGCATTCGGGTAATGATCGCTTTCGGAATACTCGCGGTGCTTGCGTTTGAGTCATTGGCAGCACCCACCCGTATACCCGGCCGATTGTTCATGCAGGGGAGCCCATCCAATGGTCTTAATGTTACCCTGGCGCAGTTCAATGACCGCCGTATACGGGTGTTCGATCGCCAGGTTGCCTTTCGTAACGACCATAAAGCCTGTATGAGCTTTGAACTTCCCGCCGAACTGCCGTGGCCCGGTGCACCACTGCGCTTGGAGCTTGAAGCCTACAACGACGACCGCACCCATTTACGCGCCATATGGCTGGAAGTGGACGGCATCGGCGGCTATCTGGCAGTGCAGCGAGTGGCCGAAGGCCAGCACCGTGGAAGCGGCACCGTCGCCCCGGGCGAGCGCAAACGCTGGACGCTGCCGCTGGACGGCCTCCCTATTTCTCTCAAGGGTAAGACGACCACAGTGGTGGATCTGGATGTCGTCCTGAGACAGCCAGGCCCACATACAGTCTGCGCCTGGATAAGTACCTATGCCCAATACGGACCCAGGTCCTGGATCACCCTGGACTTGGTCGGCAGTCCTGAAGTAAACATGTCAGACCAGAAGACCCATACCGGCCCGGCGCCCCCCTCAGGTCACGGCAAGAAAAACCGCAGGAAGCGCGCAGACGTCGATCCCTGTAACGGCAGGATCTGGGTGCTGGCGGATCGCGGTCTGCAATTAACCCTGAAACAGAGTCCCGATTCCTCAGGTGTCTATGACCAGCCCGTGTGTAGCGTTTTGGAGGTTAGTCGCACCCAGGGCGAGGAGTCGGCCGCGCTGCTTCACCGCTTCGATCTCAATCCGGGTGAGCCCAGGATGCCCGGTTTTCTATTGGATTACAACTTTGCCGATTACCTTCCAGGCCAGGATTTGGTGGTTTTGAAACGGCCCAAAGCACTACGCCTTTACGACGTTGCGACCCACCGTTTGTCACCGCTTATCAGGCCCAGGGACTGCATCGGAGAAGATGGCCGATCTCTTAACATTCAGCGTCTGAAGGCCCTGGATGAGGGACGCTTTTTGTATGGTGAGGCCGTGAGCTGCCAGCCCTTTCTCATCCGAAACGATCGTCCCACACAGTACAATTTATATTTGGAGACCGCCGGTATGTATACCCTGTTTCGGGATCCGGCCGGCGGGTTTCTGGCTGCTGAACCCGATTCTGCCGAACTGTATCGTTTTGCGGGCAGAGCGGGACGGGACGCGCGTTTCTCCCTGACCTATTTTCTCAATGAACACGGAATGGCAGCCTATCGCGAGAAGGATTATATTCAGGCTTCTAAATGGTTCGATCGCGCAGCAGCAGTGACGCCGGAGGACTATCTATATCCCCACACCAACTTGGCCGGCTCACTGGCTCTGGCAGGCCTGACCAAGGACGCGCTGGCCCAATTGCACCGTGCCTGCACCCTGGATCCAGAATTTACCCGTTCGCGCATGTTAAGCGACACAGACTTTGCCGCGCTGCGCATGTCAACCCGGTTTCGTGAGATCCTGCAGGGCGCCTGTGCCGAGAACTGAGCGGCCCCCAGGCGATCAGTTTTGACAAGTTCCCGAAGATCAATTAGCAGAATTCGTCAAAGTGAAGCCAGGGCATTGCCGACTTTTTTGCACCGCTTATTTGCGGGATAAATGAAACCATTGGATTTTACGCAACATCGCATGAAAATCCGGAGGCCCATGAAGGCCTCCGACGCTTGCGAGATTCAGGTCGTATATGCCTCGAAAATTCTATGTCGGTATCGATGGATGCAAAATAGGATGGTTTTATACGGTATTAGACCAAAAGACCGATATCGTTACCGGCATTGCGCCCGATATCAATTGGTTGTGGATAAATTTCAATAACGCCGCATTAATGCTCATCGATATCCCGATCGGCCTCACCGCCAAATATTTCCGGACCTGTGATGTTGACGCTCGGCAATTCTTAGGCCCCGGACAGGCGTCGAGGGTGTTTCCGCCGCCCTGCAGAGAAGCGGTCTATGCCGAATCCTACGCTCAGGCATGCACGATCAATCAAAGACACACCGGGAAAAAGATCAGCCGACAGACATGGAACATAACCGCTAAAATAAGGGAAGTGGATATGTTTATGCGCGCAAACCCAAAGGCCCGGGGGAAAATTCGTGAAAGTCACCCGGAGATCTGTTTCAGGGCCTTTTGCGGCAGCCCATTGAAATTTTCAAAAAAAAGATCGGCCGGCATAAAAGAACGGCTCGACATTCTGTCAATCCATCTGCCGATGGCTCGACGGCTGTTTGAAAATACCTTGATGCAAACCCTCCGAAAAGACGCAGCCCGCGACGACATTCTCGACTCAATGGTTACGGCGGTGACGGCCCGTTTTGCTGCAAAACGGACCAAAACGCTGCCAAAAAATCCCGAACGGGACGCCGAAGGCCTGGAAATGGAGATGGTTTACGCCCTGGCGGAAACCCCGCCAATGGGAGTACGGGGCCTACCTAAGCCACGGTCATAATCCAGCGGACAAAATAAGCCAGCAAAAAAGCGGCGGCGATCCCGCCGCACCACAGCGCCCCAAACCACAACCACTGCCGCTGTTTATCCGTACATGCTTTCATGGGAGGCCTTACCCCTGAATATGTAATAGCAGTAGCCGGTGTAAACCAGGATCAGCGGCAGCAGAAAAACCGTGCCGACCAGCAGCAGCGATTGCGACTCGGGGGCCGCAGCTGCCTGTCGGAAGGTGATTTGAAACGGCACTACATAGGGCCACATACTGATGGCGATGCCAAGATATCCGGTTAGAAAAACACCAAAGCTCAGCAAAAAAGGCCGATATTCCCGTCCCGAATGCAGATCACGCCAGATGATGATCAACATGACCAAACTGGCCGTCGGTATAGGCAGCAGAAAAAAGAAATTGGGCAGGCTGAACCACAGCGTCCGGATATCGGTATTCATGACCGGCATGCTGATGCTGACGATCGCCAGAAACATCGCCACGTAACCGATCGCATACGAAGCGCTTTTACGGGCCCAGGTCTGGGTTTCGCCATCGGTTTTCATAACCAGCCAGGTAGCACCTAAAAGCGTATATCCGAATATCACGGCCGTTCCGGTCATAACACTGTAAGCATTCAGCCAGTCAAAGGCGCCCCCGGCATATCGGCGGCCTTCGACCGCGATGCCCTGCACCACGGCCCCGATGATGGCACCCTGCATAAAGGCGGCCAGGAGCGAGCCGAAGTGGAAGGCATAATCCCAGATCCGGCGGGATTTGGCACTGGCCTTGAAACGAAATTCGAAAGCCACCCCCCGGAAAATAAGACCCAGCAGCATGGCGATGATCGGTATGTACAGGGCCGGCATGATCACTGCGTAAGCCAGTGGAAATGCGGCAAACAGGCCGCCACCGCCCAGAACCAGCCAGGTTTCATTACCGTCCCAGAAAGGGGCGATCGAATTCATCATGCGGTCGCGGCATTTGTCCGAAGGCGCAAATGGAAACAGAACGCCAACGCCCAGGTCAAAGCCGTCCAGAAGGATGTAGAGGAAAATTGCTGTGGCGATCAGTCCGTACCAGATAAGCGACAAGTCCACCAGATTTTCTAAACTAAACATATTGATCTCACTTTGCTCCGGATAAGTCTGTCACGAGCGGCGGTTTTTCAACGCCGTGTGCACCGTAGGCTTCATCTTCAGTTTCGGGTCCCTTGGCGACCAGTTTGAGGATGTAATAGGTACCGGCACCGAATACGAAAACATAAACGATAATAAAGGCTACCAGGGATATGGCAATAGATGTCGCCTGCACCGGTGATATGGCAGCGTCCGTCCGCAGCAGGCCCTGGACGACCCAGGGCTGCCGCCCGACTTCGGTGACAAACCATCCGGAAATCACTGCAATAAACCCGGCCGGTGTCAGGGCCATGCACCAGTATTGGAACCAACGCGTGACGAACAGCTGTTTTTTAAAGTAAAGCACGATTGCGATCACACCGGTTGCGATCATCAGCATACCGAGTCCCACCATAATGCGAAACGCCCAGAACACGATAGCCGCCGGCGGTCGCTCGTTTTTGAGCCATTCTTTGAGCCCCCTGACTTCACCGTCGAGGTCGTGGGTGAGAATCAGGCTGGACAGCTTTGGAATTTCAACTGCAAATTTCGTGGTCTCGGCTTCCTGATCCGGCCAGCCGAATAGCAGCAGCGGTGCGCCGCGTTCGGTATCCCAGATGCCTTCCATGGCGGCTACCTTGGCGGGCTGGTATTTAAAGGTGTTTAGCCCGTGAAGATCACCGAACAGCAGCTGCAGGGGGGCGACGAATACGGCCATGATCATGGCCATCCCGAACATTATCCGGGCCTGCGGCACATGGCGCTTGCGCCATAGATAAAAAGCCCCGATGCCTGCGACGGCAAAGGCCGTGGTCAGATAGGCGGCGGTGACCATGTGCACGAAACGGTAAGGAAATGACGGGTTGAAGATCACCTGCAGCCAGTTGGTCGGATACAGCAATCCATCGGCACCCACGCGGATTCCCTGGGGTGTCTGCATCCAGCTGTTGGCCGATAGAATCCAGAAGGCTGATAGCAATGTCCCCCCGGCCACGATGACCGTTGCGGCAAAGTGCATTTTAGGGCTGACCCGGTTCCAGCCGAAAAGCATTACCCCCAGAAAGGACGCTTCTAAAAAGAAGGCGGTCAGGACTTCATATCCCAGCAGGGGGCCCAGGACGTTTCCGCCGGCATCTGCAAATGCCGCCCAGTTGGTTCCGAACTGAAATGACAGCACCACGCCGGAGACAACACCCATGCCGAAGGTAACGGCAAAAATTTTGACCCACATGCGATAGATTTCGGCGTAAGCCTGAATACCGGTTTTGAGCCAGCGCCACTCTAAAACGGCCAGCCAGCTGGCCAGCCCGATGGTAAAGGCCGGGAAAATAATGTGGAATGCGACGGTAAAAGCAAATTGTACGCGTGCTAATAGAATCGGATCGAGGTTCTCAATCATATCTTTCTCTCAAATTGTTGGTGATGCAGCTTCTGGTAATCCGCTGCGATGACCGTAAAATGGTATAAATTAAATACTTATGTCAAGGCTTTGATGGAAAATATTCAAGCAGCGGCGTTCATGTGTACGCGCAGCGCTATCCGGGCCCGGCTGGCCGAATTCTTTTTTTATCAAGGACCGATTCGTATGTTTTGGTCCGGTTGCAGTCGGACCCCCGAAGATGTTAATAAACTCGTTACGGCAGCACCTTCTTCAAACCGTCACCACGATCTTGCCAATCTGTTGATTGGATTCCATGTAACGGTGGGCTTCGGTGATCTCCTCCAGCTTAAAGGTCCGGGCAATGACCGGTTTCAAGGTGCCCGATCCCAGACCATCGTAGACGAACTGCTTGCTGCGGGTCAACGCTCCAGGGTTGGCCACGATTTCAAAAAGGGTATAACCTCTCACGGTCAGACCTTTCGAGAGTGCATCAAACAGCGGAAAAGGGGTCGGTGATGGCGAAAGGGCGCCGTATTCGAATATTCTGGCACCGGCGCCGGCGGCCCGGGCCAGTTTTTCCAGAAAAGGCCCGGCAACCGGATCGAACAGGATATCGGCCCCCTTGCCGTCTGTTAGCGCCATCATTTTTGCGGCCATATCCTCTTTATCGGTTACAATGACATGATCCGCACCGGCATCCAGGAGGGCCTGTTTCTTGTCCATCCCGCGTGTTGTGGCCACAGCCATGGCACCGATTGATTTGGTGATCTGGATCGCAGCCAGCCCTACGCTGCTGCTGGCCGCCGTGATCAGGACAGCATCTTCTTTTTTCAACCGACCGTATTCGATCAATGCACCGAAGGCGGTCACGTACTGCATCCAGATCGCAGCGCCTTCGACCACCGACAATGTTTCCGGGTAGCGGGCCACGGCGTGGATTGGGACGATGGCGCTTTCGCCATATACGCCGTACCGGCCAACTGAAAAAGACGGAATAGTGCTCACCCGGTCGCCGATCTGAATGCCGCTCGTACCGGGTCCGATAGCATCCACCGTGCCGGCAGCCTCATAGCCGATTCGGGATGGAAACTCAGGCGTCTCCAGGTACATGCCCTGTCGGAACATAATTTCAGCGCGGTTTAGACCGATTGCCTCGACCTTTAGGCGAACTTCGCCCTCTTTGGGCTCAGACAAAGGTAATTCCTCGATCCTGAGCACATAGGCATTACCTGTTTCATGAAAGCGAACTATTTTTGGCATTGGTTGTCTCCTTTTTACTTGAGCGTTTGTCAGAATAACGTTCCGATATGGGTTCTGAAAACGGGCAGACCATCCCGATGGCATTCATCTGATCGCCCGTAGCTCAGAGAAATAATATTATAGACAGCGCGCAAGCGCTTCCACAACCCTGGCCCAGAACTGGGTACAGATCGGATCTCTAATTTTATGAGCCATGAAAATGATCTTGACATAACGGTCCCGATTTTCGCCTTAGCACCAGGGCGGGCCCTGGCCCAGAACTGGCTACATGTCGGACATCGAAATGTCAGGCATATAAAAATAATCTTTACAAATGCCACTATTTTTCGCTGAAGCACCAGGGCGGGCTCCGCACCCTGGCCCAGAACTGGGTACAGATCGGATCTCTAATTTTATGAGCCATGAAAATGATCTTGACATAACTACCCCGTTTTTCGGCTGAGCACCAGGGCGGGCTCCGAACTCCGCACTTTTTCCAAAATTGTTCCGGCTTGCTTTTCAACTGGCGAAGGGTTTATCTAAACGGAACACATTTATGATAACTCCTATAAACGGATAGATGAACACTTGATAAAATTAATATTCAGTAGCATTTTGTCAAAGGAATGCGATGTGGAAACAATAAGTAAACCGATGGTTCGCCATGCGACCCATATTTCCCGTAAACTGCATTAAAGACCACCCTGTACCATCAGTCATGGAATGCGGCTGATGTACCGAGCGGGGAGGCATATTCGGCCGGGACCGTCTTAATTGGCAAGAACCCTTTTAAACCAAGGAGGCACCCGATGAAGACCCTGACGACTGTGATTTTAACCTTTATGCTCGGATCGAGCGTTGTCCTGGCGGATGTTTATTCCTGGGTGGACGCCAACGGCATCAAGCATTTCAGCAACAAACCACCACCGACAGATGCGCGATCGGTTCGGGTGACCGAAGAGCTTCAATCGGCAACTTTTACGGAAATACCCGTAGAGAAAGAGCAACCGGAGGCCGCTAACCAATTGTCCAATGCGCTGCCGGCAAGCAGTGTCAGCATTCCCCGAACCGACCCGGTGGCGGCTGGCCAGATTGCCCATGAGCTGATTTCCAGAGAAATGTTTCTACTCGACCAGCAACTGCAAACCCTGAACCAACGCTTGAACGATGCCGAGCTGGCCCGATCCCGGAGCGCCAGCTACGATAAACAGGATTTGTCCGTTCGGATCGATGCGATTAAAAACGAAATCGATACTGAAACCCGGGATACCGACAGCCGCATTCAAAAGATAAAACGCCAATATGGTATCGATTGATCGACCGGTGGCGGACCATATCAATTTTAAATATAAGGAAACCAAAGCCGCCCCCCATGTTACGAAGCCTTTTCAAAATACTGGTCATTATACTTTTCCAGGGTCAAGCAATTTGCACCCTGGCTGCGGCCGAACACGCCAGCCGAGTGCCGATTTCGGGCCGGCAGATTGCTGCGCTGTCGGAAATAGACCGCATGATGGTCCGATTTATTAAAGACAACCAGGTTCCGGGCGCAGCCCTGGCACTAACCCGAAACGGGAAGCTGATCTATGCTCGCGGTTTTGGATTCGCCGATAAAGAAAACCAGACTGGCGTTGCCCCGGATTCGTTGTTCAGGATTGCCAGTATCTCCAAACCGATTACCGCGGTGGCTGTTCTTCAATTGGTTGAACAGGGGAAATTGAGTTTAAGCGATCGTGCCTTCCGTATTCTCAAGTTAAAACCCTTCACTATTGGTGAACAGGCAAAAGATCCGCGTATTGACGAAATTACTATCCAGCAATTGCTCAATCATACAGCCGGTTGGGACAGACGGCAGAGTTTCTATCCACTTATTTTTGACGGTCCGGTCAAAATAGCCAAAGCCATGAGTGTTGATCCGCCGGCGCAACCGGAGGACATTATAAGGTATATGATGGCAAAGCCGCTGGATTTTGAGCCCGGAGACCGATTCGCCTACTCAAATCTGGGATACATTATTCTCGGCCGCATCATCGAACAAGTCTCCGGTGAAAGATATGAAGCCTTCGTTCAAAATAGTGTCCTGGCGCCAATCGGTATTCATACGATGCAGATTGGACAGACAGATAAGAATTTCAGGGCTTCAAAGGAAGTCACCTATTACACCCAGGATGGCTACAAGAAAACGGCGCAATTCGGGTCGGAAAAAGGCCATCTGGTCACCGCTCCGTATACCCAAAATATTGAAGCCTGCGATGCTGCCGGTGGATGGATTGCCTCAGGCCCGCTTTGCATCAGCTTTAGACGTTCCTGAGCAGAGCAAGTTCATCAGTGAAAAAAGTATCCGCCGCATGTTCAACCGCCCGGCGGGAAGGGCTGGATACAAGCCCAACGGGGAACCCCGATCTGTTTTCTATGCCTGCGGATGGCAGGTGAAACAATTTTCTGAAGGCAGAATCGATTGCTGGCACTATGGCCTTTTTGATGGCAATTCTGCTTTGCTTTACCGGCGAAACGACGGAATGAACACAGTTGTTCTATTCAATTCAGATCATTGCTGTCCGGTTAACTTTTATTAAAAACACATAAACAATTGTAATAATTATTAATAATTAGAAAATTAACACTTGGCGATTTAAATTTTGCGACTAAGCTCTAAGAATTAACAGTTTG
>Ga0126335_1001305_pt1 | contig 13768 bp, 7 predicted proteins | sample OlaspJWI45metaG_FD_108409 | JGI IMG/M metagenome (GOLD analysis project Ga0126335, IMG submission 108409) | Marine gutless worms symbiont microbial communities from Oahu, Hawaii - Olavius sp. 1 OAHU.JWI-45 metaG | ecosystem: Host-associated > Annelida > Digestive system > Unclassified | place... | reverse complement strand
TAGTAGAGTTTCACAGTGCATTATGATTAATTATAATTAATTAATAAAAATGAAAGAAAATATTGATAATGATGAGAAAATGATGCCGTTTCGCGTGCACGACAATCGCTGATCCTATTCTGGAAAGCTATCGAATTATGCCTATAGTCATAGGTTGTGGCGAGTCTGACCCCCCCACTTCAGATTTGTTAATTCCCACCCTGCAGGTCATTCTGGGGACTGATAAGCCTGATAGCTATCAGACAGAAAGACTGCTAACACATCCAATGTATACGATGTAAACTGCAGCCATGTATGAGCAATGGCAACATGAGCACATCTTCACCCAATTAGTGGACACTAGAGATGCATGCTACGTTCAACTAACATGCAGTAACACTTGCAGCGACAACAAGCAACAGCAAAGTAACAGTAAACATCAGCAGATCATACCACATAGGATGCATTCAGAAATAACCATCAGAAGCCAGCCCAGGTAGTTAGGATGACGGCACCAGCCCCACAGACCAGATGCAAGCAGTGGTTTGCCAGATATGGTAGGTATGATGTCATATGCTACTCATAACAAAGCACAAACTCACAGTTGTCCAACGTAACAGTATTTCACACTAATAGCTGCAGCAACTGAAAAAAGTATAACAAATAATTGGACTATGATTTATTTCAACTTGCAGCATGAGTGCTGTGCTGGATTGCATATACAGAACATTAAACACACAAATGCAGCCTGATAAGACCAAGACAAATACGTGATCAAGTGTACACAAAGTCGCAAAATGCAGATATATCACCAAACAAAATTTTGAAAACGAGAAACTCCGTTTTTGCTGCAGTCAGTCACTCACAATCTCAAACAAATTTAAACTGCATCTAATACGTAATCGTAAAGCAATACAGTACCAGTGAAGCAAGGATCATGTGGAGACTGGCGGAATTTGGCTTTCACATACGTAGAGCGCAGGAAGATGACCAAACCAACCACTGCATTACAACAAACAAGCTAAGTGTCTCACACATAATTCATCTGTCTGCCATCTTGAATTTTCAAGAAAAGTTTATTTTACATTCGTACATACAGCAAGACCATTTGTACCTACAGCAGAAAAATAGAAAGAAAATATGTCACTATGTACTGATAATTCCGTATCTTGGGAGACCCCATATGCAACTCATTAACTAAAATTGGTGAATGTATCTTAACTGGAGATGACGATGCCCAAAAACGAAATTTAAGATGGAGGACACTGACAGCTAAACTTAATTCCAATTCCAATTTAAAGTATGGCATCTTTTGAGGACTGTCTGTATCCCCACACAAAATTTAAGCAACATCACTCAATAAGTGGCTCAACTATTGCAATTCCAACATTTTTCATACTGTCACACTTGGTGGCCTCTGCACAAAAAGATATAAGTTGGGGGACTGAGCTATACAAGGTTTCTACCAAGAGATTAATTATCAGTATCATCGTTCTTTAAAAGTTTGTCTTCACAGTCGACACAAAAATGGCTGGCATCTGCTCGGCCAATCTCCATCGGTAAGTTCAGGTGTCAAGAAAGAAAGCATGATAACACAATATAAAACCTTTAGCTATAGTCAGGCAGCCTAAAACAGTTCAAATCATGTAAGTATGCTCTTACCAAACAGAAAAACTGATGCAGCCAAATCAACATAGCAGGGATCCTGAGGATTGAGGAATACGTATCGTGTAACAATTGACTCCAAGAACGGTATTGTTATCATACCCAGTGATGGCAGAATGCCCAAACCATCGTGCATTGTGAACATCGAATAAGCAAAGGAAGCCTGTACATTCAGTCAATCTCCCAATATCACAGCATCCACAATGCCAAGAACACAGCTCAGGTTTCACCAATCTCAATCTTATTTTCTTGTAAAGTTGGCGAATCATAAATGGTCAAAGAAACATTAAGAGCTGTTAACTTACATTCCTGACGATTTTCAAAATAGCTACATACACTTGGAATTGAAGATAGATGTCGTTGTATTAAATGTACATGGTGCTGATTGCTCCTCACTTAGTTAATGGCAACATACGTACGCTCAGTTTTAGGTGGCTTTGTGGTTTTTGTTACACGAAGATGATTCCATTCACATCACAAAACACAAATAAGCTCATTGCACACTGAAATGTCACGAAGGTCAGCATTTCTCTATAGCAACTTTTCTGAAATTTATGCAATAGCTAAGTGATTGACTATCAAAATTGCTGCAGTAATGCTGATACTGATCCATCTATACTGTCATTACATAATTATAACACTTAATTACAATCGGCAATATTAAACTACTGCCCAAACAGAATGTCATTCAGTATAATTCTGGATTACAGATTACAGAAGTGTAATGGCATAATAAAAATCAAAGAAAGCATACCACAGCATACCTGGAAACAGGAAAACACCAACGCAACAACAAGCGTGTATAATGCCAGCAGTATTATCACTGCATTCATCTTCTCACGCTGATAAGCTTCAATGGCAGTAACTGCAGAGAGAGCGAAGTGACCCAGAATACAAATCTTGAACATAAGCAACATTTTCACATCCACATTGCCGATTCGTGGACTCAGGTAGCGACCCATGATAGCATCGCCAACTACAAAACCTGCGGGCATCAGCATGACACAAAACCACTGCACCTTTCTGAAAACAATATCAATTATTTATTATGGTCTGTTACAGAGAAACTATGCACAGCAGGCAACACAAGCAAGATGGCTAGACCAGGCTGGTCATCATGTGATATTTAGCATAGTTTCGGCTGTGAATGTGATATTAACTGGGCTCAGCAAAGAGTAACTTCACCGACTTGTGCAATGTGGATACCACTAATCCACACCACTACCAACATGTAAGTCAAAAATAAAGCAGTAAACTTTTTTAACAACATGTCTCAGCTGTCTCCAGACACACAAGAATGCATCTAAATGTTGTGTAATAGCATACCATGTGTCTGCTTAGGGAATATGGGCCTGAGACAGGTTTACACCAAACTGTAGTTGAATGATCGGTATGAAATTTTGTCAATATCGCTGCAATTTTGGGAAGGAGAGAATCACAGACACTGTGCACACCCAAAAACATAATGCCTCTGGTGCCTATCTAAACAGCAGACTCAATAATCAGCAGACATCAAATGCTGACCTATAATAATGTGACAATACAGACCAGTGTTAGCACGGTGTGATGTAAGCTTCGGGGGCAGCCTGCGAGCAGCCACATGACTAACAATACCCACGAGAATGCCAATCAACATGGTGACAACAGTCATCTGAACAAAGTGCTTAGACACCATCTCAAACACACCCAGTTTGAAGTAGTACATTGCAGCCAGAATGACTGCCGTTACCACCAATGCAAACAAACCTACAGACAAACACAGTACAGTAGGGCTATATGCAGTAACGACATTTTCATGCTTGACATGAATTTATCAACATAAGCTAACTTAACAGCCATCCACCCGCCCAGTTAGCTGAAAGTAACTACCAGTGACCTTAGCTGCTATTCCGGACTGAAGTTACTACAAGCACATACAGGCTACAGTGGTAAAGTTACAGTTTTAACGACATATTTTCACAGAGTAACTCAAACCAAGACATCAACACACAAAGGAGGAGAATACTAAAACCTGTTAGAATATTAACCATTTAAATTGTAAACCATCACTCCAATTAAAACGTTGACATGTTAGTTAACGTTAACACATAGATGAAACTAACTGTTGTTACGATACTGCATTTTTTTGCCATCAGGCATTGTCGGCCCAGTTGCAACAAATCCAATTGGGACAGCAGCTAGCAATGCCTGCAGCAGTATCCAGCCAATGACTATCAGCAGAGACTCGAGATCAATGAATGCCGTCACTGTATGTCGTATTGTCGGCAGCTGAGTCAGACTGCACGTCGACTGTCAACAAATGCATTCAAATAATTAGGCTATAGTTTATTTCCAGTCACACAAATGCATGTACCGAATTATCACCATTACAAATTATGAGTATGAGTAGAAATGATTTTGTTTCATTAACAAGGAAACAAGTAAATGCATCACTACTCATAACATGAAAACATCTTTCTAACACCATGCTGAATGATGATTACACAAGCCTGATTAATCTTTTTAGGGCTGTCAAATTAACACATTAACGAACGTGTTAAGTTGTTAACACCTTAAGAAATTAATCTCAATTTTTAAAAATTAATGCATTGACAAATAACCACACAAATCATTACTGCAAACTTCGCGAAATCGAACTACATGTAACTGAAATATGCAGGGACGCCAGGACACAGAGGCGGACACCGAGCAGTTAACTGCCGTACTAAGGAGACCAAGCTGTACTAAGTGAGACTGCCATCGATACATATTTCATGCATTTGCTGTAACAAGAACAATGTAAGTCTACACAAATACATTGCACGATAAAAGTGTGTTAACGTGCAATTAAAAAATTAACGCATGTATTAACACAATTAAAAAAATTTAATTCCTCTACAGCTCTACTTTATTGGTAAGTATTTAGCAAACTAGCCATTCTGTCCACTGAGTCGACCCTACCCCCCACCATCCCCACCTCAACCCCCTAATTTTTTTGCACCCTTGGAGCACCCCAGAGCTATCCTAAAAATTTGGAGGCAATCATCCTACCCGTTCCCGAATTATAAGCTAACATACATACATACACACAAAGCACATTATATATACAGTGTACAAGAACTGATTAATTCAACTAACAGTTCTCCTCAAAGACCCAAAAAATCCTCATCTTTCAGAGAAAGATTACAATAAGCAGACCGTGACCCTAAACGTTCAAGCTCACTGCACTTTCTTATATACAAAAATGACAAGCTGCTTAAAATGAAACTCCACATATGGCTGAGTGTACCAACAACAGTCAAAACTATACTACTATTAAAACAAACGCATACAAACCATATTGCAAAAGATGCTTGATGCCAACACCAGAGCCACATAGAACACAGTGAAAGCAAGCAAGAAAATCAACCTTCCAAGCTCAGTTGCTTTCCGTAACTTCTTAGCTTTCCCAGACACAACTTCAGTTTCTAGTTTTGTCTTTCCAGAAACCTTCCGCTGTACAACAGCAATACGTACTTGCACAATGCACATTCGTTGTTCAATGTTTATGTTATTCATCAGAATGACACTTAACAATTAAATGATCTTGCAGTAGCACAGAAAGCAGACAAGACAGCACAGCTGAGTGAGATAAGCAAAAATATAACCCATTTTATTTCAACAGGCTTACCATTAATTGACTAGTTTGCAAACTCAACAACAGTAGTCCACAGAAGTAAAGAACTCACAATTAACATGTACATTGTTTGCCAGTTCATTTGTCAAAACTGGTTTTTACTGTTATACTGCTGCCACAATCAAAATCAAAATCAATGATGCATACTATCAGCATCTCACAATTCATTCCAGTGAGAACACCTCTAGTTTATTGTGCTGATCCACATAACAGGAAACTTGTCACTAAATGTGACTCCACTCCAAAAAGCACCATCACCCACACTTCCACAGCCTTTACTGACCATGATGTGCATTGTGCAAACGCATTAACCAGTCGGTTCAGAGTAATATCAGCTGACCCTTACCTCGGTCAACACTGATTCTGTCGTCATTTGAGACAGCTTTACTGACAGTCGAGAGGACTGCCGCGACGGTGACTCTGAGCGTAACTTCTTGCCAGATTCTTGGACAGATTTCTTTGGAGTAGCGTTCTTCGCTTCAGCCGTCTCCGACTTACGACTCACTTTCACTTCTGGTGTGGTGGCAGCATCAGATTTCACTGCCTTGCTGCCCTTCTTAACTGGTGTGCGTGCTGGTGACTTTGACCGTTTTGGTGACGGACTCTTAGACTTTGTCTGGCCCCGCGCAGGAGATTTTGACTTTGCACGCCCTCTCTGTTCCTATCCAAAATACCACAATGATTAATTCCAAAGTAAACCAGCACAAAATAGTATGAATGTGCTTATTAGCAACAAGCACACTGTAATTACTATTAGTGATTAGGGCAAAAACAAAAACAGGCCAAAACTCTGGCAAATGCCAGTCATTCCTCAACTTTGCTGCTTGCTTGAGTTGAGAACACGCAAGGTTACAATTTCACTGCTAAAAATGCAATACCGTCTGCTGGGCTTTATCCCATCCCAACACCAGAATAGTGGAAGTTAGAATTCAGATACCATTTACCCACATACACACAGCATTTCATATTATGAAATCTTGAGTCTACAATTCCAGTCATACGTACATAAGAATTATCATTCTAATTTATAACAGTCACTGAAATAAAACAAATCCAGATCATAAGATGTCATAACAGAAATGTCATGATCCCAAATTTAAATGTTATTTCAATTTCCAGTGCACTGTGCATTACACAAACTTTCAGTAGGACATTTATTAACCAACAGTCCGGAGTCCAGACAACACCATGTTAAGGTTGAGTAAGTTCCACTTTTTAAATGTCTGGTTTGGTTCAGTTTTGAGTTACTTACTTGCCAAAAACCTATTTTTGTCCATGACTGCCTTACTTGAAGAGATATTGTGATTTGATGAAAAATTTACTTCCTTTAATAAAACTCTGTCTACTATCACAAGGCGAGTCAACCGACAGATCATATGACCCAGATGACCTTGACCGACCTTCAAAATGCTGATGCGAGCTAATTTGGCTCCTTACTCTTATCTGAAACTATATTAAGGGATTTATGACCCAAAGATAGGTCATACAACTATATCCAAGGTCAAGGTCACCTGGGTCATATAAACCCTCGTTGGACTGGCCTCGTGACAGTAGACAGGAGTTCCTCAGTGCACTGCCTTGAGGTTCACGGATGGCAAAATAAGCTGGGTGCGTGTCTGTTTTTTCTTCAAACGATCTCTCAGGACTGAGAAGGCCTATAAATGTCAAATTTGGCACAAATGTGGTGTCTAGTATGAGGATAATGCATGCACTCAGATTCTAGAAAGTCTTTTTAACTGTGGCAAAATTCGCAAAAAATGCCAAAAACTGCCATTTTTACAAAAACACTCGCACAGTCGTGCCACGTATACGCAGAAACAGCATATGTGTGACGCCACCATGCGAATGGATTCTCCACATGCTACCTCAGTGCAAAGCATCGAGGACCCTGTAACGAAAGTCACCTTACTTGTTTAGTAGTTTACTAAAAATGGTATTTTTTGTCAAAATCGCGATGTCTCTTCAAATAAGAGAGTTACGGCCAAAAATAGGTTTTAGCCGGTAGTTATTTTGTCCAGGGTACAAAATACAGCTGTTTCGGTTTTGGTCAGCTTTCGGAAAAAAACTGCAGTTTTGGTTTTTAAAACCAACCCAAATCCACACATGTTAAATTGTTAATACAAACCATAGATTTGTCTTTCGACTTCATGGCCACACTTTCCCTGTAAAAACATTTTAATAACTCTTTTATTTTCTGTTAATGACACAAGTGTTAAGAAATCACATTATTCACATACTACCTCCAAATGCAATCCATTTCAACTAGCAACATTCTCAGCTTTCATGCAATAAAATTTCATTTCAATAGTCTTCATGTAGCACTCTAAGAACTACAAATAAAGGAAGGGTCGAAAGTACAAAACCCACACTGCAACACCAAATATTCCCATTTAGGAACCCGTAAGGGAACATCCAATATTGTGGTATGGGAGCTGTTTGTAGTGTTAGCACATGCACAGGGTGATGCGCAGACGAGAACATTGTCAAATATGGTGGACATAATGCAGACCTTAATGCATGAAACATGTTTAATTTCTTCGTAGAATTTGCATTTCTGTAACTCAGAAAAGTTGAATAATGTTCATCATAGAGAAGAGTGAAAACAATAACAATGACTAATGCAGAGCGTGAACTTGCAATGCAAAGACATGTGTCATTTGACCAGGCACCAGTATGTATAACTACAGACTTTACATTCAGATCGTTCATTTGAACCCATCTCCACTAGAGAACGGACAATTATCAGATCGGAATCGAATCAGGGCCAATTCTAGCGGATCGGAATGAATCGGTATTGGCCACACTGAACAGTGCCAATCTTAGATCTAACAACTTAGAAAAATATAGTAGCAAATTAAGTACTTTACAATGAATAACTCCCCCTCACAACAAGCACCATTCATAAAAGTGCAGCGGCAATCGGTCAGACTTCAAAGGCAAACCTGCTAGCAGCCGTCGCCTGCCAAGCAAATGGCCACTGGCCAACATCTAGTCTACTGCAATAATTAGCAGCAGGTGTGTGGACCAGCAGAGGCCAGTGTCAGGTTATCAGCCGTAGTCTACTGACACTTTCAAAGAGACGCAAAGTCCATAATATTTAGCGACAAACATGTATATTCCCGCGTATGTCGGCCCCCACTGCGTTGTGTGACTGACCATCGTGGGCAGTGCAGCAATAGGCCTACCAATGTGATGCATAACTGACGGCACATAGACTGAGATGCAATCAACAGCTCAATAAAGCAGCCTCCACACTGCCGCTGTGCTTAGGTAAAGTGATAAACAAACAAACGAATGTGATCATGTGCAGATTAAATGAAGCTACGTGGGACAGTCCCTTTTCATTAGATGACATAGCCATACTAAAACTATTAAACAATTGCTGCAATCTTCTCGGATTTCCTACAGGCATGTGTAAACATGCAACAGAAACAACCTGGATAGTTCACTAATCACTAGGATGGCAGAAGAACTAGTGGAGGCTGTTGGTGGCGCAAGAGAAAGATGACATTGCATGGGTGATGATCAGCACATTGTAATGTCCCTCCCTCCATCCCCCTCACCATTGGTATCAGCTGTTGCAAACTACTGCAGCCGACCCAGGTATGGCCAACTGCTGTCTCTTGCCTCAACTGTTACTACACTTCAATAGACTGACCATCTGAGACTACAGGTATGCATCGTTACTGAACGTGGAACATAATCTCCCCTATTCTTTACTGTTTAGTTGCATTTTTAGCAAACTAATGACATGGTCAGCAACTCAGCATCAGTCTGTTCATTCCTAGGTATAGACTATAGACATATATAGAATTTGCAATCTGTAGGCCTACACTGCTATAGTGAAATGACACTCTGGAGCAATTTTACCGCACACAACTGCAAGGTTTCAATAGCAGTCTAACCACTGTTTACATGTGGTAGTGGCACGGCAGCAACAGTACGGTACTTATTCCTACGGTACCCACCACCCAGCACCAAGGAGTTAGCGGCAACTCTCACAGGCACCCGAGACGCATTGTTAAGACCACCAACGATGCACTTTCACCTGCTGCTGCTGACACATTTATAGTAACCCTATAGTGAATCGGATCGGAATCAAATCGGCCAATTTTTGGCTGAACAGTATCGAATCGGGTCGGCAAAAACATGAATCGTCCGTTCTCTATCTTCATCCTGTGCGGCCACCGTGGTACAATCAAAAGGCTGTTAAAAGACTGCTGCAACTCTAGACACTTTCTACGTAAACTGGAAGTGTAGAGGAACCTGTAACAGCCATTTTTGCACACATAAATTCATGATTTAATTTATTCACAGAATGTGCCTTATTTGTAACTCAATACAGACAAATAATGTCCGTAAATAGCGGCGAGTCAGAAAATAGTCAACAATAAACGCGAAGTGTTCAACTTTGTCCAAATCTGTGTTCCAAACATGTGGCTTCACTAAATATGTAAACCATGTATTGCGTTAGTGTATAGCGTTAGGGTTTGGGTGAGTTAGGATTAACGTTACAGGTACGTATAGGGCTGCCGTAGTGCATTAGCAGACCTCGTAACGGTAGGTCTGGAATTACCGTACGGGTTCACGTACTCTAGACACAGTCATGCAGATAATGGGCTCCCACAAGGTGTGGAATGGTCCAAATACGTTTCCTTCGAAAATCCACTTTGGCTGCGGCCGGTGCGCGATTTTAACGGACCGGTTAGAACAACATGCGATCAACCCGAACGGATTTGGAAAGTCTCAATTAAAACAACGAAAAACAAAACCATATTCACATTAAACAAAAATCAAAAATTGTTTATAAATGCGGTAACTTGTCTAACAATTACTAGTAAAATTCATACTTGCAAATTCGAATTAGGCTTTAAAAATGTTCAAATAACCACCAAAACACAACAGTAAACAAAAACCACTCGCAACCGACGCTACCGCATTGGCGGGGTGCGACTTGATTGGTCACGACCTACAAACGCTAACGCCTATTGGACAGCAATGAAATTGACTCTAATACTGGGTGAGTGATTGGACGGATGTCAAGCCGCAGTGGACATTTTTTGGCGTCCGAGAAAAGAAGGAAGCCATCATCAACATGATGCGGAGTCCTTTGTCTTTTGAAGTTTCCAGAGCCATCGTCAAAGGCTCCAAATCCAATCCGGACCAGTGTCCCATATGATACGTACGATATGCATCAGCTTGTCTGTGGAATAAAATAATTTTGTTCAGGGACCGTGAGATCGTATTCTAGCACGATTAATTTGCTCAATGCAGTTTTTGGCCAAACGCGCCCATTACGAGAGGGAAATCCGAGAATTTATCCCTATAAAGTGTCGAGTGGGACGTTAAACCTCTACTCACTCACCCCCGAGAATTAGTTGTCCTCGATTGTCAACCCCGTTACCCCAGTCACGTCTGAACTGGAGCGCTCTGATTTCGAAAGAGCAAGAGCAACGTGTCGGAAATCTAAATTGTACAAAATTCATTTTATGGAACCGACAAATAGCTTGGCCTATGATCTCCCCAAAATTGCGTTCAGTCCGTTAAAACTTCTGTTCTCGCAAGTTTGCAAGTCTGGGAGTGAGATAAGCTTATACAAGAGATACCTAGCTGCTTATACTGAGATTCATTCCGTATTTCCTTGCGACTGCGAGTTGTAATGCCGGTAACATACTGTTGTCGCCATCTGGCGAACAGTGTTGTAAAAGTGGTGTCACCCACTCCCCAAAAACTGCAGACTCTGCAGCCCTTCTGGATTTTATGAGGGTAAAGACCTGAACTTCACTTCGGGGGGAGGAATAGAAGGGCAAAACCGGAAACAGAAGGGGAAAGAAAAATAAGGGGAAAGGAGAAAGGAGATGAGGTATGGTCAGGCCTAGCTTTAGGCCTACTCAATCTTTGAAGTCTGGCGATCGACGACCCCGGTAACAGAATGTCTACCGGCCTAGGGCCTACCTAATAAATGAAAGTTACAACTCACGGACGAGTGACGATGGAGCTGCCGAGGCATAATTGAAAAGGGACGTAGTGTGGAGCAATATTGAACGAAGTAAAAGCAGTGTCACTGTCTTTTCTAGCCTAGACATCGAGCTCATAGCTGCATGGGGAACTGGTGTCTCGGGAAAAGCGTGATGCCGAACTTTGATGATAACTTTATGAAACCTTAAGGGATTTCAGTATATTTTTTTCACTGCTGGAAAGGGTATAAAATTTGCTACAAAGCCGTGTAATACTTAGGCCTATCACCACACATGTTGCCGCACTACCTTGGAACTCAAAAAGTTCGAATCTGCAAATATGAAGGAAAATGCAAACAAAAAGCATTGATCTTTGCATGCACCCATTTTATTGCATTTCGCTTACTTACTTATTCCTAACTTGGGTGCTACTTTAGTTTGCGATTCCTGGTAAGTATTCTTTAAAATAGGAGACTGTTTTATCATGTAAACAGGCCTAAATGTTAACAGCGTTCTGCATAGCGAGCATGCGACACATACTACAACTTCAAGCAGGCAACTTTCGACCAGATCTGTCACTGAAGAACAGTCTTGACCTCAGTCTGGTCTACTAAAGAAGTACTGGGATGTCATCCAGCAGCAAGTTTTTTCGGTCACAGGTGCATAGCATGAAGCTTTAATTAATTGCTGAGCGTTTGTAAGGCACTGGCAGCAGCATCATAGAAAATGCAGTTGACGAGTAGCGGGATCATATTTGATCACTCATGGACAAATTATGAACACGTAAGCAACTGCTATGAGCGACAGTGTTAATAGCACCGAGCCATATGCTATGAAATGTTTCATTTTTTGTCCCCCTGAATATGATGTTTTATTGTCTATCTGCATGATATGGTATATAATATTTAACAAATTCAAACTTTACTTTTGTCTTCGCAAGGTAGTGCAGCAACATACTTCAGGTTATTACACGGCTTTGTAGCAAATTTCATACTCTTTCTAGCAGTGAAAGAAGTTTTGAAATTCGTTAAAATTTTTGCAAGAAAAAAGTTCGTCAAATTTCAACAGCACCCTTTTTCTGAGACAGTGTATGTGGAGGATAAATCAGTAAATATAGGTCTACGTAATTTTTACTACACAAATGGCAGAGTTACACAAATACAAATAACCTACACTGAATGCCTAAAAATCCATCAGAAAACAAACACAAATTGATAGACGATCACATATTGATGACATGACATTTTGTGTCGATCATACGGTGTTGTGTGTTTTAACAATTAGCATTAGGTTACAGTCGACAGGTACGCGTATGTGTACGTGCACATGAAAGATGTAATTACCAAACACGCTTTAATATCGTGTCATCGCGCCTAATAGTCCTACTGTATCAGGTGAGGAAACAGCACACCTGCGACTGATAGACACGAACGCGTCGCTGGTTACCATGGAAACTCGCATAGGTCTGCATGTGCTGCAGCAGCCGGCACGCATCCCGTCTGTGGCCGCCGGCGGTCTTCTCGTGTTCGATCAATTGCTGAACGTCGCAACGCCGTGACGTCAGTGTTGCGTAAATCACGAACGTAAAACTCAAAGCGAATGTAGTACGAAACTGCGGGTTGAAATTCACACAAATTGGGTTACAACATTTTCATACAACTAACGTAGAGGGTCGTCGTCATGGATACGCAATTTTCACTTCATCAGGTACGGCACCAGTTGATTAACCTAGGCCTACAGTAGCGGCGAGGTTATGTTTTTGGACCTATTTGGGGCATCTGCCTGCTTCTTTGTTTGTTTGTTTCTATACGATTACTCTCGAAAGCCTTGACATAGAAAGTTTAGAGCACTTTATAAAGTACCCAGAGGTCCTGTTCGTATTATATCAAGGTCACCTGGCCAAGTTCAAGGTCACAGAAGCATTGACTTTTATACGACGGATGAAGGACTCGCACATTAGTCGTCTACTCTAGGAAACAGGCCTACGTAAAGTTATATAGTTTATCGTTTGTCCTAGAGTAACTAAACAATAGGCCAACGTAATTTGGCAAAAGCTGCATCGAATGCACGACACACACTGAACGCCCTCGAGTCTCTAGCTTCAACCGTTCATGCGGCACGAAGGGGGTCCGAAAATTTAAAAGTAGGTCATGTGACCCCGCCTCAACCCCACGACTTAATTTTGCTTATTTTGGTTAAAGCTCCCAACCCTCGATATGCAAAGTTTGAAATGTCTACCTTCAGCCATTCACACGAAGGAGATCCACAATAGGCGGAATTTCCCCCTCCCCACGCTGTGTTTAGACCCCCGTCTAACACAATGTTCCTTGGACCTCCAAGAGTGTTCACACCAAAGAGGATCTCGATCCGTTGAGCCGTTTTTGCACTGTAAAACGAGTTGCTCCGCGTGAAAGACCGACTGACAGATCACCTGTAGCAATAGACTGCATCTCATCATTCTCATGCATTTGATGCAGCCTAAAAACGTGACAGCGTGTCGGCTGTAAGAAAG
>Ga0126335_1001304_pt1 | contig 13770 bp, 6 predicted proteins | sample OlaspJWI45metaG_FD_108409 | JGI IMG/M metagenome (GOLD analysis project Ga0126335, IMG submission 108409) | Marine gutless worms symbiont microbial communities from Oahu, Hawaii - Olavius sp. 1 OAHU.JWI-45 metaG | ecosystem: Host-associated > Annelida > Digestive system > Unclassified | place... | reverse complement strand
TGTATTGTATGTGGATGGACGTGCTTCCTAGTCTGCAGTTTTTGACTGACGAAATGTACCGAGACGAAATGCACCGAGACGACAGTACCGAGTGAGCCGCTATATCGGACAATCCTTACCCTTCCCCTTCCCCTTCCCCTTTACCCTTTAACCCTTTACCCTTAACCCTTAACCCTTAACCCTTTACCCTTTACCCTTTTACCCTTTTACCTTTTTACCCTTTTACCCTTTTACCCTTTTACCCTTTACCCTTAACCCTTTACCCTTTTGTTTTAAGCGTCCTGTTAAGTGTCTAAATAAATCCTTCTATCCCTCTGCCTACGGGGATGTCTAAATTTTTCATTGTAGCCTACGCAGTTGCGGTATGTCTACTGTTTAATAAAGCGTTATTATTATTTTTTGTTTTTGTTTGTTTGTTTTTTTTCACAACTGGTAGTATAGATCCAAGGGGTTAAAAACAATAAAAACAAAACTGGTAAAAGCAGTTGCAATGGCTAGAAGTCCGGATCGTCGTGCAAAGTGAACATGTCACGAAACAGGGCCGCGTTAAATCTCCGTATAAGGACTGACAGTCTTTGAAAAAGAAATGAAACTTCTAAGCTATCGCCGGACACGTCAGTTATTTTGCGACCGAGAATTTCGAAGAACTCATATGCCTAGTCATTCATTGGGCCCAGAGTCTCCACAACGATTGGAAGGAACAAGTATGCCGTGGATTACTTCTTACAGAGTACTTCTGACATTTCCTGGCGGCAGCCATTTCCGCCACCTCTCCTCGTCCGCTAGCTGCGGCAGCGACGTAGGACTCTGATGTGGTGCTGACGACTGTCACATCCCAAACCAAGAGCTTCCCTGAACGCCATGGGATCTGAGTCATTCCGTCCGTGCGTTTGCCGTCTCTGCGTATAAGACCGACTGGTTCCTTAGTGGCAGGGACGCCCGCGGATACCAAGGCACGGGTCACCAGGTCGTTCAGGTGCTGATGTCTGGCTATCCTGCTTGGAGCCTGTTTGCAGACGAGGCCGTGTTGGCCGAGAGCGACAGCAGTCGCTCCGCAGCGGCAAGTGTGATGGGTCCTGAGGTTCAAGCCCAGACGAAGTGCTCTCGCCACATGAACCGCCTCATCGTCTAACTTGAGCCCACACACTACAACCAATCCCCGTTATGACGGCCGGACGCTGCCAGAAACTTGCGTTATTATTATTATTTTTCACCCCTGGTAGTATAAATCACAGGGGTTAAAACAATATAAACAAAACTGGTAAAAGCCGTGGGGATATTATTATTATTATTACCTCAGACCACCGCACATCACCACAGACCACATCTAAAGTCACCGCAGACTAAGAATAGGTTGTGGCCTGGAAGTTTTAACGTTATTGTACCGCAGACCACCACTCTTTAGGCCACATCTAAAAACTTCTTAAGCAGATGGTATCAGTAACATGTATAGACGTCACGCCAAGGCTGTGCTTGCACAGTTACATCATCCAGTCTTCTGTTGTAGACCTAACTGCAGGCCTAGAAGCTTACGGATGTGATTCGCTATATCGTAAAATCACAGAATTTTTCATTTTTGTGGTTTTAGAGCGATGGCTTTAGAGCGCCTGCGATTCGTCAGCCTTATGACCGACACATGGCGCGTTAAACGCTGCATAATAATAATAATAATAATAATAATAATAATAATCATAATAATAATGGCTTATATACGTGTAGTAAAACTGAGTGCATGGACTCTTTAAATGTTTTTAAAAAGTGTTTTCGTTTTGGGGTATGAGCCTGCGAGGTGACGCCAGTGATGCCATAACAACATATATTGATCGAAACAAATAGGCCTACAGTATCTTACTAAAGACAAATCTAATAAGTGGAGAACTGTATAAAACAGCACATAGTGACAAAGTGCAGTGTAATTTTCAATATTACATTGACAAGTAACGTGACTATCATCACAGGATCCTCGGTGCTCCGCAGCGTGAATCCACTCGCACGGTGGCGCTGCGTAAACGCTGTTTGTGCGTATACGTGTCGCCTCCGTGCGAGTGGCAAAGAAATTGGCGTTTTTTACTGTTTTCCGGTTTTGGCTAAAAAAAATTGCCACGACTGAATATTAAAGCAGTGCACAATTTAAAATCAAAAAGTTCGGGCATCATCCTCAAACACATCATGGGCTATGTTTATGCAAATTTCCACATTTCTACTGTTTTTAGTTTCTGATGTAGCGTGTGAAGAAGAATGTGCTCGTTTTTGCCGTTTTCGCCTATTTTGGCGTTTTTTGCCAATTTTGCCACAATTAAAAACTTGTTTCCAGAAGTCTAAGTGCGCGCAATGCTCATCATCCCCGTACTAGACGCCACCTTTGTGCCAAATTTGACGTTCTGTTTGACGTTCCTTCTCCTGCAGTCCTAAAATATCGTTTGGAAAAAACAGTCACCCACCCATACACCATTCGCCACCCGTAAACCGCAGCGCTCCGCACTGGAATTGAACGTTGTGAGTAGAATCCCCGCAGCCGGTAACGCAACGAAGTCACAACTTAATAATGGTAAATATTTACAAACATGCATTCACTTTTTGGCACCGCCCGGGGATCGAACCCGGGACCTTTCGATCCCAAGTCGGACACTCTAACCACTACTCCACCGCACCCCCCCATTCTGTCAAATTAAATCATCAACTTCCGGTTTGAACTTTTACTGTTACAGATGTTATTCTATGCTAAACTACCATAAATTATCCACGACAAAAGAAGTGTAAGAAGCATTACTACTCAGTAATGAAAGGGAGATTTAGAAAACGTGCGTTTATCTGTGAACGCTAGCACTAATTCTTTCGTGATGCTTATTCAGTACATTTTTAAGTTTGCTGAGTATGTACATGTATACACATATGATACACATAGCTTGCCAACGAACTTATAGCCTACTGGTGGTTCACAGTGAGGTGGGTCTAGCCTTCAGCCGTGAGACCATCGTACGCCTTCCAGCAGGCTGTCACGATCGTAGAGTCTTTGTGGACGTGATGTCCTATGATGTCAAGTAGTGTCGGCGCGTCACCTTGTTGTCTGGACAGACAGCGAGGAAGACGTCTTTTGTCTCGCGGCAAATTCCGCCCACAACCCACTGGCCTTCCACCAGTCAACCTTTGTTGAATCATTGAATGTATATTTTCCGAACTAGCTCTCGTCGATCTCAACTGTCAGACCGGCGTCGCCTATCAGCTGTGGGGTGTGCTGAGCTACAGTCTTCAGGCAGATCTCTCTACAGTAGCTCAGCCAGTCCGCGATTGTCTCGTCACTTAACTTTGTTTCGCTGATCTGACAGGGGAATCTGACGTTCTCGTACGATGATACGCTACCAGATCTCTCGCCGCAGAAAACGCTCAGAATAACAAGCACTTGTTGCAGAGACAATTTTATGCTTCCGAAAACACTGCCCTCCGTAACGGAATGGTACTGTTTCTTGCAACTGCCTATGGTACAACGGAAAAACACCGGTCTCACGTGGCCGTCGCGACGATCGTGTCAGCTTCAAGTCTCGACGCCACTTGTCGCACTTCTTCATCGACTATATAAGACTGACTTCACAACAGAAATTAATGGCGTTTTCAAACGTGTCAATGACAAATTTTCCTCAGTTAAATGGATAGGCAATTTATTTACACTAAATGAACCTATCAACAATGCTGAGTCGACGTCGCGCTCACCAGATGCTGTCACCATTACATACACGTATAATATGCCTAGTCTTCATGACGGCCTATACGTCCCTAATACGTACACATAGGCCCGATACCTAAAGGTGGACTTTTACCTTTTTGCTTGAATAGGAACATCAGCAGTATATAGGCCTATGTGTATGTGACACAGAAGTGTGGATCATTATGTTTTTAGTCTGCGCTTTCTTCTTCAGCACAATTCTGTGACTGTGTCCACTGCACTACAGTGTGCATCGTTCTGATGTGTTCGCAGTCAGTTGACATAGGCCGACAGAAGCTGCTCCTTGTTCATATGGCAATTAATAACTATTTAGTGACTTCATCGATTGCTATATTATAATCTTCTGCATCAGCTTCATGATGATTAATTCGTGATAAGGGTTTGTATTATCGTTACTACTTAAGTCCTATGGCTAGGAACAGCAGTACAGTTTCGACTTACAGTTAGGATGAGCGTCACAGTTACAGCTACATCAGAGATAGGCTTATACAGTTAGAGATTACAGTGGTAGCCTTAAAACACGTACGTCAACATGAAGGTGTGAAGCCATATGTTTGCAGTGAATGTCCAAAGTGTTTCTGTACAGCGTCTGAATTAAGAAATCAGATTGCACATTCGGATTACAATTAATTTTGCTGTTGTTTGTGTGATGAAAGTTTCAAAAATAAAGCTGCAGTTAAATTGCATTTTAAGAAATGCTCTGCTGTCATGATATGTGATGTTTTTAGTTCCTTTCTGCCTGCTGTAACTGTTTGATCATTGTGTTTATGTTAGATGCTACACGTTTGTGAAGGTTTTATACTGGTCTCTGTCTTAACTTGACATATGGTCATCGCTAGCATATTTTCATACTGTATCTGACTTGTTATTTTGCGTTTTATTGTTTATTGTCACTTTTCTTCTCGCAAACTCACGGAGCAGTTAGTAAGTTACAAACTGGGCACTGAAACGATCCGTCAAATGGGCAATAATTTTGATCACTTTCGACGTGCCACGAAGGCTATATCTGTAAGCTTTTTTGACTCTGGAAAGCCTCTAGACACAATTATGCCCATCTAGTCCGCAATACTGAATTACTCTCCCCAAGTACTCCGCTGGCTACAGGCCTGTTATGTGTGAAGCACACAGTGTGTATTTGTAGTTTGTAGACCAGAAGACATATGTAAGCATGTGTGTATGTAAGACGTGTAGAGACCGTTAACAGGCACTTAAATCCGTGTTCTATTGTACTCAGATTCACCAGTTTTTAGTATTGATTTGTCTACTTGCTGTGTGACTTTTGCATGTCAGTGCTGTGACACCATGTATATTATATTGAAATAAATGTCATGCACATTAGTCTACAAGTTGATATGCAATAGGGTTAAGAAATTTACAAACAGTGATAATTGGCAAAAAAACACTTACTGTTAATGTATTTGCATGTATGAAACAAGTAGGCCTACATAACTTTAATTACCAGCCTGTGGTGAGTTGGCCTGTTCCCTATAGGCATATCACAGGTCTGTGTATCAACGTGAAGCATTCATCATTCCGACCACAGGGACTGATCCAGGAATTACAAGGGAGCACATGTTGGCTTTGTGGGAGAAGCCCTACTGAGGACTTAACAGGCAAAACCAGCTTGAAATTGAAAATGTCCTAACCATCAAACGAAACTACAAGTTACCATAGTGCTGGTTGAGCTCTGTGTTTATGTCAAGACTGCATACGTTGACCGTGTCAGAAAAACATACTTTAAAGCCAGTCTTAAGTCTTAGCTAGCTAGTCAATAGTCACGACCCTAAGTTTACTGAGACGGAAAGAGATTCCATTTTCTGTCATCACTTTCATTGTCTATCACTTTATCACTGTCTTACTGATCATTACAGAGCTTTCCATTACAGAGTTTGGACTATGATTCAACAGTTCAACGGTCGTGATGGCATGAGCAAGAGAATTCAGGGTGTGTTGAAGTCACATTTGAGTTTGGAAGATTATAGAACAGAGAATTACAATAATGAAGATTGGAGTGAACAACAGAGGTTGGTACTGTATATACGTTTTGTGGTTGAGATAAGGACAGATGCTATGGAGTGGCATTAATTTTATTACCACCACATTTCTAAAACTTGATATTTTCCTTCAAAAGTAAATGACAAGCAGTCAAACTAAACTCATCACAAAATAACATTACTAGCATGACTAGACAAATGTCCACCAGACAATAGTGACAACAGTAAAATGTCTCGTTAAAAGCACTAACTATCACCACCAACAACTGTGTAATCACATAGCAACACATAGTACTGGAACAGAGTAGTTATTCTGGAATCGAGTACTCACATAAAACATTGACATCATAGTGCTACATTGGTAATAAATATTTAACTATTATCACTATGTTTTGCCACTGAGTGATGTTAAGTTTTATTGTCGACAGCACTCAGTACTTCTTCGTGACTCCTTATACTTTTTGTAGGCAAGTACTCGTGTAATAGATTACTTGTACCACAAAGCTCTAATACACAGCTGCCAGTCTTTAGCCTTGTTCAGTGTTCACTCGCACACATGCACACGATCATTCAGTTTGGTTCACAAAAAACATACATGATACGACACACACAATCGACATAACACTACTAAGTATTCACCAATTTATAAAAAAAATTAGAAAAAATGTTCTATCAGAATCGAGTCAATAATATTCGCTGTTAAGTGCTGACCAAACAGCTTTAACAATTTTAACTTTATAACAATTACTGGCCAGGATTGTTATGCCTATGCATGAAAGACGTAGTATTAACATTATAGACTAATCGCATGACTATGTAACATACAATGGGCCAATGCAGCCAGCGTTGCAATTATCTATAGGTCTACTGCACAGAAGAATGCACAAAAAAGGAGCCACCCATAAAGCATGTGTGCAAAAAATGGTAAAAATCCATTGTCTGCAGTCTGCCTGAGCTTCTTCATGTGAACGTGTTACGGATGGCCCCAAAACTGTAGAAGAACAAATGTTTAACTGTTAAATGACTGCAAATATACTACACCACTCACCAGCATACAGAATGGCATTAATGAAATGGACCAGTTGCAGTTAAGTACATAGATGAAAGTATCACGCTGCATATACTGTGTAGTAGTAATATATAATTAGAATGTAATAAAACAAATCTATTGCTACAAAGTATCAGACATGTAAACTGTTGACACGAGAACTGTGTCATTAAGAATCAAACGCATTCATTCTGGACTGCAAGTCTCAGTACAATAATTAAACAACAGTTTAGCATATACTACATACGCAATGTATCATTTCGATGACGTATGGAATCACGAACATCTCAACTAGAACAATGCCCCATAGCATGGCTTTCAACTAATGCTGAAAGTCACAGACTGTGTCAGCTCAATGTAGTGATTGCAATTCTGGAATTCTGAATTTCTGGCATGTCCAAATCTTTTTTCAATCTCCAAATTCCGGAATTTGTGTAGTAAAATTCTTACCCGAATTGTGGAAATAAAATAACTGGTCTGTCAATCAATACTTCTAAATCACATATTTATATCATTCTGCAAGCTCTGCAAGTAGTCAAGATGGCAGAGAAAGTTTACGTTGACGTCATTTAAATCCTCTGACACAGCAGATGGTGTATTGAGGTCAAAGTTACGTAATGCTCTTGGTACAGATGGTCTGGTAATGCACTTACAACACATACTGCCAATGTTGGAACAAACTGGGTGGAGTTATCTTGACCTTGTATCCACAGAAATTACAGAATCAAAAGCAGTTCAAGAGGGAGATGATGTGATAAAGACAGCTCATTTTTGGCACCATTGGAAAACTCCAAAAATGGCAATATGTAATTTGCATCAGCCTAAAAATTTTTCCTGTAGCCTAGTCAAGCTGCTAAGATTGAGGTCTCATATATCACAGGCAACATTGGGCATAGGTCAGGCCTAAATAATGTTGATCGTGTATTTGACATTCTGATAATTATACTGTCTGTGCTGATAAAATCAATACTTCAACTTGCTTAAACAAATATGTAAATTTTCAACAATGTTTAACGTGCAACAAAATCTTGTTCTGCTTTGTCAGATTTGAATGACGTCAACACAAACGTTTGCTATAACAATAGTCCGTCAATCAGAAAATGTGCAAATTGCAATGTCTGCTATAGCATTTCTGGAGATGAAAAATTCCGGAATTTGACGAAAAAATCCCGAAATTCCGGAAATAAAATTATGGTTCAGAATTGCAGTCACTAGCTCTATGCTAATCAAACACCAACAAGAGCAGTCGGAGACAGCAATGTTCCTCCACCTCGAAGAGTGATGCCATCTAGTCAATGAGTGAATTGTGTCAGTAAGTAAAGGCTTAATGTCCCACTCAACACACCGTAGGTCATTTAGGGGATGAAGTAAAGTCTTGAATACAAACCAAAAAACTTCTATCAAAGAATATTAAAAACTTTAATAGTTTACACTACCTATTTCTAAGTCCCCTTCCTCTTCGAGGCAGTGACAAAAAGCTGATGGCACAATAACATATGCGGGACGCAACTGTACAGCTTCAATAGTTGCAGCAAATGCAATGAATAAGCAGTCAACATGTGAACGGTTAAAAGAACGTCTAAAATATCAGTGGATAATAATGATAATACAAATGGTACACAGTCTGCAGTAAGATCGATGATAGTAAATCGCAACAGAGCTGCACCTGCTATCTGCCTTACTTAGCCATTTAACAGTTTCAGCAACTCATTTCTCAAAACCACCAGCACAGCAAGCTGATGAAAGCATTCAATGGTGATTCCAGACTTAAAACTTTAGAAACCTTAGAACTGCTAAGTAATCCAGTTTCATCTTTCTCGGCACAAGTTTTGTACACCATTTCCCCTATCTACATAGATATCAGTGCAGTGCATCTTTTCAAATATTTTTAATGCAACACTGCATTTTGTATTTGAAATGAAAATACAAAAGAGTTCCATACACTTACAAAGAGCATTTTATTTCAAACACATCTCTGATGTATCTTGTCCTTGCAGTTTCTAGGTTGCTTTCCTTGTCATTATCATTTCCTCACTGGTTCTCTCACTATCACTGCCACTTTTACCCCCAGTTATAAAATCTTTATGCTTAACCCACATTTTACATGAGTACAGTTAATAAAAAGATCTACACTAAACAACAAATACTGGCAGGTGCAGCCATAGACATTATCAGAGTCGGTCCGAGCTGGAAACTGGCTTGCGAGTTAGTGACGAGCTTCTACGAAACGGCTGCTGATCGAGTGTAGTGCGTGCTGAGCCGCCAAGGTCTACTGCATTGACCGACGAACGACCTCCGTTCACCTGCGGAACGGGCTGGCGGGACCGTGGCATCGTCACTTGTCCACTGTACTCTATTGCGTACTACACACATACTGATACATTAAAACTTATTCGTAGTGGCCTAATTCATAAAACTGCAGTTTAATCACTCAAATGAGTATGAACAAGAAAATATAATACATCTGCATGACAGACATAGCTGACGTTACCTTTGATGAACACAAGAAGCATGTTGTAACAACTTTGGCAACTGTGTTCATTAAGTTCTTTGTCTCTTGTATCACCTTATCCACCTAAATACAATATGCACACACACTCATAGTACTATTGGCAAAATATCACTTCGCCCACCTACACCTACACAGACCTTGCCTACCTTGTAGCAGCTTGCTACTGGTCCACGTGATTGGTGTAGAGGGAAACTAACTACTCTAGCAAGTTTTTGTATCATAAAATCAAACTAAGGGAATGATGATTATACACTCTTTACTAATTGTTTTCACTTATTGATCTGCACTTGTTGCAAATAAAGTTGATGTATATTCAGCCAATACAAATTTGGAACATCAGCCAGCAATGACAGTGGGGTTCCAGTTCCAGTTTCAGTGGGGGCAAAGCTGTCCTTCGTAGAACCAGGCCGCAGATGGGCCCATAGTCCATCCCCCAGTAAAGCCCCTGGTATTTCTTACCAGGGTACAATGAAAATCTCCGTGAGGATGTTAAAAACCTCAGGAGGTCTCTAACTGTTATATGGTGTTTCTTTCTGTTTCTGCTTAGTACGCTTTACCAGGCTCTGGCATCCTGAGGTGTCCCACCAGGTGACAGCGGTCGTTTTGTGCGACTGCTACCCCCAGTATCAACATCAGTCCCAGTGCACGATTTGCCACTGTGGGCGCCTCGAGCTCCCAGTCCTACATCGGCCTGTGGGGCAACATTCACTTTTTCTTGTTTCCTCTGGCACTTCCGTCGGGCACCTGCGGGTTTCTTCTTTCTTTGAACCATGACTGGTTCGCCTGTCAACGGCAAAGAGCTGAGCTCTTACGGGAGGGTTCCCATAAGGGGCCCTCTTCCGAATGTTCCGTCTTTCACTCCAGTCCATCATCAGTAATCAGATGAGGCCACGGAGGTTGAGGGGTGCCTGGTTTAGTCGTCTCTTACGACATCCGGCCAGGAGACGGAGTGGGTCTGTTCTAAGCCCCAGAACCCACACGGGGCATGACAGCAGGGTAATCGGACACTCCGATACAAGTTGCACAAATGTCAGTGAAAATGATGAACAAGAGGCCAAAGTGATTTGGCAAAGGCTGCACCAAATGACCCCCACACAGTGAAGCCGAGTTAATTGAGCCATGTAACAGACAGACTGACGGACAGACTGACAGACACCGCACACATCGGTAACAATAGTCAGCATCTCATGCATTCGATTCAGCCAAAAAACACATCATCAATAACAACAACAGCTACTACTACTACTACAACTACTATTACTACTACTACTACTAAAGATGACTGCTACTGCTGTAACCTTGCTGAACGTAGCTGCTTTGCCGACGGTCTGTGCACGAATGGTCTGACTAATCTGTTGACAGAAGACTGGCACGCGGTCTAGATGCACCAGTAACTCGTTCTTATGTACACCAGCGGGCACCTGGCGGACCACACACAGACATAACACAAGTAATTAGCCAAAAATTAACATACTGCATCATCTTGGTGGACATGCACCACCTTAATTTGGGACAGCCCTAATCCAAACACAACACAGCCAGAAACACAGTCCACATCTTAAGAGTTTTGGTCCATGACAAGAAACATGTGACAAGCATCATGATCGGTTACTGGAATCAGCATATATCAGCAGGCACTTATCTTACAGATAGTGTTGCCAGGCCATAGACTCTTCTGCTTCAGAACACATGATACAAGATACAGGTTCTCTTCATGCCTCCAGCAATTGCTTACCAGAGGACTGGCAACACCCAAGTGGTCGCCCTCGCCAATCCTGGCTATGGACGACTGAGGGAAATCTCAGACCTCAAAACATTTATCTTCTGTCTGCCTGGAGACTTACACAGAAATGTTCTCGCTGGCACTGAGTTGTGGGAACAGCCATGCTCCTGGAGGACCTGCCACCTGATGATGATGATGATGATACAGTCATATAGAGGAAGATGCCAGTGAGTTACCTGGGCAGAAAACTGTCTGACAACATGAAACAATTTGGTGCCCTCCTCCGTGAAGTAGTCAGCCTGTGTAAAGAGATCCTGTGTTGTGTGCAGTGGCCCCTCACCACGTGTAAACAAATACATGGAGAACGCCATCGAAGACATATTCTTTGCTCGCCGTATAATCTCGTTATCTCGCTCCTGCCATTTCTCTGCCTCCGCATCCATCTCTGATGTGATGAGCTTCATCTCCAGTCCTGCCTTCGCTATCTTTGCCTGCTCCTAGACAACCAATGAGTCGAGCCATTCACACATCACAATAGCAGCAGCAGCAGCAGCAGCAGCAGCAGTAGCAGTAGTAGATAGGCATGAGTCAGAGTAGGGTGTTCTGTCTTGGAGTAGGATTTAGTCTCCCTTGGCATAGACAGGGCAGCAGGCTGCCTACTAGCTGTTTTGCCCAATTGGGCACTATATAGGCAGCCTTGTCACGCCTTTCATTTGCCCAAGGCCCCCACTTCCCATACCGTGTGTGTGTGCCGGCTCGTTAGTACCAACACCACCTAGGCTCAAGCCTGCCTATTGCCGCCTGTGCCTGTGTGTACACCTATAGCTATAGCCCTGCCCAGTTCTGTCTGCAGTGGCACATGGCCAGTCAGTGCTGAGAAATACAAAAAATGCCAATTTTCTGGCCCCCTGCCCAAGAAGCCCGAAATTTTTGTCACTTAAAACCATCCCTGTGACGCCCTGGAGCTACATTAAAAACTGGAGGCAATCATCTTTCCCGTTTTACTGTACTAAATGCCAAAGTCCCGGAGTTGGAATCCAAATTTTGGACCCAGAGTGGGATTCCTAATTTGTCAGATTGCTAATTTTTTAAACACTAGAGTTGTAGTCAAAGTCCCACAAAAAAATCAGGAATCCAGACCCCTGGTAGTGGTAGTAGTATGTATAATATCATTAGGGCATTTTAGAGACAAAGAGTGGCTGGTATCTGATGATCTTCATAGCCAACTATCTGACTGTGCCACAACCCTGACACTAAATCTGATGGCAACCAAATTACAACACAAAAACTAGTCGCTATGACCATTGTTTAAAGCAGCTTCTTCCACCAAGAAAATCTGATTTTTACTGTCTCTGCCAATAGGGCCACTCCTATAGTCTTGCCTCACTTACTACTTCAACCTGTTTGTATAGTTTTGTATGATGTGATTTTATCTCCAAATTTTTATTATTACAGTGGGTATATATATATATTATACTTTGCCATGTATTTTGTTTTATTTTTCCATCTATTTTGCCTTCAGTGCTTTGACGCTGTTGGTTGGGTGGCAGGAAGGGCATCCGGCCTGTAAAAAACCTTGGTGGGGTGGAGGCGCCATTAGTCCGGTTGGGGTGGCGTGGCGCCCACCCGGACTGTTGGTACCTCTGCCTCCATTATCTTCCCCTGCTCCAAAAATCCAGAAGACAGGAGGTGGGGAAACCCAGCCTGAACGCAGCACAGCCCTATGCTAAGGCAGAAGGCAGAGTGTTTCTTCTGGTACCAGCCTATCCGGGTTGTCTCGGAACAAAGGCCGTTAAACGGTGGTTTTAAACGGTGGTTTTCCATCTATTGTAACCATAGGCAACTGTCATATTGGAAGAAAGGCATACTAATGGACTGACTGATTGAACAGTTACAGACATGACTAATATATGCAGAATAAAACATCACAAAACTAAAGCCTTGTTGAGCTGCCTATACCACTAAAGTGCAGGAAAATATATCAGTTTGATAAATAAAGACACGGCAATTATGCATTAAAAATAAAAAATGCGAGTATAACTACCTCTCCAGTCAGCTGGACTGGCTTCATGCCTCGTGTTGTTGAACCATGTTTCTACACAATGTAGTGCAACAAACACAGCTAAGTGGCATGTAGGAACTCAGCCCTGATGTTAAAGAATTGCACAGAAAAAAATGTAAAACAGTCACTGTGTTGAGCTGCACTACAAATGTTTTACTGTTTCACATCTGTGTCAAACATCTGAGACACACAATACTGTCAGTGAAATAAGTGAATTACTTTGGTGCTATATTTAACAGAAATAAACCTCGCAGTTATAAATTCAAAACAAAATCAATATCAAGTCAAGTCATTCGCATTTATACATTCTATAAATTAGCTGACCCCGGGTCTCGGCAGCGACAGGTAGACTTGGCGATCAGACTTGCCGTGACATGAATCATTGACATCTTTGACAAGTACAGAAAGGTCATTGATTTGAACAGACCATGCGTTAGCAAACACGTCCATGTTTTCATTGGCAATCTTGCTGCCGGGATAACATGACAATGTCAGAGATGCCTGTATCATCTGCACATCACAAGGAGTTTGCCAGTGACATGTCATTAGACAGGCAGGTTGAAAGTGTTTAGCAATAAATGCCAGCAAAAAGGATTTTAAATGTACAACATGTCCAGAAAAAAATGGAACCAATAGTATTTCAGGCATAACTTTGACAAACACAAATATATAGTTGTAATTTTTGCACGGATTGATTAAGCAGAGGTTTA
>Ga0126335_1001303_pt1 | contig 13770 bp, 5 predicted proteins | sample OlaspJWI45metaG_FD_108409 | JGI IMG/M metagenome (GOLD analysis project Ga0126335, IMG submission 108409) | Marine gutless worms symbiont microbial communities from Oahu, Hawaii - Olavius sp. 1 OAHU.JWI-45 metaG | ecosystem: Host-associated > Annelida > Digestive system > Unclassified | place... | reverse complement strand
TGATGATGATGATGATGATGATGATGATGATGACGATGATGATGATGGTGGTGATAAAGAAAATGAAGAGGGAGAGGCTGGTGATTACGATGATGGTTATTATTATGATTATTATGATGATTCTAATGATAACAGTGCCAATGTAGATAATGATATCGGTGTAAGAATGGAAAAGCAGCTGGATGAAGGAATAGAAGATGTTAATGCAAAGAGTAAAGGTAGCACTGCTCACGACTCAAGTCAGCTAGTTGATTCAGTAGCTGGTGTCACTGAACCAAGTAGTACTTCAGTAAATGGGTTCACAACAGTAGAATCTGCTTTTTCCCAGAATGTTCAGCCAGTCACCCAGAAGCCTTCTGTAAGCAGTGGTCATATAAAGTTTGAACGAGACAGTAGTTCTCCCACTGATGTGAACGTTGACCAACTACATAGTTCTGAGTCAGGCCACACTGGCAATGATTATAGTCAGCAGCAAGCAGATAGGATAAATCTAGCCTACAGAAGCCAATGGCATCAGGATAATCAGCCACGCAATATGAGATTTCCTCATGAATTTGATAGACATTTGCATAGTGCTCATCCATCGGCAAGACGGAAAAACATGCACTCATCTCCTGTTGAAGAATTTTATAACAAATGGCCTGAAATGCATGAAGGATATAGATCTTGGCCAGAATTGATGCAGGAGCAACAGTACCATATGAAACACAGGATGGGCGATCCTAGATTCATGCAACATGATAGAAGACAGTTTGTAAATCAGCACTTTGATGGTGAGCATTATCCCCAGCACCAGAGGGCTTACGGTAATCAACATTATAGACAAATTGCAGATGTAGGTTATAGTCAGTGGCCAGGAGAAGATGCTCAGGAACACGTACGTTATAGAGATCTGTATAATGATCGACATTACAATCATGGCTACAACTACCGCCAGCCTGACATCCGCCAACCTAACGTTTATGTGGACGAAGTTTATCGTCATCATCCACTTGGTCAGAAGTACATGAACAGTTTCGATGATTATTATAATGGCGTAGGAGATGGTAAGTCTGTACCTTCTGTAAGCAGAAGTGAGCACACTGCTGGACCGCCAAAGTCTTTAGCTGTAGGTGAGAAAGATAGACCTGCTACTGACAGATCACAGTTTGATAAGTTACATGTTGATCAAGGCAATGATCAGAGTCTTGCCTCTGCCAAGTTTTCAGATAAGGATCTACCATTAACTGAAGACTTAAAAGGAACAGTGCAGACAGATACTGCACAGTATAACACGGATGCAGATACACCTTTGCCTACTCAGCAATATACTGATAAAACGTCACAGCCACCTTCTGCTGCTTTAGGCAGAAGTCCTGATCCTATTCATGGTGAGTGTCTACTGGAAATGCATATACCAGTAATCGCCATCAGGTTGACTACGCTTTCTGTTCATTTTGGATATTTTGCTATAGGCCTACGTGGAAAGTGCCACATGTTATTGTGCTTCTGCAATAGTTTGATCATATGAGAGTCATTATATTGTGCCATTATGGGCATTTTCTAGTTATTGCTATGCTGTAGCTCCGTGATTGGTCAGATCCTGATTTGTGGCAAAATAGCAGAACAAATTGAACTGTTTTAATGGATTTTTTAGCCAAAGTACCGGTACGTTATGTTATGAGTGATGTGGAGGGACCTGGTGTAACGAGGGTACAGTTCATATTGCAGACTTGTTATTTTAATGTTTTTCCCATTTTTGTCACCAACTGTTACAGTTGTTGATTGCATTTTGAATACCTAATGTGCACATTTTGTCAACTGTCCAGGTGTCTGTATCAATATTCATGAGAATGGTAATGTGTTGCTTGTCAATTTGTTAGCATTTTTCAGTTATTTTTATTTTTCGTCTCGACCAGTAATACTTTTTTTTCTACTACCCATATGCCATCTGTTTGTACTTAGTCCTGGCGTTTCTAGCTGGTTTTTGATGGCACTGAAATGGTCTTCTGTGTGCTGATGTGCCGTTAAGAAACTGCTTACTCTAGCTGGTTTTTTGGCACAGTCTGTCATTAAAATCATTAATTATATGTCTGTGTAGCCCACTTAGTTATTTTTAGTTATTGTGACATTTGTTCCATTACAAGTGATATGTGGGTAATTATAGATGGCTGTTTGCATTTAGTTATTAATACAATGCATTTTGGGGCTACAGTTTTGGGAAGAATAAAGTCTATGTGAGATTTTTTGGTGTTTACTTTGTAGGTGATACAAATACAGACCGTATGGTGCCAAATGTTGATGCTAAGCAGGATGAACATTTGAGACCAACTGAACTGAATTCTTTCTATTCGCCTCAACATAATTCAGAAAGAAATCGTGTGGGAGGCCAGTATCAGAACTTGCACGCAGAAGGGATGCGGCAGTCAGCACATATTTATGAACAACAACAGATGGACATGAAACTGAAAGGTGATTCAACCGATGATGATATGTCGTGGAAGCAGTGGAAGGAACAACATCGGAAGATGGACTTTGACAAGGAATCTTTCCGTCAGCTAGCTGGCACATCTTTGCAAGGGATTCCTGAAAAAACCATGCCTCGGTCACACCGTCCTTTACCTGATCCAAGAAGTGATGAGTCTGGTCATGGATCTATGCACAAGAAAATTGTCAGTGGAATGTCTGCAGAGTCAAAAGACGTCTTGAACAAACGGTCTGACTCAGTTGATGTGAATGAGGTACATAGTGATGATGATGAACATGTCAGAAGCCATGATCATTTAGAAGAAACAGACCCTGAACTTGCAGAAGATCTTCAGAATGTTAGGAATGAACAGCTGTTGAAAACTGAACACACTGTCAATTCTGTATCTCCAGAAACTGCTGCTGGTGATGCAGAAATTGAAAACATTGAAGGACTTTCAGCATCTGAAGAGCCTTCTGGTAAGGGGACATCTCAGAAAGACACTAACAGAGGAGCAGAAGAGGATTCCGAGTTGCCAGAAAGATTAGATGACAGACAGGATGAAGATGAGGCTGAGACTCCTGAAGAAAATGCTGCCTATGCTATAGAACATGAAGCATCTGAAGAGCCTTTTGATGAGGGGACATCTCAGGAAGACAGTGACAGAGGAGCAGAAGAGGATTCCGAGTTGCCAGAAGGTTTAGATGACAGATGGGATGAAGATGAGGCTGAGACTCCTGAAGAAAATGCTGCCTATGCTATAGAACATAAAGCAGTTAATAGTGTAAAAGACAGCACCTTTCATAGCGAAGCGCATTTTAAATCTGCATCTGAACCTAGTGCTGGCAGCGAGGAACTCCCCCAGAATGTTGATGTGGGCCAATCAGATACAGCTCGGAAAGAGAATGATGTGTTGGAAAGTGACAGTGCTGATGTTGATCTAAATACAAGTACTGGCACATTAGATGCTATATATTCATTCTTTGCTGCCATTGTTGACATGGTAAGACACAACATATTTTTGTACATGTTCATTTTTGTAATATTTCTAGAAACACCGAGTAGCATAATCTGTGTGGCTGATGTAAAGAATAAAGATGTTTTTTCCTCTGCAACAGACATCCAGTGTCCATCTGTCTGTAGGTTTGTCATTTGAGAGCAGAAGAAAACTGTGGATGACTTTTCACAAAATATTTGTACAGGAAGGTCTTGAATCAAGAAACAGTTATATTTTGAATGTCATATGGATTTGGATCCAGTAATTTCATTTGTTTTGGCAAATAGGGCTTAAATTTGTAAATTTCCAGAAATGCACTTTAGGCTCAAGATCAAACCATGCCTATACTCATATTAAGGACTATGATGATGCTTCAGAACTTTAGGAAAGTTTTTGGTTGTTCTTTGGTTTTCATACTGTTAATGTTTTGTTGTTTAACTTTGTTTGTTACATTGCTTATGGGTTTATGTATGTTATACATTTTTAATTTGGAATAGTTTGTATTGTTAAAAATGTTGCATATGTATACATGACTGTGTGTTATGTACAGATGCCGCCATCCATTCAGATTATGTTTGTATCGATACCATTCGGCCTGACACCTGCACATGCTGTTCTTATCTACATCATCGCTGGGTTTTTGCTGTTCATCTGTCTCTCATGGGCTTGTCGGGTAGTGTAATATCGTAGTTATTTCATTCAGTAGTCATTGGTCTTAATTATTTCTGCATCTATGTTTTATTTACTACTGAAACTGTTCTACATGTTAATTTTTGTGCAGTTACTCAAGCTGAAACTTGTGATAATGAAGTTGCATTACCTGCAGTTTTATTGCGCTACATTTGAAGCATCTCTTAATAACAGTTCACATATTTTGTACCATGTTTGGCTCTTTTCACCTTGCTCCAGGAAGTTCAGGCATTAGCATGACCATGTGCCCTATAGTGTACTAGTAATATGTCAGTGAATATCTAGTGTTTTTAAATAATCCATATCATGTATACTCAATTATTGAACAGAGTGAATTTTTTTGGCACTGTATAAAGGGAAATTAACAATTTTCATCTTTTATGTGCAGAAACAAAAGTCACAGAGCCATGTGGCTGCAAATCAACTCAGTAAGTCCTCTTTTCACATTCTGCTTGCTTGTGTTACATTTATGTAGAAATTTAAAATTTTTAAAAAGTGCTAAAGTTTTTTCAAGCAACACTGATCCCTTGTGTGTTGTATTTTCAATCCGCACACAATAATATACAGCAGATGTGAGATCATGCATGTGGCAGTAATGCATGCATCATATCGTGTGCTGGTTTACTTTATGGTACTCATACCTACTCAGAGTTTTAGGATTAGTTTCTTAAAGATCAAATGCAATGTTTTTTGGTTGTTAAAGTAAACTGCTTGTCGTCAATGATAATAAAACCCATTTGAAGGTCAAAAAAATAAGCAAATTGTCATAAAAGCATCTGAAAGTGCACTCATGAAGATTTGTTTACATTTTGGAAGTCACTGACATCATACCGGGAAAACAACCAAACATTCTTGTCTGTTGTCAAATGTGAATATTAGTAGCCTGTTTTTAATTAAGATTAATACTTATAATGTCAAGCGACGAAGAAGATTTATCAGCAGAACCACTGCAACTGCAACTGTACACTGTTGATGCAAGATGGGATCAGTCAGCAACTGCAGTGGATGCTGAAACGATCTGCCGCAACCGGAAAAATAAATATTTTGACAACCAGTTGCACAACAGCACACAAGCATAAACATGAACGTAGAAATATGTTCTTCAAAAATAATTCGGATAAAGTAACCTCTTTGAAGAATTATAACTAATCTCCGTGTGAGCCACCGAACCCATTTTGATACGACGTCAGGAATGACAATGATTTCTGGAAATTGCCTAGAATAACTGTATTACAAATGACCATTAAACTTCTACTTTTCAGAATTTTGCAGTGTAGCTTATAAAAATTTATTATGCAGATGTGTTTATATTGCAGTAAGCAGCTAGAAAACTACTTTCAGTCAATTATATGATTATATTTTTGCATATCACCTTTAACGGCACATCAGCGCATATTAGGCCATTCAGTGATGTGGACGATGCTAACGAAAACGGTAAAAAGGAAGATATAATTGAGACTGTTTAGCTAAGATAGAATAGATGGCCTGCATACGGCACAAAGCAATGAGGCTAAATGGCACAGTGTCAATACATTGCCCCACTGTAGGCGAATGCTCTTTTGTTACGTATGCTTGGAAAATTAAGCAGAATATGCAAATAGTTTAAGTCTAATGAGTTTCAGTAGATATAAGAACTGAGAAGAAAATGTTGTCACTCCTTATAGTGTGAAGAAATGTGATCTAGTTGACAATGTTAAATGTGACCTCTGGTATGTTGTATGTGTGGTACATGGCCGCCGTCTACCAAATGGGATTTTCAAAAGAAACATATTTGGACCATTCCACACTTTGGGGGACCCCTTATCTACATACCCATCAAATTTCGTGAAAATACCTTGATAGGGAACAGAAAGTAACAGTGAGTTATTGCAATTCAAATTTTTCTCTACGTACCTTTAAACTTACATTGCCAACATCACACTGATGCAGTGCCCTCATGCAGGCCATCTATATGAATAATGAGTATCACAGCTATTTAGCTACGGTAGAATATGAATAACAAGTATGATGATAAAAATTGGTAAATAGATAGCAGAATAATTAATGCAAAAGATAAAATTGACAGAGATAGGATAGCAGACTGAGTTGAACTGGGTGGCTGGTTACATGACTAGATGATTTATTCCTCGAGATGGCTACCCACTGACTCTGACCTGCAACAACTTATGTATCAGAACCATTGTTTTATTATTACTTTGCCAAAATGCCACATTTATGTTAATATTGACATAAAATAGATATTTGTCTGTTAGGTAATCAGTAATCACTCTAACTGTGAATTGTGACAATGTGGCTCTTGCATGTCTCTTTAGATGGTTTTCCATCTAGTGTTTCTGATTTCTGTGTGAAAATAAAATATGTTACAGAAACTCATTCTGATGAGAAAGCTCGAGTTGATGCCTATAAGGAACTGGATGTGCTCCATGCCAAAGTCGGTGTCATGATATTTTTATTTTTCATAATCTGGCAGTCTTACTTTGTTTGGTTGGTTAAAAGAAACAGGCCTCATTACTGTCGCTAGATTGACTGGACTACTTTTTATAGAGTTGTTGAATGATTCATTTTTAATTGGGACTTTTTATGGTTTTAACAATATTTTATTTGTATTGACTTGCTTCATGTATGTTGCAGCTTGGAGATAAGTTAACAAGTTCTACTGTGCACTTTTAGTTTGTTTGCTTCACACGAATGACAAATACTATGTCATATTATACAAAATAGAATCAGAAATAAACTGAACAAGTTTATTATTCAATACCATTGTGCTGCAGCTAGAAAGGTTGTCAGAGGTTTGTGTGGATCATTTACATTTTCTTTACTTGCATGATGATTTTTATTAACATTAATTTTTAAAGTGATGACTCTAATTCTTTAGTGTGTTTGTCACTTGTTTAAATTCATCTGTTAATATGTCTTAGGTGCGTAATTCAGCAGCTCAGCTGACAAGAGCTGAATCCGAGCTGAAAGCCATTGAGGTAAGAGTGATTATTAGCGTCATCAGAAATTTGGATTTTTTTAATCTGTCATTTGGAGCTTATTATTATTTTGTATGCTATATTGTTACATTAATAACTTCATCAATTTTCAGTTTGATCGCTGTTTAAAGGTTGCTCAAGATGTGACTTACAGAACCAGTTTATGAATTTACCTCTTATTCTGTTGTTAAGAGCCAAAAAAATTAAGAAATGGGTTTAAAAGTCATATTGATTAACCTAAAACTTGGTTAGTTTGTATTGTCAGGACATACATCAAAAAATGCACTTGTGGAGGACAGATTCAAATAGTGTTGTAATTGGTTTTTCTGAGTATTGTAACCTGTATACAGTTGTAATTTTTGTTCTTGTCATCTGTTGCTACCAGTCTACAGACAAGTGTCGAGATAATGAGGGAGATTCATCAATTGATTACTTACAAGTTTAATTATCTTTCATGTAGTGGTCCTGAGCACACTGTTTACTCACCGTTGTGGTGCCTGTTTCTCACCATTATGGTGCCTAAGTCAACTCAGCCTTCTGTTCCTCCTTTGGCTGGGAAGGCAAAGGCATGTATGGTTTAGTCCATTTGTGGATAAACACGTGGGTGGCAGGTAAAACTGTGTGATCCCTCGACAACATGTGTCATGTTTGAGCACTTCTGTGATGAGGTTGCCTCATAAAGAGGCACTGTATCAAGTGTCCTCTACCTTTAACGTTTGCTTATATTAAGATTCTTGTGTTGTTTCATTAAAATTTTTCTTCATTCCCATTCCTCCATGTTTTTAATGTAAATGTATGTATTTGTTATGTGAAAACTCGGCTGAGATAGCTGTTTAAGCTTAACTGAAATGTGATACTAGTCATGCTATGGTTATTCTAGTGAGTGCACATGACAGGCAGTTGTTGGTGCATCTGTTAGGCTGAGTTTGACACAGCACAGCAGACAGTCACCAAGCAGCAAGCTGAGATTGCCAGTTTAACTGATACTGTCAGTGGACAGCTGCGGACGATTACTGAGCACCAAGAACAGGTTATTTCTAAATCCTCGTTGCATTTTTGATCTGTTTATTTCATTTGGGGTTTAACATTTTTATGTGTTTGCATACGAAGATGCATGTAGTGATCAGTCTGTACTGTCTGTCTGTTGGTCTGTGATGGCACAGCCTGCATGGCAGATGCATAGTGGCTTGCCATAGCTTGTACCATTTGGCTTGCCATAGATTTTCTAGTTTTTCTACGACATGTATTGCAAGTTATTTTTAGCAGAATCTTAATTGAACATTTACATCACTGTGACGTCAATAATAGTGCTGCGGTCTGCATTGGACACATTGTTTTTTAGGCAGTTTCACTACATTTCTGGATGATACTGTATTACCGTAAAAATTTGATTATAGTACGCACACTTGTATAATACGCACCCCAACTTTGAGGGGAAAGTCGTTGGAAAATTTGTATAATACGCACCCATTCTACTCTACGTCACTAGGCACATTCAAGGGGCGGCTTGATGAACATCATCTACGCTGTTGCGGCATTTCGCGAGTCTGGCACTGTTATACAAGACTCTGGACTTACTTGCTTGGGGACAACGTTTCTACTCGGTTTGTTCCGGTATGCAGATCTGTTATGGTGGGTCAGCACGTTGTTTGTTTATGAAAAAATACTATAAGAATGTGTAATAAAAAGCGTATATTTGGTACCCTAATGATTGTTTGGCGAGAATAATTGTTTATATAGATATATTATGCATCAAAACTGTTTTGGATTATTATGATTTTTGTAGTTTACATGTATAATACGCACCCTGACAGGCGGGCCTCTACTTTTGGTACAAATTGTGCGTAGTATGATCGAATTCTTACGGTAAGTACAGAAGTTTTTGATACACTGTACTGTTAGTATTGGTGTGTGAGTTCGGTTTATAAATTAACTGTGTGCATATATCGTGACATTAGATGTTTTAGCTGTTATGTGCTATGTAAGTCCACATTGACATTGCCACTGTTGGAAGTCTGTCAGCTATGTGGTTTATGTGACAAATATAGAGACATGGTTGATGGTGTACTGTATTGATGATGATGTTACAGAATCAGCAGCTGCAGACCAGCATACAGCAGCTCAATGATACAGTCGGCAGCTGGCAGGCATACTACTATGATGTCAGTAATGCAGTTGCTCAGTTAATGTTTTATTATAATATCCCTCATTATCTCTACAATGTTCCCAGGTCTTCATACATTTGTACCTACTACCAGCTGTACCCCATGTTATTATGTTGTAAAACCAGAAGTGCTACCTACTGCTGTTATTGCATAGACCCATCTGTCCTGTCGACTTTGCACAGCCTGAGAGTCATAAAAATCTGTTTGTAGAACTTTCATGTTCTCACCGCAGCCATGTTGGACTACTGTGGACTATTGCAGAAGTTTCAGTTGTCAATGACAGAACGTAGGCTTGGTTTCAACGAATTACATTGTCAGCACAGATTCCATGTGTTGCAGCTGCAGACGTCATGGCAGCAGTTGCAGTCAAGTCAGGCAAACGTTAGTTCTCAGATTCAGTGTCTCACAGAAGAGATGAGTGTTATGCAGACAGACAAAGATCAGGTCTGAGCCGTTCACACTGCTGTCATTTAGCTCAGGTGTTTTTAATTGTTTCACAATATAACTTCCTGAGCAACTTCTTGCCAATATTATTACCTTATGGTAGAAATGTCAACGTTTTGGGTGTAAAATTTAGAATTTTACTTTATTGTTCAACAACCGAAATATGAATGATGAGTAGAGATGAAAAAGAGTTTGACATATTTGCATGAGAAATAGCAGTCACATGACAAAAAAAACTCAAAATGATTCTTGTGCGGATGACAAGTTTCTTAGTATTTAGTTTAGAATGTTTTTGTTTGTGTCAAGACACCAGGGAAATGATGTTTTAAATGCTCAGGCATGTTCATAAAACTGAAGTAGAACTAGTTTTGAGTGATTGTACCAAGCTCTGTTTTGAGTTGTCACAGTATGGTGTCGATGTTGTGCAGGCATTACTAGACGTTGAGCGCTTCAAGGACCGGTAAGCTGCATTGGATTTGCTATTGCTTTGTTTTATGAACAACATTTGAGCAGTGATGATTGTTTGAGGTGTAAGAGGGAAAATTATCAGAACTGTTCTATGCTGTATTGCATAATGTGCACACTCATAATCAGCAGTTTTGACAGTTGAATTGGAGTATTTTGTCTCAGATATTTAAGCTAAGTTTTTATGCAATTTTTCTATTGGTTGTTTAGAGTTTTGTCATGCAGCTAATATGCCTAGGAGTCATGTGAAAAAATGACCCGCTGAGTGTGTAGTGGGACGCTCACTGATTTGCTAATGAACTGTCAGTGCTTTGTTGCTGACGTAGTGTCCGTGAGCTGACAGATGAGCTTGCACAGCTACGCCAAGCTGACAAGTCCAACAAGGAAACTATCTTTCATTATGACACAGAACTTGCGGTATTCACGTTGCTATTATTTATTGCAGTTTTCTGTTGAATTGACTAGTATATGTCAGCTATGCTGCAACCATTTTCACTGTACATATACAGTTTATCTCCAGCACAATTTCCGACTACCCTATTAAAATGCATTGCAAACTGTGGCTCAGACAAATGCACAGAGCATTCTGTGTTGCTGCCCCGTCTGCATGGGATTGACTCCCCTACGATCTGTGAAACTACTAAAAGAAAAATTATTACTTTTGCTTCTGCTTTGCAGACTAACTCATGTCCGTGGTGTTGCTGTTTTCAGTGAAATCTTTGTACTTGTATTGTGTAACGCTATTTTATTATGTTTGTAATTTTAGCTTTGGTTGATTTGGGGTGCCATAGGAATCAGCTGATTTGATTTGATTTTATGCACACTCTAGTTGCTGTAGATCAGCGTGTTTATATTGCTATGCATGCACAGCTACTGCGTAAGTCATACAATGAGCTGAAACTGCTTGAAGCCATGAGTTCGTCGCAGAATGAAGACGGTCATCCGATGGATAATTGCACTGCAGCTAACGAGCTTGTGACCAATGGACGTCAGCAGGAAGTAATTGAGAAAGTGTTGAAAAATGTAGCCGTCGCATCACAGGTATTACACACACTGGAAATCTCAGATTTAACAGATCTTCATCTGTAGTAGTAGCTTAACTGGTCACGTGTCATTGAAAATTCTGAACAGTTTGAACATTTACTGCATATATCTTTGTCAAACAAGGATTACAGCCATGAGAAATGATTGAAACGATCGCATGATTTCTTATGTCATTCATTTAGTGTTCTAAAAGCTGTAAAATGGTGAAAATGGCGTCATTTTGAGCCACTTTTCTGAAGACAGTGTTTGCCACTCCGAATATTTTCTTTTCTGTACTTAATCTGCAAAGCAACGTCATGGTATTGAACGATTCATAAAGTTCAACATTTTTCTTTTTTTCTGCTGTTGTGTTGTCTACAGATGACTGTTCAGCTGAAAACTGCTGAAGATGATAATATGTCACTACAACATGCACTCAAGTCTGAAATAGCGTTACGCATACAGTTAGAAGGTAGAAGTCTGTTATTGTGTAATCGTCTATTTGTTTGCAGTAGTTGTGTGAAATAGATATTGCAATTTGCATCGGACCGTTGTTGTCTCTGTTTTAGCTGTTTGGAGTTGTACATGTGCTGTGTGTAGTTACGAGAGTATTTTTGGTCTGTGGCTGTATGAAGTGCTGGCTGACTGATTCAGTGTATGTATAATGTACAAAATTCAGCACCCAGCTTTTATTGCACACCAAAAGAGTCTCTGTGGTCTCTAGGGTTGTCGGAGTTGGCCTGATGGTGTTAAAAGGTGGCTAAACCTTGTTTTGTTGCATGTTATTTTTCGTTTTGTGCATTTGTCTGAGGACATTTATTTGCATTAAATATTTAGATTTTGGTACTCAGTTTTGGTTTTCACTACCAGTGCATTCTGCAAAGACGCATCTTCGAAATGACTTATTATTAGTCGACAACAGTTTAAAACCCTACTCTCTTACTTACACTGTAAAAGATTGCTGTGGCACTAATCAGCTGCCGCATCAAAAGCTACACCGCATTTTGCATTGTCATGCTGTTGATTGAATTAATGTACGCAGACAAAGTGCAGTTACTCACTGACAGCTTAGAGAAGGAAAGAGAACTGCGTCTTTCGGCTGAACAGAAAGCTCAGGTTGCATCTCTGCGAGTTGACGTGCTCTCGAGTTATTACAATGAGAAAGAGAAGGAATTAGACCGGTAACTACCACTGCTAATTGCAGTGTGTCACTAGAAATGTCAGCTAACATTTAGCAACAGAATAGATAATTTTGTCTCGCAGACTCTGTGTTTATTCTATTTTTGTACTGCATGTATTGTATCATAGTAACATGGTGGAGTGGTTTTGGTGAGATGGAAGCCTGATCTTGACAACTGACTGTATACCTTCAGTGGTTTGACACTGTCAGTTGGGTCCATAGACAATAGCATAAAGTAGATACTCCATTTGCCGATTTTTCTATTGAGATTAGCGTCTGAATTTTTACTGTGACATAAGATGGTGTTGTGACCTGGCCTGTGCATCATGCATAAATAATTAATATTCATGACTTCTATGGCGCTCTTTCATTGGGCATATGTATGCCGGCATGTTGCCTTTGGGCCATCCACGTCGCTTCATGTGTACGCTGCTCAATAATACGGAGTTACACCATTGTGTGAAACTTTCTGAAAACTTTTATTATTTATGTATTGCACATTTTAAAATACTGCATGCATTCATGTAGTGAACAAAAAAAGTATTTAGTTATTTTTATGTATATTAGATTACTTATAGAAAGATTTGGTTGCCATTTTGTGTCACTGTGTTTCTTTGCAGACAGTACTTGGCCAGTAAGGCCCTGTGGTTGGGTCATCTGGTCTGTAAATACTGTTCCCAAAATGACCTATAATGTGTCAAGTGTTACATTAAGACTTTACTCACTCACTCATTCATCTACTCTATTTCTGTACCAGCAATGCTTGTGAAACATGTTATGTGACATTGTGCGAAATATCATCATCATGGTATGGTACTCTGTTGTACATTCTAGTTTTAGGAGTTGTGGTTGACTTAATTTGGAGAGTAATTTGGCAAAGGCCGCATCAAATTTGTGGGAAAAATTGGGAATCCAATCTTATGTTCCTTGGGTGCCCAAGAGTTTTCATACCAACCAGGACTTCGATCTGTTAAGCCATGTTTGCACAGCAAGGCTTTATGACTATAAATACTGACTGACTGACAGACACTTATGCTACAGGACCATCGTGTGCTAAAGTCGACATTCTCATGCATTCAGTGCAGCCTAAAAAGTCGGCAGCTTTGATACATGTATTACTACTGTAATTAATATGATGTCACATTTTTATGCCTCATTTGGTTTCCTGGTAGCATTTTTGTCCTACACTGTGTGATGCATTTATCAGCTGGATCGATTATGTATGGTTTTGTCACTTTGTAGGAAATTAGAAGGTACTGAATCAGCACAGGCTGGTGACTTGTCAAATGCAAACAATAAGTAAGTTGTAGCACCATTGTTGTCTGACAATGCGTCTTCGTGATTGACTAATCATACCGGGCGTAGCCCATAGTAAGATCGCGCGC
>Ga0126335_1001301_pt1 | contig 13774 bp, 8 predicted proteins | sample OlaspJWI45metaG_FD_108409 | JGI IMG/M metagenome (GOLD analysis project Ga0126335, IMG submission 108409) | Marine gutless worms symbiont microbial communities from Oahu, Hawaii - Olavius sp. 1 OAHU.JWI-45 metaG | ecosystem: Host-associated > Annelida > Digestive system > Unclassified | place... | reverse complement strand
CGCGAGACCCAAAGTTTCGACCATGAAACACCCGTCGCTTAGTTTCGGAGGGACAAATTGTCGGAACCGTACTTCCAGTGGCGAATCTGATAACATTTTCTGAACAAGGAACTCCGATTTCATATTTGAATTGAATAGTAACTATAGCTCTATATCGCTTAGTTTCGAATATATTCGCGTGTGACACACAGACAGACAGACAGACAGACGGACGGAAAACGCAGACCGTTACTGTAGTTGTCCCCCAATGTGGCGGGCCAGCTAGTAATTAATATTCTGCACGAAACAACTTTAAAAGTTACAGTTGCATCGAGCATGTCTTGATTGGTTTGTAATGGTTGTTTGTGTACTTCCGTATAGTGTAGGCTATGAACATGCGTGTATGAGTGCAATCTAACCAGTCGGCTGCCACATGTCAATAAAGTTATGTTATGCATCGTCAACATTCTGCACTCCCACACGCCCCATTGTTGATGGTTATACAAATTGCAATGAACCCGCAACTGAGGTCTATGCTGGACATTATTGCTTTAACACGGATAGTGGTGATTGCGATGCATCCATTCAGCACATAGACCTACGGTAGCTTCCGTGTGTACGGTTGACGCTGTTATTGGCTGATACACGCAATCTTTATGTCCCGTTTACACGCATGCGATGTTGCCATGACGGTAAGCGCGATTTGTTACTACTCCATCGCTTCTAGATTGCCTTTGATTTTGCCGAAATCTGAAACGATACCTACAGGTAAATGTGGGGCGATGATCAGGCGATGTCCGTACGGGCACAGACGACACAGACGATGAATTCGCGATGTAAACACGATCTTGCGGCGAAAACATCTGATATTTATCACTGGCGCGACATTTCGGCGAGAATGCGACGATAGTGCGAGACATGACATCACGGCCGGCGATAACGATACGATGTGACGCGTGACAAATGTCGCCTCCTATATTTGATTAGAAGCGACAAACTTTCTACGCGCCATCGTACGCGATCTGCCTCAAAGAGAAACAAGAAACCTAGGTGTCGCTGACAAACCGCTCGACGATGGCTGTATTTCGTATTATGTGCTGCCATCTGGTGAAGTAAAATAAAGATCATCTTCATTTTACTTCACCAGAGGGCAGCGGTGGTGCACGTCGTATTCCCAGCATTGCGTACCTACGTCATTCCATTTGACGCTCTCAGTGGGGGCATCCCTCGAGCTATCGGGTTCATATTTGGTGCGGGAAAACTAGAGTGGCTGGCCTCAATCTGGTGAAGGTCGGGCACAATACATCAATGCGACAGAGACAGCAACACAGCCACGTCGCCATAGCAATAGCCGCCCTAACGTACAGTTCAGACGTCGGCGTCAAGTATCAATGTAGGCCTGCACAGGCGACCACAGACGATTTACACATCGCAGCATCATTTCCTTAAAATCGCGTGTGTGTAAACGGGGCCTTATACGGATGGACCGCATTTGGTGATCGAGCGCCGGTCAGGCTTGCAGTTTAGATGAACCGAATGAGAAATTGACGGCTCGTGTACAAATGAGCCACAGACAGACGAGGAAGATAGGAAGAGGGAAAGGAACACAGGAGAGACGACGAGAAACGGAAATTATACAATCGATTGCGTAGGCAGGCTGCTATTCCTAGATTAGGCGTGGATTATTGCATTGTGTTTATAGCGTAGGATGCTGATGTGACTGATAACGATGTTCGACGATTCGCAGAACCAACCCTGTGATCCATCTGACAGTGACCTGATGTATCAGTATAAGAGACTTAATTGTGCTTTACAAGTTGGATTAGCTAGTTAGTTATGCGTACGGAAGTGTAGGTTATTTGGTGGAAGTACAACTGGCCAAGTTTCGGGATTGGCAATATAGCGGCTGGCATTTCGTGATTGTAATTGACATAAAGGAGCGATATATCTTGTTCAGTAGCGGTTCTAGCATTTGTACTTTTTTTGGGGGGGGGGGCACGGCTCAGACTGCCAGGCGTCCGTGGCTCCGCGGGTTCCCTCATAAAATTGTAATCGTTGTATCACGTCAACAACGACCGAACGGATTGGTTGGTGGAAAGATAGCTCAGTGAAGTGGATAGGGTGAGTCTACCTAGCATAACGTAAGGCCAACCGTGACCCTTATTATTGGCCATCGACTCTATGTCGGAGACACTTGCCAAGATGTCATATAGATCGAGATCAGTGATGCGTGTTTTGTAACGTTCTTTTGCAGTATGTTCCACACGCTGTAGTCAACCGGATTTAAATCTGGCGAATTTGGAGGCCACAGTAGCGGCGAAATGATTGAAATGAACTCTGGTGTTTCTCTTTCTAGAAACTCCACGGTATAGCGCGAGCATTTTTCTGACGTCAAACTTCGTCATAATTACTTTGTGTTGTACAAGTAGTGATGGTACATTTTATAATTTTTCAGTTACCTTAAATGTCAAGATGAATTGTGCCAGAAATTACGAAAATTTGTTGAACTTTGTCAAAGTTATGCTTCAAATATTAGCGGTTCCAGTTTTTCCTGACACGGTGTAGGCTAAATCAATGTGCATATAGGCCCGCTTGCCTTATTATGCTACCAACAACAAGTGAGGGGCACAGCACGCTGTGTATCACTGAGTTTGTCGGCGCCGAGCACTTACCGTCAGTTCCTCAACTTTGTCCGAACACATATCCCATGAGGTCGGATAACGCGAAGTGGCTGTGGTGGGACTGTGCAGTTATTGAAAGACGAGTAGGCCTATTGTCGGACACAAGCAGGCATGCAATGCCGGAGATATTTTTGGACAAGGCCGTCAAGGGTTTTGTTTTCGTGCGGCGGCTGCGGGCGCTTCCGTCCGTCCGGATACCTGGATAGTGGATACGGACTGTGCAGTGTGCGTTGCATGAATCGACAGAGTGAACGAGTGGAGAGCGGTTCACGTTGTCTAAGCTATGATTTGTTTTGCTCGTTCTACGACGGGTGCGCAATAACAGCTACGATGAGCGCTTATCAGTGAGTTGCGTTGTAAAGCAAAATTCGTTTTATTCTGCGCAAAATAACACTACAGCAGTCAAAAACGAACGGCGGCTTTGCAGCAGGACTTGAACATTTATACCTAGTATAGGCCTGTGCAAGTGTCCAACTGCATGCGTAGTCCATTATAGATCTATCGATCATAGCCTAGTCTATGTTACACTGCATGACTGAATCTGCCTCCCAAGGGGCATGTTTATCGCCAATAAGAGAGTTGGTTGGAGATACTTCAGTGTCCGGCTGCGGTAGCCAATATTGACTTGCTTCCGGTTACCGTTTGTGACACTGATAGGGTTGGGAATGGGACATTATGGATTAGTGAAAGTGAACGTTTTTTAAGAGCGCGGCGCCATAAGTTGTTGACGCCGGGCAGCTATCGACGGTCGTCAGCGTAAAAACGGTGCATTAACGGCACTTGGTAGATAACCCGTGGCCAATATAATTAGGTTGTAGCTGTTTGCGTGAGGCAGTAATTTATTTATGTAGACTATACGCAGTATCATTGGGGACTACATGTTTTCTCGACAAACTGATAGGTCTAGTAATTCACACAGTTAAAAATTAAGAAAAAAATTAAGCATATTTGTGAAACTAAAAAGAAATAGAAGAATGCTATCCAAATTTGAAATAAACGAAATCTGACGATGTCATGTCAAAACAGAAAATTAGCTTCTCACGAGGAGAAAGGACAACACTCCCCGAGGATCCCAGGACTCGATTCCAACTTGAACGTTCGTGTAAATCTGGCAGAAATATGAATGCAGATGAGGGTGGGTACAGAGAAACTGTAGAGAATGCAAACTAGTGCAGACCAACGTCTAGTCCCCGTTGACAGCTTGATATGGAACTTGAAATGTTCCACAAATTAAGATTAAAGATTACAACCTCTGAAGTGGCTTTCGTCGAGTGTCACGTTCACCTGTATCATCACTCTGTTAGTTACCACGCATGTTATCCCATTGTACATTGTCACATTCGAGAGGCTCACAACCATGAAGGCTGCTTACAACTAGGCCTGCGTTTCAGTATTTCCGGCTGACTCGGTAGATGGCAGAACCGCTCGACGGTGACTCAGCCGGCGCCTATCGATCTCAACGCGGCCGGGCCGCGTCATCGCCTCCTGCCTCCCATTCTCCTCTCATCTCCTCCATCCTCTCCCAGCAGCAGCAGCAGCAGCGGCAGCGAGCTCACCAACAGGCCGCGTGATCAGCCGCCGTACACAACATACACATCTCTGCTTAGTGTGTCAGCGTCCGTCTGCGATCACCGCCGTAGACCGTAGTGAGAAGTTACTGTTGCGTCTAGTTGCTGGTCTCATCTTGCCGTGATGACGCCGTTGCTAGGCAGGCTGTCTCCACAGCCGTTACCGAGGCAACCATTCGATGTTGCCTAGTTGATGAATCAATGTCAAAGACGTATTATGAGAGTCAGCGTCACATCGTGCGTTTGGTCGCGCTGGCGTCAGAGCAGAACTCGTTGGCGAGCACTCATGTTCAAGTCACGTGTTCTGCTGTAGGTTCCAGGACCAGATAATTACTGACGCAGTGGAGTAGGACACTCACAAAGATGTCAGCCTGTTCCTGCTGGAGTGCGTGACTAGCGCAGTCGGCTGGAATTCGTCAGTGTATCACATTCATGTGTACAGTGTGTTCAATAGTAATTGGTTGACGGGTGCTTGTGAAGCATCGCATCTTTGTCTCAAGTCCGTTCGGCAGTATTGTCCTACACGCGCTAATGCCGGCTGTGTAAACTACTCTCCTGCATCCTTGTCGCTGTGTATGTAGCTTTGATGAGTGTTTTCTGACCCCGTAAGTCGAGTCAGACGTGTTTTGGCGTTAAACTGGCTGTCTGCGTGAACTGTGAACCCGTCATCTCTCTAGTGAGACTGAACACTGAGCGAGTAGGATTTTACGTCTGATATAAGAGGAGACGAGTCTTTCCATGCACAATCGTACCGAACGACAATCTTCCTCTTGTTGAGCAACTTGCTACAGCCACATTTTCACACACGTTGACCATTCAGCAAAAGCGATGCTGACGCTTGAGACTGAGTCATAGCCTGTTTACTGAGATGTAACAACAGCGGAGTTCGACTTGTGTTTTTGAATTGATATCGAAAGCGACTGCATCTGGTGGGACAGCAGAATGGCGAGCGTCGAGGTGGTGGCGGCGACGTCGTCGACTGATTGTTGCAGCTGTTCAGTGGCAGACTGCAGTGATGCGGGAGAAGGATGTAATTCGCTCTGGAAGCTGCTGTGCTTCTGTCGACGAAAACATCGTGCCGGTGAGTTACACACCCGCGGAAGTCTACGGCAGATTTTGTTTTCAGTGTCTATTTGATGTTAAACTTTCAGTATGGTGCACGTATAGTGGCGCTACAAAGTGACTGTAGTTAAAACGTACTGCCAGTGTCAGTCTAACAAGCAGCCATTCTTGAACATCAACTAACAGTACCCAAGTGATTCAGTTCAATGTCTTGATACTTTCCATTTTAGTTGCCACTGTTACTGGGCGAATTAAACATGACAGTGATTATAATTAATTTAATTGTGTGCTGACTGTTCTTACATTACGTGTCAGTTACTGTTTTTGTAGGCACATTTTCATATGTTTTCTCATGTGCAATAATTGCTGGCTGACGTTATTCGACGCAACAACAATTTAACCTTCGTCGTGCTACTGTATTTTACATACACATTATGCTAATGGCGAAGGGGTAAAATACCCCCAGGGTTATCTCGAGTTCAAGGACACCTACGGACAAAATTTCAACGGCTACACCCACGTTTTCGAGGTCCGCCTGTTCAATGGCGTTGTCGACGATATTACTGGAAGTCGCGTTATACCGGAAATAGATATGGCGGCCGACCAAACTGGAAGTAATTACCGAATCTCAATTTGCATGACAGCTATAAACAAAGCTCCAACGGCTACTCCCTTGAAAATGGACATTCAACGTCCACGAAAATACGGAAACATTCGTTGGAATTTTTCTGCAGCCCGAGATTTAGTTACTTCCGGTTTGGATGTTTGTGGTATCTATTTCCGGTATAAGACAACATCCTATAATACAAAAATTCATACTGTTGAACTGCTCGACCTCGAAAACATGGGTATAGCCGTTGGAATTTTGTTACTACGTGCCCTGGAACTCGAGATATGATGTGAGCCACAATGACAGCAAACAGCTTGCATACTTCCGGTTTTTGCGCCGCCATATGCGATGTTTGGTAGGTGATACACCACCGATAAGTACATCATTTTGTAGCCCATCCTTATTTAGGAAAAGTCACGAAAGGGGGTTCCAGAGTTCTGGTGACGAAAGTGGGCTGTGGTATTTACCCCCCCCCCCATTAGCACGACGAGGGTTAAACAAAAGTTTTGTGTTCTTTTGAACAACTGCAAGTGAATGCGAAAATCCGAAAGGACAAAATGCGGAAACTCGAAGGGCATGTCACTCACGTGACCAACTGTCCCAGTGGCACATAGATAGCGATATAACTACTAATGTTGACGACAACTAGGCAGTGGCGTAATTTCAGTCAGTCTTTGGGGGGGGTGTACAGCGCCCCGTAAGTGACATCTCTGCCACCAGGCAGCTCTGGAGCTACTAGCAGCTTACTATAACTTACTGCTTACTACTAACTACTGATGCTGATGCTACTACTGTGGTAGAAGGCCTATTCAGTTGCTGCAGCAGCTTACGACGTACAGTATAGTCCCATTACTGTCAGCGAGGCCGACGCTGAAGGTGTTTTATAGCCAGGTCGATGCAAGGGGCTTCTCCGACGCATAGCGGAGCTAGCGAGCCGCAAGCCGTGGCACTGACCGGGACCTCTGGTACGAATTTGGGTCGCGCCAGATGTACAGTCTGTCTGCTGCTGCTGCTGCAGTAGTAGGAGCTACGAACAGCTCGAGCAATCGATCCAAATGTTCATCACAGCGTTGCAGTTCTCCAACAAATGCATGATTGCGTAGGTAGACCTACAGCGCAGCCAGTGCGTTTCATTCATTGCGGAGGTCATCATGGTTAGGCCAGATCGAAGTTATGACACTGTGGATTTGTGTTCGTGACTGTGTGATGTATTTTATTCTCTAGTTGGGGAACTTGTAGACAATGAGATCCCAGTTCCAGCTCTGTTTTAGGCTTGACTCTGGATGACGTTACTTTATGTCTTTTGGTAATATTTACCCTGTAAATGTGCTAGAAGTTTGTTATTGCACATGGTTGCTGAATATGTTTACGAAGTCATTGATCTTCGGCGATACACCGGTAGAATGTTTCCAGTTAGAGAGGTTAGTAGATTTCGTACCCCAAAATGGAGGTAACCGTGCAACAACGTATTTACTTACAGTAGGCCCTAATATTTTGTATACGTACATGAGATACTGTTATGATACTACACATTATCGTTAGCAGGTATGGGATGGTTTGCGTCGATTTATGCAGCGCACAACTTGGCAAGACAACATCAAAACATGGACAGGGCTATCGTTGGTGGAAAGATTGAGTGCAACGGAAGACCGTTCACAATGGAAGAAGATCGTCCACGTTGCAGCCAGACCTCGTACCGCCGTCACATTTTGTCAAGTCTTTAATGCGCTGTTGTGTGTTTGGGTCGCAGGGAGCCAGGCGTCGCTAATCAAATCTGGTCTGGCGTCGTCCGCGTCGTCGTCGGTTGCTGCGTCTAAACGCACCCTGACAAGCCATGACGGCGTAGTGACTGACTCCGCCGAGCCTGACCTCCCTCCGATGTCCGACTTGCTGGCTGATGCCCGCTCACCGCCGTCCTATCTCAGGGTCAGCCGCTGTGTCGGCGGATACTCCACGTTCACGAGCTACTCACCCGACCGCCGGCTGCCGCATACCCCCAGGACCAATGCTCCGACAATCGGTGACGAAGCGGGGGTGCGGGCGGTGGCGAAGGGCGGCCAGCAGTGTTGCGTGACGCTCGTCGATGACGTGGTCGCTGACGTCAGGACGTTAAGTAACGGCAGCGGCCCAGTAGTCGACGCCGAGGACCACGGTAACTGCACCACTGATGACGTCACACGTGAAGTAGTTGATGGAATGATTGCAGGCTGTCGGACGTCGGCGTCAAGTGTCAAGGTAGGCCTGCAATCTGTTAGCGTCACCAGTCGTAAACGGGTTCGAAGCGTTTCTACGTCTGAGCTACCATGTGTGGTGGCGCTATCGGTAGTGCGATGGACGGACTTATGACCACTGACCAGCAGTTCGCCGGTTCGACGCATCCTATCCAGCGAACTGCTGCGTATTAACCTTGGCCGAGTTATTTACACCATTGTCTCTGCCACAAAACAGTATAATTTGATATTTATTGCCCTAAGTGCTGGGAAGTGAACATATACATCACGTGATGCAGCCTAGTGTAAGCTAGTGTGTAGCTAAGAGCTACTGCAAAGCAGATTGGAGCCGCTCAGTGTGCCATGAGCCTCGGAAAGGACTTCACGGTGCATTTTGCGCTATTAACTTAATTGTAAAATGAAGCACCCGCATATGGACTAGATGTCTGAATTTGATGCCTTTTGATGATGTTATTGTTAGCGAGATATTTGTTATTGACTGAACAAGGCAACAAAGCGTATATTTCCGTTTAGGACGGCGCGTACTTTCTGGCACTGGTCGACAGTGAGCAAAATCGTCTACAACAGCTTTGCTGTCGAACAGAGAACCATCTGGAGCAGCGAAACGGCACTGTACCCGAAGAAGGTAGGCTATAGATGTGTTTAGTTGCACAAGTACCAGGAATTCTGATTTGGAGCTTGGGCGCTGAGTGAAAAAAAACAGGCACAGAGGCGAAGCCAACCAGGGGGTTTCAGAGTTGCCACCAAACTGATCATATCAGTTTTCATGTATAGGGCAGAATGCTGGACCTTAAAAGAGAAGACGAGCGAAGAATATTAGCAGCTGAAATGAACTGATTAAGAAGATTATCTGGCGTAAGTAAACTTGAAAGAAGGAGGAACAAGGAGCTCAGACAAGAATTAGGCCAAATGGTCACACTCGTGGAGAGGTCACGTAAACGTACAGTGGCTTGGACATGTCGAAAGAATGAATGACGACAGACTTCCGATCCGGGCATTACATATAAGAATTGAATTGTCAAAAAGTCGAGGAAGACAAAGAAAACGATGGATTGACAACGCGAGGGAAGATGTAGGCCTACAAGAGAAAGACAGAAGTATACAAGAAGCTAGCACACCATGCAAGGACCGTCAAAAAGACTATTTTCATCCAGCCCTATCGCCAGCAGCCAGACGGAGATACAGATGGTGAATGACGGACTGGAGAGATGGTGGTGATGATATGAAGGTCTGGGAGGGTCTATCTGTACTCGACGGTATGGGTTGAGTTAAGTAAGTAAGGTTTTGTATGCCATTCGACATATATCATTTTGGAGACGAAGTTCGACAATATGTATGTTGATGGCATGCATTTTCTTCCAACTTCTGAACTTAACGTTGAAATGTGTGATTTTGTTAAACAACACTAAAAACTCTGAATATATTCCCCGACATGAATACGATCTTGTGTAATTTTCGTGAAAATTGAGCTGCTGCTGACGTGTTGTTGCGATGACGTCGACAGTGCAAGGAAAGATGCGGGCGGCAATTGGCAAAGCGAATCTTCTGACGACGAAAAAGTTTCGTCAGTTTCGACAACTTTGCAATGAAAATCTGGTGAGTGTAAAAGTCAGTAATGGTACATTGAAATTACATTGAAATAGATTAAGTGGCCTAGAGTATAGTTTTTAAGTCACATCGAGTGCATGACTATTGCGATCGATGATCTCGTAGCGTGGGCGTCTGTCGGTCTGTTGGTGTGTCTATCTGTCACGTGGGCGACTGTTCTTACTCATTCGCCAGATGGCGCCCGCCACTTCGATGTGGTCATTACTACATTTGGTGTTTTCACCACAGGAATAATGATAGATTTAGGAATGATTTCAGTGATTGCATGCTTATATTTAGTCGATCGGCCGATTGAATTTCTTTGTTATTTGTCTTGGTGAGCTTCTTGTATTGTATGGCAATGTTTTAGAGCAAAAGGCAAGAGGAGCCATTCCAGACGACCGACGCGGATCTGGCTGGGTTCTGGGACATGGTACTGCTGCAGGTGGCTGATGTGGATGGAATGTTCAGCGAGTTGGATGAGTTGAGACGACACAACTGGAACATCGTCAAGGATGCTCACCCAGTCAGCGTCAGTAGGCCTACATTTGCCGTATTTCGTATTCTGTTCTCAGCTATTATTAAGCCGCTTTAAATGCATGAGATGTAGACTATTGCAACCAATGATCCCGTAGCGTAATGTCAGTCTGTCTGTCTGTCACGCGCCTGCGCCCTGCAAAAACAGCTAAACGGATTGCGGTCCTGTTTGGGGTGGAGACTTGTCGTGGGCGCAAGAAACACTGTATTAGATGGGGTCCCAATTCCCCTACGGTTGGGGGTTCGATGCGGCCTTCGCCAAATTACTTTGGCTACTTGCCACTTTGTCGCCTCTAACTGTCATTTTTAAACGTTGTTTTTACGTTGTATGTATGCATGCACATTGTAGTATAGTAGACACATTAAAATTTGCAAACTTAATGTTTCAGCCTAACAGTCTGAGCATTAAGCACGCCACCCAATGCACAGTCTGTGTTTATGGCCCCTGTCCATGGGTAGTGTTAACCGACTTTAACTGAACCTTAGAGTTAAAGCCTGTGTATTACTAGGAACGGAAAGGTGATAGCGCTGGTGCTGTGGTAGGAGCTGGAGTAGCTACAGTACCGAAGTGGCATAATGCTACTTTGCATCCAGAAAAGAGAAACGGAAGTGGGTGCCTAAGTGGACGCATGTAGACTCAATATTGTGGTTGATTTGTGGTGACAGGAATCGAAAAGCGGGACTGATGTCATTGTATCTTCACGATCATCCTCAGGTAGGCCTACGACCTGCGTTACACAAAAATTATAATCTTCACCATCTGTTTCTCATTAGAACTTTATTAAAATAGTATTTAAATAATATTTTACTGTGGCTCGCCGCAGGTAGCGAATGATGCATGCGTGTCTGCCGAGACAGGTTTGAAAGGCAGAATGACGTCACGGGCCAATCGTCCGTCGCAGACTCCGCCGACCGCCAAATCCACCAAGTCCGAGCTGCCCAGTCGGTCTCGACAGGAAGCTCGACAAAGACTTGCTGCAGCCAAGCTGGCCGGTCGCCAGCGCAAGGCATCCGACTCCGATAAGGACGTGGAAATATTCGTATCCTGACCGACGCCGGCTTCGGCTACGTGGATTCCGCCTGTTCATTTGTTAGGTGCTTCCAGTTAATGTCAACGTGCGTTGTGTTGGGTCGATGGTGGGCTTCCAACACAAGTCTCCGACTGATCAGTATTCTGTTAACGATTAATGTCTACTAAATTATCATTATCACAGTAATCTAACAGCAAAGTGTTAGAAACTACGCTAAGGCCATAGCACCACAATTTATTGCAAGAAGAACCAGGATGTCAGACTGTGAGGCGTAGATGGGACCATAGTGACGGAGCCGTAGGCTTTTCTCAGTATTGACTAAGAGCATTGACTTCACTCTTTTCGGAAATTTCACAATTTTCGCATTTTGGCAACTATGATAGCCTATACAGTATAGCTATAATGTGATTAGGCTTCTAGTCCTTGGGGTTACAAAATTTTCTCATCTCTCTTGTGTAAAGCTCTTATCTGGACCGGGAGGCAAGTGGAGTGGGGAGTTACTCCGTGATTTTGGCTTTGGCTAGATCTACGTTTACGCTCAATTTTGCCAAAATTGCTAAAGATAGAGGATGCTGCCCTGCCATTAAGCCAAGTTCGATTCCACTGCCTATGCTTGGTAGCAACTCATCAGAGCAGTCTCCTGTTGGGACTTGTTCAACTTCGCGTGTTCACTGGTGGGATGCCGATGCAACGTGATCATCACTGACCGGCTGTAATAAATCAAACAGACTTAGTCTAAAATTTCCATCGGTCTAACTAGGAAGCGATCCATCTGCGGGTTTCAGTGCGAAAGGTGAGGTGCAGTCTTGCGAAAAGCAGTAGGCTATGGTGCAGGTGCCCTGAAGACCACTCCCAATTTCCCGTTAATGGAATCTGGCAATATTTTGTGCGTTGAATTCTTAGCATATCGGCATGCTAAAGATAAGATACTACCTCTTGATCTGCAGTGTAGGCTCTCTCGGTAATGTGGGATTGTGGATTATCACATCAGGTGCTATCCACATTTGCTCACCGGTTTTAGGCAGGTTCCACAAAGTGACAACCATGGCAACTGGGACAACCAGAGTAGGTTTACTTCTGCCTCTAATGCAGTCATATTGGTAGTCGTGTGATGCTTATGATCTCGATCATGTCGCCATATATGTGGACGCTTTGTATACGTGTGCGTGTGTGGCCGATGTACCATCTACTGGTCACAACTATGAGCTCAATTATTGTTGAGATAATTTGCCTTCAAAAAATTAAGGAATGATATGCTATTTTACGTAGTAAACATCGCAAACTACCAATTCTTGTACCGTCACAAACGCGTGCGACATTTTTGTAACTGCTTCTATTTGTATTTTATATTTTGTCTGCATTAACTTGCTATTTTTATGCTTTGTTGTAAGTGTATGCTCACAGATGGCACATCGTGCATGCTGTGCTAGATTAATTATAAGTTTTTTTTATTAAACAATTACAATTAATCATATAATGTGCAACAGTCAGTTGTGCATCAGTGTTATGCAAGGCGTTACAGTATTAATATCGTGTTATATGTGAAATGTCTGTATTTATGTTAATTTGATAGTCATGGATACTATACAAAGTAACCAGAATGAAAAGTTTTTATTGTCATTTTGTCAGTGTCATGACCTGCAGGGATTGAGGCGAATAGCAGGACATCACTCCTTCTCTCCCCGATACTATAATAACAACACAGGATTATATTCTTTATAGAAAATCCAAACGACAAAAATAATTGCTTAAACACATAAATTGGTCTGAATATCACAATCAAACTACTGTTCCTAACGTCACTGGGTAATCTATAGTAGACTACCGACTACCGAGAATATTGCATCTTGAAAAAATCGAAATCGCTTGAATTGTACGTTTCTGCAATACTGATAACGGGCTAAAAATTAATAAATTAATCTCGTGCACATGAGTCTTAGAATGCTAGACGACACTAGGCCTATGTTTTTCCATAGATGTAAAAAAAGGTATTTTTTACGTTTTTTTATTTTGGTCACGTTTTTTACGTTTTTTTAACATTTTTTATTTTCCAAACGTTTTTTATTTTAAAAAACGTTGACAAAGTTCAGAGCGGCAAGCAGATTAACAAGAAGCACTTTCAAAATAGCAGCAACAAAACGGACCTATGATTTTTAAGAGACCATGAATAGCACAATATTGAAGATTTCACTGCTAGCCTAAAACGACGACAGTTTCTACAAAACTAAACCGAATGGCACATTCCGAGTTGCTTTGAAGGCCATTTCTTGGGAATCAGGCGTAGAGTTGAACTACACTAAAAAGAGGTAACGTTTTTTATTACGTTTACAAACGTTTTTTTTATTTTTTTTACGTTTTTTACGTTTTTTAACGTTTTTTATTTTTATTTGAACGTTTTTTACATCTATGTGTTTTTCTTTAAGGCCTGTCTGTCCGATTGCTGGTTGAATTTATCGGCGGCAAATGAATGTAAGACGGCGTAGAAGTT
>Ga0126335_1001300_pt1 | contig 13774 bp, 13 predicted proteins | sample OlaspJWI45metaG_FD_108409 | JGI IMG/M metagenome (GOLD analysis project Ga0126335, IMG submission 108409) | Marine gutless worms symbiont microbial communities from Oahu, Hawaii - Olavius sp. 1 OAHU.JWI-45 metaG | ecosystem: Host-associated > Annelida > Digestive system > Unclassified | place... | reverse complement strand
GTTTTACCATCTGGGTACCTCCTGTTTTTGGTTTTAGTTGGTCCTAAACCCAATTATTACAGGGGACCCAGATGGTTTTTCAATTATTATTTTCTAATTCATGCAAGATCGAGGTATAAACTACGGTGGAAACTGTAGCCCCTTTAAAAGAGATCATCGATGTCATCAAAGAGTCCGGCGGAGATGCCTTCAAATTATGCTACCAGTGCGGATTGTGCGATACGGTTTGCCCCTGGAACCGGGTGCGGGCCTTCAGTATGCGCAAAATCATCCGGGAGGCCACCTTCGGTTTGACCGACATCGAAAGTGAAGAAATGTGGCGCTGATGTTCTGGTTACATCCTGCCCTTACTGCATCACCCATTTTGAGGAAAGCCGGCTAAATCTCCAGGACAGTGAAGCCATTGCGATCAAGGACATCACCGAGATCATCCGGCACGTCCTTTGAGGCATCATAGAATCGATTTCAGAACCTGATAAGGATATGGGCAATTGGAAAAAGAACAAATCGAACAGCTTTGTAAAAACCTGGCGGCCGGCAATTTTGGGGATGTCATGGTTGTCGGTGGGGGAATCAGCGGCTTTCAAGCTGCGCTTGACCTGGCCGATTCAGGCTACAGGGTTTATCTGGTCGAAAAATCGCCGGCCATTGGCGGCCATATGGCCCAGCTCGACAAGACCTATCCCACCAATGACTGTTCCATGTGAATACTTTCGCCCAAACTGGTCGAGGTCGGCCGGCATCCCAATATAGAGGTCCTGAGCTATACCGAAGTGATCGGTGTCGAAGGGGAAGCAGGAGATTTCAGGGTCACCCTGAATAAAAAACCGCGATACATTATCGAGGACAACTGCACCGGTTGCGGCACCTGTGTAGAGTACTGTCCGGTCAAGGTTCCGGATCCCTATAACCAGGACCTGTCGGATAACAAAGCCGTTCATATCTATTTTTCCCAGGCCGTTCCCCTTGTCACCTATATCCATGAAAGCTGCCTCTATCTAAAAGAGAAGAAATGTCGCATCTGCGAAGGCGTGTGTAAGAATGAAGCCATAGACCTTCATCAGGAGCCCGAGAAGCTGGAAGTAAAAGTCGGTGCCATCGTTCTGTCTCCCGGCTACGAGACGTTTGACCCTGAATTGCGGGGCGATTACGACTACGGCAAGCTGGCCAACGTTGTTACCAGCTTAGACTTCGAACGGCTTTTATGTGCCACCGGACCGCACGAAGGCGAGGTCCTGCGCCCCTCCGATAAGCAGCATCCCCATAAAATCGCCTGGATACAGTGCGTTGGCTCCAGACAGGTCGTGCCGGGCGGCAACAGCTATTGCTCCGGGGTTTGCTGCGCCTACACCCAGAAGCAGGTGATTCTGGCCAAAGATCATGACGCCGGGATCGAGGCGACCATCTTTCATAACGATATTCGATCATTTGGCAAAGATTTCGAGCAATATTATCAAAGAACAGAGAAGCTGTCCGGAGTTCGATTTATCAGAAGCTATGTTTCTATCGGCAAAGAGATCCCGGAAAGCAAGGAAGTAACCATAAAATACGCCACTGCCGCAGACGGTGTTAAGGAGGAGACGTTCGATCTGGTTGTATTGTCGGTCGGGTTGAACCCGCCTGCCGGCGTGGAACAGTTGGCCGAACTGTACGGCATCGAGCTCAATTCGCACGGGTTTTGCAAAACCAGTCCGGTCAATCCGATTGAGACCTCCCGCCCGGGCATATTTGTAAGCGGCGCTTTCCAGGGCCCCATGGATATCCCCGAGTCGGTTTTTACCGCCAGCGGCGCCGGCTCCCAATGCGGTGAACTCCTCGATTACCGGCGCGGGAAGCTGACCGCAGAGCGCAAGTATCCGCCCGAAAGAGATGTCCTGGACGAAGCGCCCCGGATCGGCGTCTTTGTGTGTCATTGCGGGGCGAATATCGGACGGGTGGTCGATGTGCCTGCCACAGTTGAGTATGCCGCAACCTTACCCAATGTTGTCCACACCCAGGAACAGCTATTTTCATGTGCGACCAATTGTGCCAGAGAAATAACCGATGTCATCAAAGAAAAGGGGCTCAACCGGGTGGTTGTCGCGGCCTGCTCCCCCAGGACCCTGGAACCGCTGTTCCGGGACACCCTCAGGGAGGCGGGAATCAATCAATATTTCTTCGAAATGGCCAATATCAGAGAACATTGCTCCTGGGTCCACTCAAAAGAAAAAGAAGATGCCACCGCCAAGGCAAAAGACATTACCCGGATGTCGGTGGCACGATCCTGCCTCCTGGAGCCATTGCAGGAATTTGATCTGCCGGTCAACAAGACAGCGCTGGTGGTTGGTGGTGGTATCGCCGGCATGACCTGCGCTCTGTCGATAGCCAACCAGGGACACGCGGTTTACCTGCTGGAAAAGGATACGGATATAGGGGGGATGGCCCGCCGAATTTATTTCACCCTGGAAGGGCTGGATGTTCAGGCCTATCTGCATGATCTTGTGCAAAAGGTCTATCAGCACCCTTTGATCCATGTATATACGCATGCCATTATCACAGAGGCCACCGGCTATGTGGGAAATTTCGTAACAAAGGTGACATCCGAAAGAGGGGTCACGGAGATAAAACACGGCGCAACCGTCATCGCCATCGGTGCCGATGAATATAAGCCGGCCGAATACCTTTATGGACAAGATGACAGGGTCATGACCCAGCTGGAGTTGGGGGAGCAAATCGCCGCAGGTGATCAAAGGCTGATAGACGCCCTCAGTCTGGTGATGATTCAATGTGTCGGCTGCAGAAATGACGACCGGGATTACTGCGCCCGGGTTTGCTGCAGCCATGCCATAAAAAACGCCTTGAAGCTGAAAGAAATAAATCCGCTGATGGACATCACGATTGTCTTCAGGGATATGCGAACGTATGGGTTTGCAGAGGATTATTACCGCAAAGCGTCTGATAATGATGTGAAATTCATTCGCTATGAGCCGGATGAAAAACCTCAGGTTGAAGCTGTCGAGGAGGAGGGCCGGCCAGTTTTAAGGATCAGCCTGCCCGATTATATTTTAGGTCAGAAGCTTGCCATCGATGCCGATGCCCTCGTTTTGTCCGCTGCTGTTATCCCGGCCGCGGCAAACAGGGAAATATCCCGATTGTTCAAGGTGCCGCTGGGAGCGGATGATTTTTTCAAGGAAGCCCATGTCAAATTAAGACCGGTTGACTTTGCCGCCGAGGGGGTTTTCCTGTGTGGGACCGCACATTATCCCAAGCACATTCCGGAGGCGATTAACCAGGCCTACGGCGCTGCCGGCCGGGTGTTAACCCTTCTTTCGCATGATATCGTCACCGTCTCAGGTTCTGTTTGTGAGGTGGATGAAAGGACGTGCATGGGATGCGGGGCCTGCATTTCAGCCTGTACATACGATGCCATTGAGTTTCGTGAAACAAGACAGGGTAAAAAAGCGGTGGTCAATCCTATTCTGTGTAAAGGCGATGGGCTGTGCAACGCCAAATGTCCAACGGGGGCGATTTTTCTAAAGCACTTTACCGACAAAGACATCTTGAGCCAGATTGATGCGGCGGCTCCGGATGCCTGAACACATACGATGGTAGAATCTGCAGAATTACTGATCAAGGAGACACGAACACATGAGCACGGGACGGTTGTTTAAACCAAGTATACTGGGTTTTGTATGCCATTGGTGAGCTTACGGTGCTGCGGACATGGCTGGAGTTTCCAGACTGCAATATACAACTGACATCAGGCTCATACGCGTCATGTGTTCCGGCAGGGTTGACCTGGAGTTTATCCTGCGCGCCTTTTCCAATGGAATGGACGGGGTGTTTATCGGCGGCTGCCGTCTGAATGAATGTAACTACCTGACCCATGGTAACTACGATGCCTTGAACACGGTGCTTTTATGCAAAAGAATTCTGGCCCACATCGGACTGAATCCGGAAAGACTGAGTATCGAATTTATGTCTTCCGGCGAAGGGATTCGGTTTACCGCGGCCGTTGATGATTTTTGTAAAAAAATTAAGAACTTGGGACCTCTTTACAAGGATGCGGAATTGAATCAAAAGGAACTGAAAGCCAAACTCCAAGATGCAAGCAAGCTGGTCCCTTATATCAAGATAGTGAAAAGGGAAAAGCTGGCGGCGCGTCTGGAAAACGAAGCAGACCATGACGGTTTTTTTACCGACGATGAGATTGACCGGTTATTCAGTGAAGCCGTATCGTACTATATCGACCCGGAAAAGTGCCAGGCCTGCATGATCTGCTTCAGGAAATGTCCTGTCGAGGCGATTTCCGGCGCCAAGAAACAGATACACATTATCGACCAGGCCAAATGCATAAAATGCGGTACCTGTTTTGAAGCCTGCCCACCCCGCTTTGGTGCGGTCAAAGCGATTGCGGGCAAACCGGCTCCGCCTCCGATTGCACAGCAAGAAAGAGCCATTGTTAGAAAGAGCGGCTAGAGCGTTTGTCAAAATAACGTACCGATATGGGTCGTTTTTTGAGTTTTGCGTGGATGGTCGATACCGTCTAATTAGCTCAGGGGCCGGGGTGTTTTTCAACATCTGTCCGCTGCATGAATAATCGGCGACTTCAGCGTGCAAACTCATGCATAAGGGCTCGTAAAGAAAGAACAGAAAAAAAACTGTACTGAGGATGAGTAGACAATTCGATGACATTCAGCTGATCGAACGAAGCACAGACAAATAATATAATAGACAGCGCGCAAGCGCTTCCACAACTCCGCACTCCGCACTCCGCACTCCGAACTTTTTCCATAATTGTTCCGGCATGCTTTTCAACTGGCGTAGGGTCTATCTAAACGAAACACGTTTTTGATATCTACTCTAATAAGTGACCTTAACCAGAAACAACCCCTGCGCCGGAGCCGTCGCAGGGGCTTTTTTTCGGTCTCTTGACGCCAGAACCAGCCTGACATCTGAAACCGTCATTTTACCCAGCCCGACCGCTACCAGGGTGCCGACGATGTTGCGGACCATGAAGCGCAATAAGCCATCGGCTTCGATTTCGAAAACCAGAATATCCTGATCTTCCTTGCGCCAGTCGGCTGTGAACACCGTTCGGGTCGAGCTGGAACGCGGACTGCCGGCACCTTCAAAGGCATCGAAGGCATGCGTGCCTTTCAACAGATCCGCACATTGCTGCATGGCATTTATCTCCAGCGGCGAACGGACATGCCATGCGTACTGGCGACCGATGGCGGCCGGTAGAGCCCGGTTCAAAATCCGGTATCGGTAAGCTTTTCGCTTTACATCATAGCGTGCATGAAATGGCTTGTTCACCTGGCTGCAGGCTTTGACCACAATATCTTCGGGCAGCAGGCTGTTTAATCCTTTCTGCAGTTCGCGGGGCGTCAGCCGGGTCTGACACAAAAAATTGGCGACCTGCCCCAGAGCATGCACACCGGCATCCGTTCGACCGGAACCCTGCAGCGTGATTTTCTGACCGGTCATCGTGACGATCGCATTTTCGATCATTTCCTGGATCGTTGGCTCATTTTTCTGACGCTGCCAGCCATGGTAGGCGCTGCCGTCGTATTCAATTACCAGCATGAAATTTATCGGCGTCATTAAAAGAAGATCCACAATACCAGTGAAAGTGAAAAAAAAGACGCCAGGGTCGACACGGCAATCACCGCAGCGGACAATTGCTTATCGCCGTTCAACTGACTCACCAGCACATAAGTCGAGGGCGCAACCGATAATGCAAAAAACAGCATGCCCATCTGTAATTCGACCCCTTTGACGGACCACAGGCGCAGGTAGGCGTAGCCGATTGTCGGAAAAACATATACCTTGATGACCGTGGCGATCATGGTTGCTTTAATGCGGCCGCGCATGGCGGCAGCCGACAGGGCACTTCCGATGGAAATCAGAGCCAGGGGCAGGCTGGCAGCGGCCATCAGAATCAGCGTATTTTCGACAAATACGGGGAACCCGGAAAAAAGGCGTGCATACACAAGTCCGGCCAGGCAGGCCAGGATCAGGGGATTGACGACGATGGCTTTAAGGGTCAGCACAAACCGGCGCCCGGATGTCAGGGGCACATCGGAATACCAGACCATGGTTACTACGGCCATAACGTTGATCACCGGTATGAGCATTCCCAGGTATATCCCGAACGGACCGGCGGTCTGGTCGCCCATGGCAGTGATCACGATCGCCATGGCGATATAGGTGTTGGCCCGGTAACAGCACTGGGTGAAAGCGCCGATGCTTCTGTTTTCCAGTTTCAGCAATTTAGCCGTCAGCAGGCTGAGGGTAAAAGCGGTTGCCAGTGTGCACAGGGTCGCGCCGTAAAGCGGCCACAGGGAACTGGCAAAGATTGAATGTTGACCGATTTTCAGGAAAAGCAGCGCCGGGAAGAATGCAAAATACACCAGGCGATCGGCGGTCTGGAAAAATCGCCCGTCGATCAGGTTGAAAAATTTGAGCAGACTTCCGGCAAAAATGAGGGCGAAAACCGGGATGAGGCTGTTGATGATCATCGCGCTGGGTTAAACCACTTTATCTTGTTTGCATCTGTTGATGCTCGTATCGTCATAGTGCAGCCGATCTTTTAGAATCTGATCGGTATGCTCACCCAGCAGCGGTGGTCGGCATTCGGCCCGGGGCGGTGTCGCCGAAAGTTTGAAGGGAAAGCCGAGCTGTTGCACCAACTGTTCGTGGGGATGTTCCATTGTAAAGGTAAGCTCCCGGGCAGCGATATTGGGGTCAGCGAACACTTCCGCCAGGTCCAGGATCGGGCCGCAGGGTATGCCGGATTCTTCAAAAAGTGACAGCCACTGCCGGCTGTCTTTTTCCATCATTTTTTCCTCCAACAGCGGCATGATCTGTGAGCGGTTGGCCACGCGCCGGGTGTTGGTATCAAAGCGCGCATCCTCAATCAATTCATCCAGCCCGAGCAGACGGCAGAACCGGGCATACATGACGTCGCTGGTAGCGGCCACCTGCACGTATTTGCCGTCCCGGGCCCTGAACGCACGCGCCGGCACCCGGTGAATGTGATCCAGGCCCCAGCGTTCCGGTGCCTTGCCGCTTGTAAAATAGTCCATGGCCATGATGGTCAGCATGGAAACCATGCTGTCGTAAAGGGCAACGTCGATAAATTGCCCCTGGCCGGTTTTGAGCCTGTGGATATAGGCTGTCAGAATGGCGTTTACGGACTGGACGGCCGCCACCAGATCGGTGATGGGGATACCCACCTTGACCGGCGAGCTCCCTTTTTCCCCGGTGATGGACATGATCCCGGTCATTCCCTGGATAATTGGATCGTAGGCTTTTTTGTCCCGGTAGGGGCCCTGCTGACCAAATCCGGATATCGAACAGTAGATCAGACCCGGGTTGACTTTCTGCAAAGATTCATAGTCGATACCCAGTTTACGGACCACCCCGGGTGTAAAATTTTCAACCACCACGTCCACATCGGTGACAAGTTTTTGGACAATGCGGCGGGCTTCGGGGGTTTTCAGATTCAAGGTGATCGATTTCTTATTGCGGTTCAAAACCATGAAATAACCGCTCTGGCCGTTGGGCAGCATGGGCGGCCAGGTCCGGCTTTCATCACCTTTGAGCGGTTCCACCTTGATGATTTCCGCACCCAGGTCGCCCAGCATCATGGTGGCATACGGTCCGGACAGGACCCGGGTAAAATCGAGAACCCTGACATCTTCCAATGCACGGGGCGGTTGCATGGTGTTTTCCTCCGGCCACGGGTGTTCTATAGGTAACCTGCAAAACGCAAGCTTGATGGTCTCGTAAAAAGTCCGAAATTCCTCTATAGCGTCATTGCGGCGAAACAGACTGTGTCGTAATTCGAATAAGCCGTCATTCGGGACGCGCCCGTCGAAGACGAAGGTTATCCGGGCACGCAGTGAAGCTTTAGCGCTATCCAGGGTGAAGAGATAATTCCCGGTTTTTCTGGATCCCGGCTCGCGCCCCGCTACGCGAGACTTGGCCGGGATGACGAATTACGACACAGTCTGGAAAACCGGAATCCATACGGATTTTCAAACCAATTGAAGATCGCCGCACTATCCGGATGCGGATTTGCGGTATCCGAATTTGTGCTTGAAAACCGAGCGGGCGATCATGTTCATCTGCGCCTGGGTCGTGCCGCCGCCGATCTGAAACATGCGCACGTCCCTGAACATGCGCTCCAGGGGCAGGTCCTGCGAGTAACCGTAGGCGCCGAACATCTGCAGGCTCTCACTGACCACTTCCAGGGCGGCGTGGCCGGTGAAGGCTTTGGCCATTGACGCCTCATTCATGTGCGGCAGTTTTACATTATTGGGCAGGTCACGCGCATTGCAGGCCGCCCGGTAAATCAACAGGCGCGCTGCGTGCAGCTGCATTTCCGACTCGGCCATCATCCACTGCAGCCCCTGGAATTCGGAGATGGTTCTGCCGAAGGCTTTGCGTTTTTTCATCCAGTCGACGGCCAGATCATGGGCCCCCTGGGCAATGCCCAGGGCCACGGCACTGGCCCCGACGCGTTGACCGTTGTAGCCAAACATCAACTTTTTAAATCCCTCGCTGCCGTCGCCCGCGACCACGACATTTTCGGCCGGAACCGCGCAATCCTTGAAAATCAGCTCTGCTTCAGGAATACCCCGCAGTCCCATGGCTCTTTCGACGCGCCCGAACGTGAATCCCGGTGTGCCTTTGTCCACCAGGACGCCGCCGATACCCTTGTCCTGCCCGTTTTCTATGAACCGGGCGAAAATTAAGTTCGACACGGATACGCCGCCGCCGGTAATCCAGTGTTTGGTGCCGTTGATGACATATTGGCCGTCCTTTTTTGCGGCGGTGGTTTGCAGGTCGGTCAGGGCTGTGCCGGCCTCGGGTTCGGTCATGCCGATGGCCGGTTTGTCGCCTTCTTCCAGAATTCGGCCGGCCACCAGGCGGCGTTGGGCATCGGTACCATAAGCCATCACACAACCCAGGGCACCCATATTGGTCTCCACGATCGCACGGGCAGTCACACCGCAATACTTGGCGGCGGTCTCGATCGCCAGCACGGCATCGATCAAAGGACGCCCCTGACCGCCGTATTCGACGGGGATGGTCATGCCCAGCACATTCATTTCACGCAGACGATGGATATTCTCCCAGGGATATTCATGGTTTTCGTCCCAGCGGGCCGCTTTCGGCGCAAATTCCTTTCGGCCAACCTCGTCAATGGTCGCAATAATCTGCTTTTGTTCATCGGTGAGTGCAAAATCCATTGTAACGCCTTTCATTTACTGTCTTTGGACTGCATCTATTTAGCATAAATCGCGGTTGTGATATATGACGCTTTTTCAGTTCAGATATCCCCTTAGGGGTCAAAGGCGATCGCATGGGATTTCGCCCAGAACTTCTTCGACATCTTCGGCAATGCGTTCCGGAAATTGGGTCAGGGGATATAATGTGTTGCAAAACCTGCAATACAGTTTTACTGTTTTTCAGGTTTTGTGCAGAACCAACTGTCGGTTGCATCCGGCACAGCGAATTGATAACGGTTTCATGGGCCGATTTTGAATTTCTTTATTACGGATTCATCATATTCGATATTCGATCATGCCCCGCAACCGATCGGCAGGGCGTTAAAAAGATACGCGAAATATTGGCATTTACCATAGTGGAGCGGTTTAAAAAAGGTTTTTTTATGATCACCAATTACCAGATAAATGGATTTCAGGCTGCCGGACTTGCGGCCGGTATCAAAAAGGACCGAAAAAAAGATCTTGGATTGCTGTTGGCTGCGGCCCCGATTCCGACCGCCGGTGTCTTTACGCGCAACCGCGTCCAGGCGGCACCGGTGATTCTCGATCGGCAACGGATTCGCAGTGGATTGTGCCGGGCAATTATCGTCAACAGCGGCAACGCCAACTGCTGTACCGGTGAAAAGGGTATCCGGGATGCAACGGATATGGCAAAGGCAGTCGCGGATCACCTCAAAATTCCCGAAGACCAGGTGCTGGTGGCTTCCACCGGGGTGATCGGCCAGCCCCTGCCGATCGTTGCGATTGCAAATGCGGTGCCGGAATTGATAAACGCTTGCCGGCCGGCCGGACTTGCAGATTTTGCCGAGGCCATCATGACCACCGATACGGTGCCCAAACTGGTCCGGGAAGCGGGCACGATTGACGGGAAACAATTTCAGGTAATCGGCATTGCCAAAGGCGCCGGCATGATCCGACCTGATATGGCCACTTTACTCGGGTTTGTCGTCAGTGATATCAAGGCCCCGGCCGATGTCCTCAAGCCGGCACTGCAGGCCGCGGTCGACGCATCGTTGAATCGCATTACCATCGATGGTGACACCAGCACCAATGACACGGTCCTGCTGATGGCCAATGGCACCGCCGGCGTTCAGCCGACCGCCAGGGCGCACAAAGCCGAGTTTCAGCGCGTCCTGGACAGTGTGTTGCTGCAACTGGCCCGGTTGCTCGTCAAAGACGGCGAAGGTGTCACAAAGCTGGTCGAGATAAAGGTGACAGGTGCCCAGACAGCCCAGGATGCCCGGGCGGTAGCGGACACCATCGCCCACTCGAATCTGGTAAAAACGGCCTTTTTCGGGGAAGACGCCAACTGGGGCCGGCTGATTGCCGCCGCCGGACGGGCCGGTGTCCGGCTGGACCCGGACCGAATCGACATTTATTTTGATGATGTGCAGATGGTTGCAAACGGAACCGGTCTCGGCCAGCAGGCCGAAGATCGGGCGACCGCAATTTTGAAACAACCCGAGTTTACCGTGACGCTCGACCTGAATGCCGGCACGGGCGAAGCGTCGGTGATCACCTGCGATTTTTCGGTCGACTATGTAAAGATCAACGCCGACTATCGATCATAGATGTTCACCGCAGAGGCGCAGAGAGCGCAGATAAACACGGATACTGAAACTATATTTGCCACAGAATCACACAGACAAACACAGACAAAAAAAACTCATTCAATAGGATGAGAATGTTTTATTCTCTTAGCCATGACCCGGGCAGCTGCCGCGTTTGTTGTAACTAAATGCACATCCAAACAATAGCGAGTAAAGCAAGAAACTAGTTAAATCGCAAAGCGATAGCAATTTTTGCCTCTGCAGGTCGCCAAGGCAAAATGTCTGTGTCTTTCTGTGTGTGTCGAGAGAGCGCAGCGAGCGGGTGGCTATTTAAAAACGCGCAGGAACACCATCAATTAATCATTATTTGTGTTCATCTGCGTTCATCTGTGTCCAATTTATATTTTAATGACCGAAATAAGACTTCAAAAATTTCTCTCCCAGGCCGGTGTCTGTTCGCGACGCAAGGGGGAAGAACATATCAAAGCCGGCCGTGTAAAGGTCAACGGTGCGGTTGTGCAGACCCTGGGAACGAAGGTAACCCCCGGGATCGACCGGGTCGAATTCGATGGCCGGACGGTGGTACCGGTCACTGAAAATATCTATATCGCACTCAACAAACCCGAGGGCTATGTCACCAGCTGCGAGCATACCGGCGAAAAGGTCGTTGTCGATCTGCTGGATCTCGATCAGCGGGTCTATCCGGTCGGGCGGTTGGATAAAGATTCGACCGGCCTGCTGCTGCTGACCAATGACGGCCACCTGCACCACCGACTCTCGCACCCTTCTTTTGATCACGAAAAAGAATATGAGGTAACCCTGGTCGAGCCCATCAACAACGGTGCTTTGAAAAAACTCGCCCGGGGTGTGACCCTGCAAGGCCGCCGCACCCGTCCGGCCCGGGTGGTGCGTGTATCCGGTAAACGATTCCGGATTACCCTCAAAGAAGGCCGCAACCGCCAGATCCGCCGTATGGCAGACAAAATCGGCAGCCGGGTGGAAAAGCTCAATCGCATCCGGGTGGCCAATATCCGGTTGGGGCGGCTGGCAACTGGCCGGTGGCGCCACCTGTCGGAGAAAGAAAAAGCCGATCTGTTGAAATCGATATCTGCCGCATAGCGATCCCCTTGGCTTTTTTGAACATCGACAGCCAAATAAAGCAGATGGCAGATATCCGACAATACCACACCCAACCAATCAGAACCGGTATTGATGACATTCACTTCTACAGGGAGCTACGTATATGATGGGTATGGCATGGACGTATTTGATCGCGGCGGGTCTGTTTGAAATCGGGTGGCCCGTGGGACTGAAAATGGCTCAGGCTCCGGGGAAAACCGTCATCGGCGTCATCCTCGCCGGAGCCTGTATGATCGTCAGCGGCTACCTTCTCTTTCTGGCCCAGCGTCAAATTCCCATGGGCACGGCCTATGCCGTATGGACTGGCATCGGCGCTGCAGGGACCTTTATCCTGGGCATTTTTATGTACGGCGATCCTGCAGGCGCAATGCGGATTTTCTCGGTGCTGTTGATCATTTCCGGTGTCGTTCTCCTGAAACTGGCACATTAAAAAGGACATCGAGGAATTAAAAGAGATGAATTCAATCGCAAGTATGCACTAAAAGAAAAAGGATTCGATTTTGATGCAGTCGTAGACAGGGTTTCAGTATTATTGGGTATTGACAGGACTGAAGTGCTTTTGCCGGGAAGACAACCGCATCGAGTAAAAGCCAGAAGCATGATTTGTTATTGAGCCTCACGGGAACTTAGGATGAGCATGGTTGAATTGGCCAAACTGTTAAAAATATCCGAACCAACAGTGAGTCAGTCTGCAACACGTGGTGAAAAGATAGTAAAGAAGAATAAGTATAAGCTAATCATCAGCAAATAATCAATTTGGGATGATAGGGAATGGTTTCGATATGATATCAAGTAATGAAGGAACGTCCCGTAACACACCCTTGTTGAAAATGAACCCTATTTGCTTCAGCTATCGTGCTATATTCGTCGTAATCCACTTCGGGCAGGTCTTGTTCAGCGTCTGGCGGATTATCCCTCGTGATATGCTGTTATACGTGTTGTGGCAGAGCGGTCGGTTCAGCAACGCAGAGATCGGTGCGCAAATCGGACTGACCATCTCATCGATCAATCGGCGGGTTAGTATTTTTCGAGAGATACTTGATACAGATAAAAAGGTACGGGAAGATTACACAAAATTTAGGGCAATAATCAAGGTTTGACCCTTTTCAGATAAGGGCAAACCTTGATTAGCGACTGGAAGAATTCATGGAATCCCTGTCAAACGACCAATCAAGGTTTATCCGTGTTCTGATATCTATTCGTTGAAACCGTGTGAACCATAAATCCCAGTTGTGGTGTCCCAATTGTTACTTCAGGCCGTGTTTCTTACGGAAGTCTCTGAAGGCACCATTATCGACTTCAGTAGCGGGAGCCCAGCGTCCATTTAAGGTGAACTCGGACTCCTGGGGTGGAAACTTCTTATCGGGCAGCGGCGGTGGTGTGGGACCAGCCACGTCCCAGGCATTGTCTGGACTTACAGCCATGCGTTCACGGATACCGGAACGTGTAACATTCCAAACCATCATATCATCGGCCATGGACAGCGGGCCATCATATGTCTGACGAATGGCATCATAAATCGCATACCGCGTGGCCTCCTCGTTGAAAAAATGATACGCCACTGCGTAGCGCGGTACAAGTGTGCTCATTATCTTACCGAACGACTGTGCTGAGGTGTGAATATCCGTTTGCATCATCATGGCACGCTGGGCCGGTTGCCCATAGAATTCCATGAGTTGCTCGGCCTTGACGCTCATTTAAACTGACCCGCCTTTACTCAACCGAGTTGACCCACCTATAGAATTATTCAATTCGCTCAAAGCAACCTATTTTCTTTGAAATCATAAACCAGGATCTTTTCGG
>Ga0126335_1001299_pt1 | contig 13782 bp, 15 predicted proteins | sample OlaspJWI45metaG_FD_108409 | JGI IMG/M metagenome (GOLD analysis project Ga0126335, IMG submission 108409) | Marine gutless worms symbiont microbial communities from Oahu, Hawaii - Olavius sp. 1 OAHU.JWI-45 metaG | ecosystem: Host-associated > Annelida > Digestive system > Unclassified | place... | reverse complement strand
TTACAGTAGAGAATTCAAAGAGATCATTTGTGTTTACAACAACAAGACCAGAAACAATTTTATAACACCATACGAGGTCAGCTAATAGTCTGCCTTATATGCCATGAAACGGGATATGGCTAATGCTTTCTCGTCCCAACAGGTGACTCGGTGGCTCAGTGGTTAGATTCATGGCTTGCGACCCGAGAGATCGTGAGTTAGTCGACGCTCATAGCTGCTGCGTTCCAGTTACCCAGTGAGGAGTGACCGTTTAAACAGCTAATAACTGTGATAGCCATCAGATAGCGGTCCTGGGCACACTGTAGGCCTACTAACCGTAGTGGCGCCTGGACCAACTCAGCCTTCCGTCCCTCCGGGATCGGTAAATGAGGACCAGCTTCGGCTGGGAAGGCAAGTGCAGGTGGTTCATTCTATTCGTGGATAAACGCGTGGGCGTGCAGGTAAAACTGTGAAATCCCCCGACAATGCGTGCCATACCTGAATGCTTCTGCGGTGAGGTTTTTTCACTAAGAGGCGCTATATCAGGTATATGGCCTTTACCTTTATCTTTATGGGAGAGCATTTAGCTTTTAGACAAAGATGTACAATAATTGTCTGCAGGTAATAAAAGGTTTGCTGACTTTACTTAATGGTCACTTCACTTAGGTATTACGAGGTGAAGATGACGACTGAGGAGACGACAACTGAAGAGGAAACAACGTATGTCAAGATGGCGAGTAATGACGACGTGCGCGGTGGACAGTCTAACCAGTCTGTGGACGCCGAACAACTGACATCTATGTCACATGAAGAGAGCTCACGATTCGTCATCAAGAGTGTCATTGACCCGCGCAACAACGCTGAAATCTCCATGGATCAGGTCTCATATTCAACAGTTTCTTCTCATGACTTTAGGTAAAGTAAAAAGGTATAGGTCCAGACATTCTTAAGTTTTAATTAATAAAGTTGAAACATCACTGCAGATGCGTTCAGGAATAACACGCGTTGTCGACGGATTTCACGGTTTTGCCTGCACACTCACGTGTTTATCCACGAACAAAATGAATCGTGCGTGGCTTTGCCGTCCCATCTGAAGCTGTTCGGAGGAATGGAAGACTGAGTTGGCCTAGTTGAGTAGTTGTTAGTGCGCACGCATCTCCACAGTATTCTTTGTGTGTGTAAGTAACTAAGAAAGTGGTAGTGACGGGCCAACTAGGCGAATATGTGACTTGTTTTCACTTTTCAGTCAATCTCTTACTATTTATCCAATTATTTCTGTTCATAGTTAGGCCCCTAAGCCAGAGTGTGAGATTGGGGGTACCGTCCAGTGAGAGGGGCGCCATAACCCTATCGTCGGGTCCATGGTGTTGGTAATTTAATGTACGCTTACACCTTTAATGTGCTGAGCTCACTAATACTGCATAAAAGAAATCTCTTCAGTGATTGTCTGACGGTTTCATCATTTCAGCCAAGATCTTTCCACCGTCATGTGTACGAGTTTATCTGGAAGCAAGTTCCTAACGGTGGGTCCGGCCACTCAGAATGACGGAAAATTGGTGTAGGCACAAGAAGTGTTAAAATTAAACGCTGAAACGCATTTTAGTGCAATTTGGGAGACTGAAGATATTTCCTATAGTATGTAGTGCACTGGAACACTGTATCTACCCTGTGAAATTCAGGATCTAGCAACCCACCAACACTTTAAAACGCCAACTGAAAACTTTTCTGTTTAGACAGGCGTAGGCCTACACTGTATAGTAACTGCATGTGTATTGTCTGTCGCTGGTCACTTTACGTGCAAGCATTGGACAGTACTTGTAAATTTTTTATTTGCATGCCGTGCGTGTGGTCGTATGCATTGCCTACACAGGCAGTGCTTGACGGTATCGTGGACCCACAGCGTGGTCTGTACATCGACCTGACCACCCAGAAGACGTCACCGATAGCAGAAGCCATGAGTGACGGACGCATTGTGGTCGAGAGAGTGTCGACCACCAAGTCAGCGGCCAAGACACAGTCGATCGGCATCATCACTGTCCGCACACAGACGGACACTAGGGAATACAGTATCACTGCCGCTGTCGACACCAGCAACGGCGAAACCGTCACTGCCGACGAGGTAACAACCAGTGATGTATAGGCCTATAGTCCGAGTCCCATCATCCCATGCAGTCTGTGTTCAAGTCCACAGACTTTTCGTACAAACATGAGTGCAATCCGAATGTAGCTAAAATTTAGTATTCATAATTTGGCTGAGCACCCATAGCATCAAGCAATAAGATCTGTTAACTGGTAATGACTTAATTAAACTAGATACTAAACGGTAAACTACCATGGACTTTACATTTCTTTCTTTACATTTCATCAAGTAGAAATTCAGGTGACAGCGTAATTAAACTTTCCACGTCACATCACTGTCGAATCGAATCAGAGTCATAAAATTAATCCCTTGCTTTTAGTCCGCATCGATTGCAAGTGATGCAGACTTTTGTGATCAATGATCCCGTCTCGTGGCCGTCTGTCAGTATTTCAAATTTCGCCACATACTGCTCTCTGAGCGCGGTTTTATTTGCTTGTGACAAAAGGCGCGACGTAGAGGCATCGTGGACGAGGTGAACAGCGTGTTCATCGATGTCAAGACCGGTGCCCAGCTGCCTCTGAGTGACGCTGTGGAGGCCGGGCTTGTGACGGCACAGTATGAGAACGGACAGGAGATGAACGGTAACGGCGCCACCGGAAAGACGGAGACGAAAACTTACGCTGTCAACTCAGTAGTCGACCAGGTCTGCAACACGATATCACAATCGTCTTCGTGCTGTGATGCTATATTTATACCCTAGCTACAGAAATTTAATAAATGATTTGCTTTCATTTCACTGCAGAAGTGCAGCTGAACCTTTTGTTGTATGTAAAGCTACTGACTTTCTAGGTCGTCTGGTATACAGAAGTCGAAACAAACGTTCGGTTTAGTCTTATATGCTGTTAGAGAATAGTAAGATGTTTGGGTGGCACCGTGTAGGTGTCGCGTAAGTCGGTGTCGTTCCCGGAGGCAGTAAGTCGTGGCCTCATTGACCGAGAGACAGGCAGCTACGTCAACAATGCTACCGGTGAGTGCGTCTTCGCTGCCGAGGCGATCCGTCGAGGTCTCTTCAAGGCAGTGCTCGTATCCGACCCGTCGTCGCTTTCCAACATCGACGCGTCCAACCGTGTCGTCGTCGAGCGCATTGACCGTGTCCGCAAGAACGTGCTGCGAAATATGAAGATGATCGCCGCTTTTCGCCAGAGCGCCGCAAGCAGTCAGCAATGAAATAACAGGGAGCGTTCAGTTTTTCGAACTTGGAAATGTCTTCCCCGAATAAGATTTTTATTTGATTATTGCTGGACTTTTCACCTTCTTAAAGCTATAGTTACCGAAAAACGCCATTGTTTCGAGCGGTAAAGAGAATATTAGAGAATCTTTGCTACTACGATATAGCCCATTATTAGAGTTTGGAGCGCTCATGCAGACCACTGAAACTAGTTTTTTCTTCGCAGGTGTACCGTGTAGCTAGAGAAACTTTTTACAGACAAGTTACACATAAGTAGCCAATGAGAGTATGGTCGGACGTGCAACGCAACTGCAGGTGTTTCACACAGCGGTTTGGGGTTGTGATATTGCCGCTGACGATGGGGCTGGGTGAGGCAGTGGTCAAATATTCTCTGTCGCTTTCTATCTGTTGTTTGTTAACTTGTACATTGCTTTCTTTTAGTGTGAGTCCTCTTTTACATAGTCTCCTTTGCTACTGTCTTCTTCGTGGTTTTACACTGGACGTTGTACTCGTAGGCGTTTCTGTTGAAGCCTTACGAAGCTTGTACACAATGTTTTACGTTAATTGCGTTAAAGTTTTCTGTAGACTTGAGATCGGTTCGCATCACCATGTTGTCGTCCGATGCTTTTTCTGACACGCGACTCGTGTTGTAGTGATGCTTCATTTTTTTCGATTTCCATACGATATCGATGCGTAGGCCTAGCCTAATGTGAATGCATAAGACAACATAATTGATTCGAAATGCGTGTTAGAACTACAAACGAAGGACACTCACTAACTGGTAGATTACTGCAATGGCGTCGCTGCACAGCGATATAACAGCACGCGCCTAGACGTACGCTAAGTGGCTTATACGCCCATGCGCGTAGGCGACTATTAGCCTATATAAATGTAAAAAAAACTTACCAGTTTAAAGCTCGGTGTAAGGACGACATGGTTAACTCAGTCAACTAATACAGCAAAAATCTTCTGGGTAACCCTAGATGGGGCTATGCAAGGGGGCGTCCTTACAAGCTGACTCTGTTTGCAAACATTACTTTTTAAATAACACAGCTACTCGCGCCCAATATACAAATTATTATTACAAATGTCACATTATAGAACAATACATTCAATTTGTCTACTACTTACCTGTCGATTCTGCAGTGCACTAATTCTGTTGTGATATTATTATATTATCTTACTGCGTCGCGAATCGCGATAGTGGCTGTTTTACAGAGGCGGCCTCTGGTGATTGGAAATGACGCTATTAGTCAAAGTGAGTTTTGCCGCTCTGAACTCTGTCAATCGTGGCTAATTTTCGAAATGGAGACCAGCAAAAGACATCAAATACCGACGACGAACGCGTGTAAAAAGTTCAGCTTCAGAGGCCTTAATTCGAATAAAAAAATTTCATTACGCTAGACTTTCGTGACAGTACATTAACCTACGTGCAAGAATCGATTTTTAGCCTGACCAATCACAGCGCTATTGTGTGTGACAGTACTTTCGTCACTATTTCGTGTGACTGGCAAAAAATACAGACTATTCAGCAGCGGCAACGGCCAACTCAGTACGCGCACACGGGTGATTTTGCTATGGGCGCAGCCCGTAGTAGGCCTTCGGCCTACCTACCGGGCTTGCGCCCGGTATAATTTTTTGGTCAATGTCAATCAAAAAATGTTAGCGTGGCTAGAATAGCAGAGCTATTACGAAGTCACGGAGGCGCAGTAGAGCCATAGAGCTATGTTGGGGAAGGATTGTAAAAAGGAATGTTTTTAAACGTCAATTTGTATCTGTCAGAAAGACGCATATCAAACTTGTCATAATCTCTAGTGGTTTATGTCTCGGACTTTAAAACTTAAAAAACCTTTAAAACCTTAAAAACCTACAAATCATAAAAAAGTTTTAAAACTTAGAAATAAAATAAAAACTTTTTTCTGAAAAACTATAAAAAAATCTTTCAGCCCTGGCTGGAAACAGGACTTCCCTCTTTTGCAGCAGTTATAGGCACTACAGCATGTTGATGGCAATTTGCACAAGTTTCAAGAAATAAATAGCGGCGAACAATATCTACATTAATGTTAAAGATCGACAGTAGATAAACATGCGACACGATAAGAGAATAGATGCATAAAGCTGTCGAAGTTACTGAAAAGACAATGAAGACACTGTACAAAATGCACTGCCGACGGTCTAGGACCGGTGACCAGCGCCACCTATCATTTCGCAGTTGGTACTCGTCGCTGCTGTAAAACTCCCCATTAGGTTGGTGACAGAGATGCAAAAAAACTTGTACAAGTTTCTTGTACAAGAAACTTGCAAAACAAAAATGGCCGACGAGCAAGACGCCATTGAAAGACATTCTCATTCAATGCTAATCGTACATTCGTACGAAATATAACTTTTATAGCACTTAAAACATGTGCCCTTTAACTATCTAGTCGTCTCATGTGTTTCTTTCGAAAATCATAATCGTAAAATATCGCAAAATCACCTTCTGAATAACGATCTTTTGTCACTATAGGTCCATAATTACCATATGATCATTGGCACAACTGCACAAGTACCAGAAGTAGATGTTTTATACAAGTGTACTATTTAAGCCTGTTCTGATCTAAAATATCTTTGTATATCAGATTAGCGATGCAGTAAACACGAACCATATCGACAGGCACTAAATTTCTAGAAATAAAGCAAATTAGTGTCTCTATATACAATAGAAAATTGCCGCAATTAAAAATAGATAATTTTTATAGTGGGCGGTTGGCCTGCCGTCTAACGAGTATGAGTGAACATTGATGAGTTAATCAATACGAACAGATTACTGAATCAGCGATGGAACTTGTTAACATGCAATCCGTATACGTGCATTGAGTTACATGATTGCAAGTTTCTTGCATCTAATGGAACATGTTTTATTTTGTGTAAGAAACTTGCACAAGAAAAATCTGGCTGCAAGTAGCTATGACAGACACGCAAGTTTCTTGTACAAGTTAACTTTTTTGTACAAGTTTCTTGCACGTCTGTCACCGGCATTACATAGTTCAGCCGCTTCATCGTTTGGTTGTATAGATATTCTATGGTGTTGTCGGAGAAAGGAGTAGTTTTATAGTAGTTTTTATTAAAACTGTTCAAGTAGATGGATATCTCGGCACCGGACGGCAACAGAATAAACTCAGAGAATAAGCCTGTCGACAGAGAAAAGGTGCTTTCTTTAATATTTTAAAAAAAACCGTATAGCGCGTTTTTCATCCAGATACACAGACAATACTAGACACTTGGTCTGCCTAAATACCGAGGACCACCACAGACCACTCGCAAAGTCACTGGAGGCTAATGGCTACGAACACAATGCATCGCCGATCGAAGGCAATGCAAACCGGCAGAAAAGGCTAGCCAGCAGCAAATTTACATAATCCTGCATGCATGGCTATTGCTTTCATACAGGGTGTGCCAAAAACGCCAAAAAAGACGATTGTGAAATTTCAGAAAATTTGCACTTTTAACTTTGTCACTTTGCAATGCTACCGCTAGGGGGCGCAGCTGAAACAATATAGGTGCACAACTATATTCCTTGCCATGTGCAAAGACATCAAAAGTTCGCTTAAAATTATATACTGTGTATTGGTACTGTGGTATGTCCATGTGCAAAGAGATATCCGAAAAATTTTACATAGATGCACATCTACAGTACATTAGCTGAAAGATGCTGGTGGAATTTTGTTTTATTTAATGGTCGAAGTCGTGCAGTCAGACTCTTCAGCAAAAGTTGTGGCGCCACCTAACAGTTTAGTTCAAAATGACACAAAACTTTTCAAACTGGTCCTTTTCTTCCTCTATTGTGAAAATCAATCAATAATTGGCAAAGTTCTACTTTGTTAAAATGCCGAACATCTCGGCAAGTCCGCGAGACCTAAATAGGTCAAGCCCAGCGTGACAAACAGACAACAAAAGAAAGACAAAAACTTGTTAGGCACATTGTTTTTACTTTTTAACAATCAGAATTTACTGGAAACAACAGTACGTGACTCATTTGTATAGTCTGCTGTCTATGTAATAGTTTTTCATCGATGTCACACTATGGCTGTCTTGCCTTTTGGCATTGTAGAAGGCGTTGCCAGGGGAATTTAATACTCTGTGATGTCTGTAGGCCTTATGGTATGCCCGTCTGTCTGTCAACAGATCGACAGTTAACACATTTGTTTGAAGTATTTAGGCATTATGGTGGTCTGCAGTGACTTTAGATGTGGTCTGCAGTAGTTTGTGGTGGTCTGCGGTCAAAAAAGTGGTGGTTTGCAGTGATCTGCAGTATTTGCTATTTAGGCAGACCCGTAGGCACTAGCATGCCTGTCCACATTGTACAGCTTACTTTTCATTAGATATGCCCTTCCAACAGACAATAATACCATTGTCATGAGAGTTGTATTTTCTGTTTGCTAATAGATGAGTCACGAGTCACGTTAGGTCAAGCTATTTTGATTGTTTTGTTTTCAGACATGCCCACTACTGCTGCGTGTATTCTGCAACACGGGTCGACATTATCCTGTGCCTGAATATTCTCGTGGCAGCACACCAAGTAATGAGCTGCAAATATACACATGGTGAGATTGTTTTCGGTATGCTTGTACATGTAGGTTTGTTGCAAGTTATTTTAAGTGCATTGTGCAATTTTACATTTGGCTGTGTCTGCAGTATGGGAGCTGGTACTGTAATTTTGGACCTTCCAGTAAGGATGTTAGAATGGGATTTTTTCCAACTGGCAGCCGTTTGAGGGACAGACAGCATTAGTCTCCCACTGTGACTGTCAACTTGTCAAGGCTGCTGTGAAGCAGTGGTTGCCTTTGATCCTGACTCAGTTATATAGGCAGTTATGTTAACACCCTACTAACACACCAGGGTGGGGTTGGGTGATAAAAAATATACCCAGCTTCCTTGACAGTAACACCTGACACCTTGCTTTATGACGTAAGCCTATTGCAGCAGTCAGCCTGTCAACACTTTGCCAATAAACTGCCATACATGCCCTCTCTAAGGTCACCAGAGTGACTGACATTGTCTGTTGATGCCAACTGCTCATGCCAACTACTCCTCCTTTTTGGTAACTGATCTTCCTGCTTCCATTTCACATCCCTGCATGACATCCATCCGCTATAAGGGCAGTTAGTTTGGCTTTTATAGCCACAGCACCCCTACAGCTGACTGCTTGCATTGGCTAGATAATCACTGAGATTGAAAAAAAAGTTTTACAACATCAACAAGTGATGTGTGTGGGTCGTGATGGGAACAAATGCTGACACACTGGATCATGCTAACAACAGTTTGTAACCACAGTAGCCACACTTCATACAGCCGCCACTGCCCAATTTACTCTGCTGCAGTCAGTCCAGGAAGCGGATGCCCATGAGAGATTATGTACACAGCACAGCAGGCTCCGTCCCTGCCACGCAGACCACCAAGGTGCCTCGCCCACGCGCCGTTGCCAGTGAAACAGGGCGACCAAATACAATAGCTTCACACAAAAACCGACTGTTTGCACTCATTGATGGTGTTGACATGCCAAGCATACCATGTTGCATTGACTAGTGACCTAACGTAGTTTCACTTGGCTGACTGGCTCCGCACTTGCACAGTACTGACACCGACAGGCAAAAGTTTTCACAACCCGCTGATAAGTCTTAGAACCCTCTGCAGCTTCTACAAGTGGTAACCGGATATCCGGTTCCCGTTTCACATCCTTACCTTCCAGTACGGGGAAGTCTGACTGGGCTGGCAGAACAGCTAGTGAATTATAGTTTTGTTTGTAGTTATTGTTATATAATTACATTCAAAATACAAGACTTTTAAAATACTGAATACTAATGAATTTTGACTGTTACTGTCTAGCGACTCGCATAAAAAAAGCCACAAACATAACTGATGGATTTACACACTTGTTTAGTTGTTTTTGTAACCTGCTATGTACTCAGCGAAGGTTCAAGAGACATTTTATTTTCACTGTGTATCACGAATATATGATGACAGTGTTTGTCTGCAGGTTGGATGCTACACTCAAGGAGCTGACAAGCTTAGTTAAAGAAGTCAATGTCGAGGCCCGGCAGAAGGGGACCTTCTTTGATTTTGCTATTGTATTTCCAGATACTCGGTCTCCTGGTTACCGAATGCGTGAGGTTGGAAGCACGTGTGCAGGCCGCAAAGGACAGGATGACACCGTCACTTTGGCATCTAAGGATTTTGAAATAGGAGATTACTTGGACATTGCTATAACTCCACCTCGTGGCCCACCTGGTGGAGGCATGCCACTGGCACGTGTTCGTGGAAGACCATACTAGTGTTGTATTATTTGCTGGTGTTCTTGAAATGACGAAATGTCAGGCTGACAGCTTTGCTATTTTTACTTGTTTGTGCATGTACAGTTGTATGTGGTAGTTTTTAATGACAATTCTGAAGAAGCGTTTATGACGTTCTTTGCAAGTAATACAGACAAGAGAAGACAGGAAGTCCATGCGAGCACAGGACCAGGAATCACCCTTGCCAGATAATGGCAACGTTACACATGTTCACATGTTATGTAGGACATTTTCTAGTGCAGAAAATAAAACATGCTGCTTAACGAGTCTGAATTCTCACACTGCTTCAGAACACCAACAGGTGATCTAAATTCTGCAGCTGCAATATAACGCTTCAGTCAGTAGGTACACTTTTCTATAAAACTCATTATAGTGCTAAGATGTCATTGATGTCGGAAAGTCATGTTGGTTTACAGACAAACCCAAGTTGCCAGTGTCCACATCACAAGAAACACTGCAGTCAGCACCACTGTCAGGCAGCACACAGCGGTAAACATCGAAGCGATGATTTAATGCAGTCAATGTATGCAGTTTATATCTGGTGCCAAGTGCGCCATCTTCACTGTGATTCAGATAGAACACTCGACCAATACGAGAGTGGACCAGTGCCATCGCACACCTGTAATAATAGTTCACAACAAGACTAACTTCTAACAGATGCATTCCCACTAAGTGTGGTTTTTACAAGTGTCTGTACTGCAATACACAACTAACCTAACCGCAATTAGCCTGGAAGTATTAATTACATTAATTAGTCTGCTAGAATAACTTACTTTTCCACTTATTTTTTACCTTCACACTTTTACCTTCAGAATATGTACTTCTCTTGTTTGCATTTTCAGTTTATGGCATTTAAAAGTCGAAAACATTTTTCTGTGACAATGTTCTTCAAAATGTACACAACACATCATGGTAGACTCACTATCAACTTGATACAGTTACATTTGTTAATGCATTTCTGTCAAACTTAATCTAAATCAGTAGATTAATGATTACAGCCATTACATCAGTAGTACACACACTGATAAAATATAAATTAATAATGATAGGAGGTAGAACTGACATGACACAAGGTTCGTGTGAGAGATAGGCATCAAATCCAGTACAGAGATAAGGACACGACTTATCCACATTCTTCAAACCAGTGTCTGCAACACAGGATAGCAAACAACATGTCAAATACAGTGTACATGCATCTGTGGCATAATGAGTAACAACATATGCATTCCTTTTGTAAATCAAGACGAATGCATTAATCAGAGGTGTAGTGGAAGGGGAACACATGGGATGCCATTCTCTCTCTCTATGCTCGACAGTTGATGGGTCGTAGCGCCCTCCATGCTGACCAACCCGTCACAACACTCCAAGCATCAGAAGGTGAAAGCCCTGTGCTCGTGGTGACCTGCTCCACCTAGCATTTTCGTGGATGGCCTGGTTGTTTTCTCCAGGTACCAAACTGTCCTGAGCCCTATCGTGACATGACTGAGAGGTGTAGGGCTTGGTGTGCAGGAGCAGCCTGATCCATACGCCTGACATGGCCAAAGAGAGAGTGTCTCCTCCGACTTATAGCTTCATTTATGGATGGCAGCTGTGACAGGGTGGCGACTTCCTCATGCGTGACAAATTCATATCAGAGGATGCCGAGTTTTCACCTTTGGTTCATGAAAGGCCTCCAGTTTTGCTATATCAGCTTTCAATAGTGACCATGTTTCAGAAGCATATAGCAGTGATGATAGGACTCACTAATTGTAGATGCAGTCGATTCTGCCTCCAGACATGATGCAGCTGGGACATAATGGATGAGGCTAAGCCGATCCTCCTGAGACTTTCTGGTGTACAGTAGCCCGCTGAGTCAACGTCACTGCTGAGATATGTAAACATATTGACCGCTTCCACTTGATGTCCTGATACAACACAGGAAGGTGGTGAAGGTCCGGAGGCAACATTTTGAATTTTAGTTTTTGCCAAGTATGTATGGAGGCCCATAGTGTTCACAGCTGTGTCGAATGATTCAAGGATAGACAGCAACTGATGTCATCCTCAGCGAACAGGACCACAGCATCTGCATAGCCAGTGTCTGTGAACAGGGACTGTCCAACACTGACACCTGCCTTGTCTGCACATATGGACATGATCCAGTCAGTGGTAATGTGGAACAGGGCACAGCCTTGTCGGGACTCGCGAATATGTAGGGAATGAGGCCGTGCAACTCCATTGCCATTCCCGTAAATATTTTTGTGTGGGAACGGTGTTCTCATAAACATGTGTCATACCAGCAGGAATGTTCCTGTAAACATTCTGCACTCTGAGTGCTTTCGTGTTTACAAATTCGTAGAATGCCAAAAAGTAGGCAATGAGGCCAATTTCCCTGTTCCAGCTGACACAAAAAGCTAGAAAGCTTTCAGCTTCAAAGGGCTTGCAAGTTTGCCCCCTGACCACAGGTTCTGCTCCTGCGCCTTGCTGGGGGCTCCTCGAAACCCCCATTATAGGCTCGCGATGATGCACTCACCATCAGCATTCCCATAAAGAGAAATTTACTACTACATCGCTGGCATAAACATGTACAAACAAGTACAGACAAATATTAAGATGAATTTCTGAAAATAAAGGATATGAAGAAATGAGATAATTTCATACAGCCAGCCATGATTCACAAAATGTAACGTCATAACTAGCCAAAGATAACAGCACACACAACTAAATTCTAGCAGTAACTGGATTGCCAAAATGTTAGCTACAAAGTCACAACCATATTACATACCGGGACTGTGTGTCAGCCGTTGGCATTCAGCCACTTGACCAATACAGAGCACAACGGCATGGTCAAGACAGTTGGTGGCACATTGATCACTTGACATAGCAACGACCGAGTCGGTGATGGGATCAACGATAACACATCCAACTCCCACTAAACTCTGTTACACCACAGTAATATTGCCAGTAAGTGTTGTGTTCTACCTTTTGGGTGGCTGTGGTAGGTTTACCCACATCCAGCACCAAGGCCAGTTCTAAGGCCAATTACCAGTACTCTGTTAACAGACTTAGCTGCACTTGAACAATTTTTACTGCATAATGCCTCGTTTGCTGTGACAAAGAATATATAAAATATGTCGGTAAATGACGAAATATAAAGCCATAGACACACACATGAAGCTAGGACAAAGCAACTGCTACAGGCTACAACAACTGTGTCCATTAAACTTATGACAACGTAAAAATTGGGGTGGTCTTGAGAACTGAGGCTATCCATGGACCACAGGCATTACTACGTTGTTATAATGAAGTTCTGGTCTTTTCCAGATATGAGCAGTAGCATTTCCTTATCTCTAAATCCTTGACTCTTCCATTATCCCAGTTTTGTCGCACTACACACATTTAAAAACCCAACACATACAGTTTGTAAATGATCAAACCCTCTACAGTCAACAATTCCTCTGACTACCATTATTGCTGATCACATAAAACTAGCTTCTAAATTTTTCCAGCAATTCACGACTCACTGAAACATCTTAACAAATCTTGTCATGGAAACAAAATTAGAACGAATCTCAAAATCTGAGCTGTACAAACAGTAGTTAAAACACTGAAATTGGTGAAAAGTTTCAATAAAAAAATTACAATACTGTAACAAAAATTTGCATTTAGTGAAGCTCATCAAATGCATACAGTTTTTCATGGCAGATAAAAAATAATGACACCCATTTTCTTTATACCGGTACTACCAAAAATTTTACTTATTCAATTGACATCTTATATAAAACACACTCTGTCTGTATGTGTCTCTGTGTCAGTTCTTTGTTCCTTATGCACAACCATGTTTTCAATGGACCTTAACCAAATTCGACATGTGGTGTCTTTACACTCCAGGGATGGTCATGGGATGTGGAGGGAGGTGGGAGTGCCCCCAAATTTGGAAGATGCCATATGGGGTCGAGGCACTGCAGGTGCCAAGAAATGAGCAGGCCATACTAACCAACTGAGTTGACTTTAAGAGTGTGGGGGGTTGGGGAAGCGGACAGAACTGCTAGTCTATATATAAGGTGCTTTGTGTGTTGTGTGTCTGCTCATAACTTGGGAACAGCTAGGGCGACTGTCTCCAAATTTTCAACGAAGCTCCAGGACGCCCAAGTGATGGTTTTTGGCACTTTAAAGGGGGGTAAAAATCT
>Ga0126335_1001298_pt1 | contig 13784 bp, 16 predicted proteins | sample OlaspJWI45metaG_FD_108409 | JGI IMG/M metagenome (GOLD analysis project Ga0126335, IMG submission 108409) | Marine gutless worms symbiont microbial communities from Oahu, Hawaii - Olavius sp. 1 OAHU.JWI-45 metaG | ecosystem: Host-associated > Annelida > Digestive system > Unclassified | place... | reverse complement strand
TCGCTGGGGAACACGACGGTATCTGAATATGAATTTGCTAACGGAACTTAAAAAAGAAGAAGTCGCAGCTTAACCGATGGGCCACCAAATCAAAAGTGCGAAAGATTCTTGACGCTACCTTTGGTTCAGGACACGTGTCCGACGAAGCCTGGTGCGCAGACGGAAGGCTTGAACGTATTTGAACCCGCAGGCATAGCAGACGCTATTTCGAGGAGTTCTAAAAAGTGAAAACGCCGCCCTGGGCTAAAAGATGCTACCTGTGGACGAACACTATCGGGATATGTTGACGTTCATACTATCATATGAACGAAAAACGAGCTTCACCTGTTCCAGGCGACCATCAGGCACCGGTTGAAAATCAGTTTCGTTGAAACGATCCACGATTTCTTCTCTGGCAGGAACAGCATTGAGGCCTTCGCCGATTTGTTTGCCGGTCAGCGTGTCCAACACCAATGCGGTTCGGCCGTCAGACACGATTGAAATCGGCACCTGGTAGTCTTCCAGCAGCTTCGCCGCAGACAGGATTTCCTTTTCGCGAGAGCCGATTGAGCCGGCTGCGCATTTAATTGCCAGCAGGCGCCGATCTCCAATTCGGACCACGATGTCGACTTTAGCCTGATAGACTTCGCCCTGAATGTCGATTTCCAGGGGTGCGTCAATTTCCAAGTCTTCCTTGGTGTAACCTTTTTCTTCCACCAAATATTTTGCGACGGACTGCCGGTTTTCTTCGGCCCCAATATTGGGGATCTCTTTCCCGGTAACGTAATCTTTGATGTACATGCATATCCTTCCGAATCAACTTAAGAAGAGGGCTTGGAGATGTTGGTGCTACGGAGTATGAACAGCCTGATTCCGAGGTGTTAGGTTTTATGTGTTAATTGATAAGGCAGTTCTTCAAGCCCTTGAAGATCTCTACGCAAATGCGGGCAGCATTTGCTCTTCACTCGAATCCTAATTTAATATCAACGACTGCCCCGTCATCTCGGCCGGCTGTTCTATGCCCATGATATCCAGAATGGTGGGGGCGATGTCTGCCAGGCGGCCCTCTTTCAGTTGTGCCGATTTGCGCTTGTCATCAACCAGAATCAGCCTGACCGGGTTGAGGGTGTGGGCGGTGTGCGGGTTTCCGTCGGGGTCCACCATCTCTTCGGCATTGCCGTGATCAGCGGTGATGATGACGGTCCCCTGCTTGGCCAGAATCCGGTCGACGATTTGGGCGGCACAAGCGTCCACCGTCCGGCAGGCCTTGACCGCCGCAGCGAGCACGCCGGTATGGCCCACCATGTCCATATTGGCGAAGTTCAAGACAATCAGATCATAACGGTCCGAATCGAGGCGGGCGAGTACTTCCGCGGTTACCGCCGGGGCACTCATTTCCGGTTTGTAGTCATAGGTAGGGATGTCCCGGGGTGATGGGATCAAACAGCGGTCTTCGTTGGCGAACGGTTCTTCTTCGCCGCCATTGAAAAAGTAGGTGACATGAGCATACTTCTCGGTTTCCGCGATACGCAGCTGGGCCAAGCCCTTTTCGCTGATAATCTGGCCCAGAATATTCTCGTGATGCACCGGCGGGTAGGCCATGGGCAGGGTGAACTGCTCGTCATATTGGGTCATGCAGACATAGGCGCTCAGGCGCGGCAGTTCCGGGTGTTCGAATTCGCTGAAATCCGGGTCCGTGAAGGCCCGGGTGATTTCGCGGGCCCGGTCTGCACGGAAATTGAAGAAAATGATAGCGTCGTTCTCCGCCACGGTCGTCAAAGGATTTCCTTTTCCATCCGCCAAAAAGATAGGTTTGACGAACTCGTCGGTTTCTCCCCGGCTATAGGCAGCCTTTATGGCTGCCACCGGGTCATCCGCGGGTGTGCCCTCTCCCAGGGTGTAAAGATCGAAAGCCTTTTGAATGCGGTCCCAGCGTTTGTCTCGGTCCATGGCGTAATACCGGCCGCAAATGGTAGCGACGGCGCCGACGCCTATCTTGTCCAGGTGGGATTGAAGTTCGGCGACATAACCGGCACCGCTTTGGGGCGGCGTGTCCCGTCCGTCCAGAATCGCATGTATGTAGATTCGCTCCAGGCCGCGGGCCTTGGCCGTATCCAGCAGAGCGATCAGGTGCGACAGATGACTGTGCACGCCACCGTCGGAGACAAGACCCATCAGATGCAAGGCGCTTTGCTGCACCGCGGCCTTTTCCAGCGCGGTGACAATCACCTGGTTTTCGGAAAAACTGCCGTCGGCGATGGCCTGGTCGATACGTAGCAGGCTCTGGTAGACTACCCGGCCCGCGCCAATGTTCAGGTGTCCGACTTCCGAGTTGCCCATAATCCCGTCGGGCAGACCCACGGCCTGGCCCGAGGTATGCAGGCGGGTAACCGGGTAGGTGGCCATCATCTTGTCCAGAAAGGGTGTCCCCGCCAGGGCGACGGCGTTGTCGACCGACTGCGGGTTGATTCCCCATCCGTCCAATATCATCAGCATACAGGGGCTGCTATGCGTCATGGTTGTTCTCCTGGGCCTGCAGGGCCGCTTCGTATTTCATAAGGCCGGGGGTTTTTAGACGGGCAGCGTCGGTCCACAGGCTCTCCAGGTCATAAAAATTCCTGACCGGATCGTAAAAGATATGGATGACCACATGACCAAAATCCATCAAGACCCATTGGCCTTCCTTGAGGCCGTCGATGCTAATCGGTTTGAATTTGTGCGTCTTCAGTTCCTTTTTAATTGTCTGGGCGATCGCGGACACCTGGCGACTGGAGCTGCCACTGCAGATAATGAAATAGTCCGCTACCGATGTCAGCTCCTGAACATCCAGCAGTACTGGCGCAATTACTTTTCTTTGCAGCATCGCATTTACGATCAAATCGAGCAGCGGGTCCAGTTTTTCGGTCATCGATACAGTCCTTTTTGGTGTATGTAGTCGGCCACACGATCTGGTAGCAGATGTTCATAAGGCTCCCGGGCTGAAATTTTATCTCTGATTCCGGTAGAAGAGATGTCGACCGGGGTCACGGCAAATAGGTTGACCGGCCGCAAAGCGGGATGCCGAAATTGGCCCGTTGCTGATTCAAAAACATAGCCATCGGATATTCGGGCGTCAAGAAAGGCCTGCAAGGTTTCGTGGTCGGGCGGGGTGTGACTGCGACCAGCACCGGGACGGGTCATGACGATGAAAGCCACCTTTTCGAACAGGCGCCGGTAGGTTTTCCAAGTATGGATTTCAACGAATGCGTCCAGTCCGAGTATAAAAAAAAGATTGGCGGCTTCACCGAAACTCTGTCGAAATTCATCCACGGTTTCCACACTGTAGGAAAGGCCGGACCGGTTGATTTCCGTCTGGGAGACCTCCAGACCATCCAGAGGTTGGACCGCAAGTTGCAGCATGGCGCTCCGGTCCGCCGGTGGTGCAATGGCCCGGTTGGTTTTGTGGGGTGGTTGGGACGCGGGTATCAGGTAAACCGTCTCGAGACGGAAACGGTTTTTTACCTCCAGCACCGTTTTGAGGTGTCCCAGATGGATCGGGTCGAAGGTGCCGCCAAACAGTCCTATGTTAGCCATGGTGTATTTTGTCCATCTCGGATGCAAGAGGTCAAGTCTTATCCGTATCCAGGTAAAGCAGAATTTTAGATTTGAGTTTTTGCAGTCCGGTCCCTTCACGGGCTGATATGGTCAATACTTCCCGGTCGTCACAGGCATATGTAAATTTATCAATTGCCGCAGTGGTATCGGGCAGGTCGATTTTATTCAAAACAATGATCTGGGGCCTTTTCCCGAGCGCTTCGTTGTAGAGGGTCAGTTCCCGGTTTATGGTCTTAAAGGCCGCCAACGGGTCGGCCGGGTCAATGTCGCCGGCATCGATCAGGTGGACCAGGACGCGAGTTCTCTCGATATGGCGTAAGAATTGGATACCCAGACCGGTACCAGCATGGGCGCCTTCGATCAGGCCCGGTATATCTGCAACCACAAAGAGTTCACCCCAGTCGGTGTGCACCACCCCCAGGCTGGGGGTCAGCGTGGTAAACGGGTAGCTGCCAATTTTGGGTCGCGCAGCGGATATTGCCGATATTAAGGTTGATTTGCCCGCATTCGGCAACCCGACGAGGCCCACGTCCGCCAGAAGTTTCAGTTCGAGTTTGAGTTCAAAAGCCTGACCGGGCTCGCCCGGCTGCGCAAACCGGGGTGTCCGGTTGGTTGCGGATTTGAACCGGGCGTTGCCCTGTCCTCCGCGGCCGCCGCTGGCCAGAACCAGGCGCTCACCATCTGCGGTGAAATCCTTGATCAACTCGCCGGTTTCGGCATTGGTAATGATGGTGCCTGGAGGAATCTCGATAACCAGGGATTCACCTGATTTTCCGGTTCGATTGGCACCTTGGCCGGGTGTACCGTTTTTAGCTTTGAAGTGTTTTTTGTTGCGGAACTGCTGGAGGGTGCGCCTGGCAGAGGAAGTGATGAAGGTGATGTCGCCGCCTTTACCGCCATCACCACCGTCCGGTCCGCCCCGGGGGATAAACTTTTCACGCCTGAAACTGACGCAGCCGCTCCCGCCGTTGCCGGACTGGACGGTAATTAACGCTTCATCTATGAACTTCACTCGGCATAAACGCTTACTTTTTTGCGGGAACGTCCCATCCGTTCGTAGGCCACGACGCCGTCAACGGTTGCAAAAAGTGTGAAATCCTTGCCCATTCCCACGTTGGTTCCCGGATGAATTCTGGTGCCCAGCTGCCGAACGAGGATATTGCCGGCCCGGACTCTTTCACCGCCATACCGTTTTACACCGCGGCGCTGTGCGTTACTGTCGCGACCGTTCCGAATGCTGCCGCCTGCTTTTTTATGTGACATGGTATAACCCCCTGTAAAACTATAAGGAATTCTTTAATTTCAAATGCTAAGCTTTGATACTGTCAATCTGGACCGCCGTGAAATGCTGCCGATGCCCCTGTTTACGGCGATACCGTTTGCGGCGTTTATATTTGAAAACAATAATTTTCTTGCTTTTGCCCTGGGCGACGATATGGCCACTGACAGTCACGTTTTCGACTTTGGGTTGTCCGATGTTCACGTTCTCGCCGTCCGAGAACATCAGGACATCGTCGAAAGAAATTTCACTGCCAACCTCGCCGGCCAGTTTTTCGACCTGCAGGATGTCGCCTTCGCGAACTTTATATTGTTTTCCGCCTGTTTTTACGATAGCGTACATGCGTTTTCTCCTTCCAGTCAATCTACTCCATTTGCTCGCTTTTAAAAATAGTTAGTTTTAAACTATTTCCAAGGTATGTCAAGCATATTTTTTCCTTTTTGTAAAATCGCTTATCCTCTGGATCAGGTCGGAAATTATAGTTATTTCATGGTGTCTTTGTTGCAAGCTGTTCAGGCTATAGGCTGAAGGCTGTTAGGAAAACCAATTCCATTAGAGTGGCTTCACTTAGCTTCCGTTCACCTGGATTGGCTCATAAAACAAAGAGATTATTAGCTAACGGCCAACAGCTTATGGCTTATAGCTGATTTTCAAAAGAAAATCCCTTGACAGCCAGCGCTTGATTTGACATATGAACACCTGCTCATATGTTAATAATATTGTCTTGCAGGAGATGTCCCATGGGAACTTGCCAGATCCGGCACATCAATCAGGAAAACGTTGCCAAAGCCCGCGATGTTATCCCTGAATCGGAAGAAATTCATGGGCTTGCAGAAATGTTCAAAGCCTTGGGCGATCCCACCCGCCTGAAGATCGTGACGGCTTTGGTAGCGGTTGAGCTCTGCGTCTGTGATCTTTCTGCTGTTTGCGGTCTTTCGGAATCGGCCGTTTCCCACCAGTTGCGCATTTTACGGAACCTGCGGATCGTCAAATATCGACGTGAGGGAAAAATCGTTTATTATCGGCTAGATGATGAACATGTTGAATCCCTCGTCCGGCAGAGTCTCGCCCATATTTTTGAAGAGGACCGGAACCAGAAGATCATTCAGCCGGTTTCGGAAGGAACCCATCATGGATAAATTGTTAGGGTTCATAGAGGGCAGCTTGGCGGCGGCCTGGTATGTATTCTATGAATCATCACCCTATATGCTTTTCGGTTTTTTTATTGCGGGTATCATTTATATTTTTCTCAAACCAGAACAGGTGGCCCGTTACTTCGGCGGACGGGGCACCCGTCCCGTGGTACTCTCCGCCCTGGTGGGTATTCCCATACCCCTGTGATCGTGCGGGGTTATCCCGTCGGCGGCGGGATTGAAAAAACAGGGGGCTTCCCGGGGTGCCACCCTGTCATTTCTTATCTCCACCCCGGAAACCGGCATGGACTCCATCCCGATTACCTATGCCCTGATCGACCCTTTGATGACGGTGGTGAGACCCATAGCGGCTTTTTTCACGGCGGTGGTAGCCGGCATTTCCGAGAACCTGCTCGGTCGCCGCGATGATAACAACGAAAACGCAGTTAGGCCGGCACCGAACGCCCTTGTCGGCCAGCCCGAGTTTTCCCCGGCGCCCAACGCCATTCTAAGCGTCAGCCAGCCATTTAGCCGCAAAATGGCGAATGGTATGCGTTATGCGTTTGGTGAATTGCTGGGGGAAATCGGTCCGTGGTTCGTATTCGGCGTGCTCCTGGCCGGCCTCATTATCGCCCTGGTTCCGGATAATTTGATCAGCGGCTATCTGGGCAACCCCCTGCTGGCCATGGCCGCCATGCTGGTGGCCGGCATCCCAATGTACGTGTGCGCCACTTCTTCCACGCCGATCGCTGCGGCGCTAATCTTGAAAGGGCTCAACCCCGGCGCAGCCCTGGTCTTTCTGCTCGTCGGTCCGGCCACGAATGTGGCGACGCTGAGCATGGTTTCCGGTATGCTGGGTAAAAGATCCGTGGCCATCTATCTGGCCGCCATCGTGGTCTGTTCATTCGCCATGGGGTTGCTGGTCGATTTTCTCTATGTTACATTCCAGATTCAGCCCATGGCTGTCGCCGGCCAGGCTGCCGAACTGCTTCCCGAGTGGATAAAGTTCGGATCCGCCTTTGTGTTGACGGTATTGTTGGTTCGTATTTTCTGGCCGGCCCGCAAAACCCCTGACCAGGCAGTCGGGCAGGCATCTTGCGGCTGCACTAAAACCTGCTGCTGTAGTAAATAAGAGCGCCGGCATTTAAGTCTAGCGGGTGAACCTGTACGCCTGGGGCGGTATTCAGGCAGAAATGCAAAGAGAAGGGACGAACGGCTTTGGAACGTAGTTTACAGCACGATATCACCATTTGGAACCGCGAAACATTCACCTCCGACTCCCTGTCGCTTATCGGCGAAGAACCCCTTTCAATCAGGGTGCAAGGCAATCCTTATGCGGTCATCATGCGAACTCCGGGGGAAGAGAAAGAACACGTGGCCGGGTTCTGCCTGGCCGAGGGGGTCGTGGACCATCCGGATGAATTTATATCGATTGCGCGCTGCGATATAAATGATACCAACGTGGTTGCCGTCACGCTGACCCCCGAACGGCGGTCCATGATCGATGACATTCTGGACCGGCGGGAATTTATCAGCCAGACCAGTTGCGGGATTTGCGGCAAGGAAGTGGTGCGCGACCTGCAATCCAAGATTCGCCCGGTAGAGGATGACATTCGATTCGATATTCACCAGGCCAGCCGCTGCCTGGATGAAATCGACAATTACCAGCCGCTGCGTAAAACCACCCGGGGAGCGCACACGGCGCTCGTATTCAACCGTGCGCTGGACCTGATCTCATCGGCCGAAGACGTCGGTCGCCACAATGCCCTCGACAAGGCTATCGGGAAGCTTTTTCTGGACAACCGGATTGGGGAAGCCGGGCTACTGGTGATGGCCTCGCGGGTCAGCTACGAACTGGTTCAAAAGGCGGCCCGGGCCCGGATCCCGGTCATTATTGCTGTTTCAAGGCCGACTTCATTGGCAGTCGAGCTGGCCGCGGCGCTGAATATGACCTTGGCGACCAAAGCCAAAGGGATTGGCCTGTTCGTGTTTACCGCCCCGCAGCGTTTGGTCGCTCAGTCTTGATCAACCCATATCCCATCTGTCAACCGGCTTGCTATTGAAACTTTTTTATTTGACTGCTTAGATAAAGATTCCAAGCGTACTGACGATACCCAGTCATCAGCACATACAAAATAGAAAGGCCTTGAACATGTCAGCTTTCAATGTGGTCTTTAAAGGTGAAATCCTGCCCGGGCAGGATATCGACGCGGTCAAAAGACAGTTAAGCTTGGTCATGAAGACAGATGCCCAGGCGATTGAGCGGCTGTTTACCGGGACACCTGTGGTAGTCCGCAAGTCGGTTGACGCGGCCACCGGCCGAAAATTTGAAAAGGTGTTTGCCGCGGCCGGGGCGGTTTGCCACCTGGAGCCGGTCGGGACGCCTTCCTCCGCAAGCCCGCCGGTCTCCAGTCCGGACAGTCCGTCGGCTGATTGGGCGCATATATCGCCGCAGGCCACCACCATTATGAATGTTGATGGAGGAAAAATGATTCTAACCAATGTTGAGGTCGTGCCGGGAAAAACTATTGTTGAGCATTTCGGCCTGGTCTCCGGCAGCACCATCCGGGCCAAACATGTTGGCCGGGATATCATGGCGGGTTTGAAAAACATCGTCGGCGGCGAGTTGAAGGGCTACACCCAACTGCTCACGGAGTCGCGACGGCAGGCCACGGAACGCATGATCGACCAGGCCCGGGAACTGGGTGCCAATGCGATTGTCAATGTGCGGTTTTCGACTTCTTCGGTGGCCCAGGGCGCAGCGGAGCTTTATGCCTACGGTACCGCGGTGCGTGTCGAGTAGAAGCGGCTCGCAGGCTTTCCCACAGGCCCAATCTCGGCGTTGGGCCGGGGAACTCGATCCTCGAAATATTGCATATATTCCTCCGGTCGACTTCCCCAGCCCGCCTTGATCTTGGACCTGTGGGAAAGCCTGCGAACCACTTCTAACAGCGTATTTTGGAATTCTCTTCCGAGACAACAATAGTTGAGGACAAACAATGGAAAATCTGATTCTATTTCTGATACTCATGGCTCTGGGATACGGCCTGGGAACATTTGCGGAAAAACGGCATTACAAATCCATTCGCAAGCGGGAAAAGGAGCTTTTGAATCTGCCGGCCGTGACCTTGAAAACCGCCCACTATGAACCGCACCAGGTGGCGTCGGCCCGGCTGGTGTACGGTAGTGCCGTTATTTCCATCGATTACTTCAAGATGATTCTGGCCGGTCTGCGCAATATCTTCGGTGGTACGGTAAAGTCCTATGAAAGCCTGGTGGACCGGGCCCGGCGCGAGGCCACCCTGCGCATGAAGAAGATGGCTGAAAATGCCGATGTAATCGTGAACATGCGTATCGAGACCGCCGCGGTCGGCAAGCAGGCCAACAAGAAAAGTGTCGGCTGCTTGGAGGCCATGGCTTATGGCACGGCCATTACGTTGAAAAAATGAAATTCACACCCCGCCAGGTAGATCCCGAAACCAACGTCAATGTCACCCCCACTCACCCCCTTAAAGAGTTGGCCATTTTACTGGGCGGCCTGGTGGGGCTCGTCGTAGCGGTATACATCCTGCTCGGCTTCCTGGTTGATATCATCGTGCCCCGAATTTCACACGAAACCGAAATGCAGCTGGCCGGACTCTTCGTGGGCATGGTGCCGGCGCGTGAGGATGTGGACGAGAAAACCCGGGCTGTGCAGGAATTGGCCGATCGCATCCAGAAACAGTGTGTAAGATTGCCTTACACATTCAACGTGCATGTACGCAAATCAACGACCATCAATGCCATGGCCCTGCCAGGCGGTCATATTGTGGTGTTTACCGGATTGCTGGAAAAGGTGGGCAGCGAGAATGAACTGGCCTTTATCCTGGCCCATGAGATCGGGCACTATGCCCATCGCGATCACCTGCGCGGATTTGGCCGGGCCATGGTCTTCATGACCGTTTCGACCGCATTGTTCGGGGCGGACAGCGGTGTCAGCCGCCTTGTCGGACAGGCTTTGAACCTTACCGAGATGAGTTTTTCACGGGACCAGGAGACGTGGGCGGATGAGTATGCCCAGGATACGGTCAACTGCTACTACGGGCATGTGGCCGGGGCTATCGATTTCTTCAAACACATCCCTAAAGAAAAAGACCCGGGCAAGTTCGGGCATTATTTTGCCTCCCATCCGGAAAACAACCGCCGCATCGAGAACCTGGAAAAGCGGGCCCGGCTAAATGGTTTCAGGATCGAGCAGAAAAAACCCCTGGACATATTTTAGTTCCAGTTTCCCAGGGGCAACGTTGGCATATTCTTCTTCCAGCGTGCCGAACAACATCTCAAAGGTCCGGCCCAAGGCCACGGAAACCTCGAGCTCCGGTTGACCGGCGGCGGCTATCCAAGCCAGAAACGCCTCCTTCTTTTGATCGGATACCCGATAGGGTGCCTCCGGTTGTTCCCACAGGTGATCAAAGAATTGACGGATTGGCCCGATGGCCAGCGGGGTCAGGTTCCCTGAAATAGCCAGGACATGGCGGGCCCACAGTGTGAGGACCAGGTTATAGTGGCCGATGTAGCCGTATCTGTCGAGCGGTTGCAGGGCGATGTCCATTTTGGACAGCAGGCTATCGAAGGCCATTACTTCCGCCAGCACCTTGCCGGTCTTTTCCACGTCGGCCAGGGTCTCAAAATCCCGGTAAAGCACGCCATTGGCGTAATTATCGTAATAGCGAGGATGGTCGAGGAGTAGTCCCCCCAGAACGCCCAGCCACGCCTCCCCCCAGAAATTCAGGGGTAGACCGGCCTGGTTGGCCCAGGATTTCGACTGCCATTTGCGGGCCTGCCATTTGAGCTTGAGGCCCAGGCCGTAGCCGACCCGGAATATTTCAGCCAGTCGGTATTGGCAGATCAGGGCCCCCGCCCGGGCCGCCCGCTTTCCCTGCTTTCCTGTCAGCAGGTGCTCGAGCCCCAGACTGATGGTAGCACAGGCCTTTTTGACTTTCTGTTCCAACTGAAGCTTTTCCCGGATCGGTTCCCTGTCCGCAACCACCACCTGATTGCATACCGTGGCGAATTCACCTTGCAGCTGAAGGACCTGTTCGGGATTGGAGACCGTCTTCAGGGCCCGGCCGAAAAGCGTTTCGGTATCCAGAAAGGAGGACGCCAGGACCGGCACTGGTAAACGGCCCATGCGTTCTCCCGGGACCGCGTCTGTGGGGCGCTGGTTCAACAACTGGTCCGCCGTGATGGGTTGGTAGATCCCGATGGCTTCATCCCAGGGGAGAAAGCCCTTCTCAGCCATGCGGACATTGCGCAAGCGGTATTCTTCCTCGGTTACTTCGGCCGGAATTACCCGGACCGCCTCGATGACAATGCTGCGGTACAGGGTGTAATCGGTGGCCGCCATCCGGTTGAGCAGGTCCCGGACCAGCTGTTTGCGAAGTTTTTCATCATCGGCTTCGGGTCCATCCGGGTGGGGGTAATCCGGGATGTTGATATAAACGGAATCGTCGTAGGTAAAGTAGGACGGCGGCAGGGCGCCGCTTTCCTGGTCGTGCTCCCGGATGATCACCTGAATATTGCGAAACAGGAATAATTCCAGAAATTCGAGTTTCTCCGTCATCAGCCACCGGGTGGTCCGGTCCGGATCAGCCCGGTAGAGCACTTCCAGCCACCGGATGGTCTCCAGAAAATCAATCTGATCGGCCGCCCATATCTCCGTGTCCACGATATAGTCGAGTTGCCGGTCTTTTGCCAGAGCCAGTAGCGGCCGGGCATCATCGATACCGATGTCATGGATCAACAAATGAAAATCCTGCTCTGTAAAGGCGTGCACCACGGCCGCGGGGTGCTCGGCCGAGAGGATGGCATCCAAAGCCTTTTTAGGCGGCATACCGAGGATTTCGCGTTTTTTGGCATGCAGGGCCTGGATTTTCTGCTGGACAATATCGCTCATGGCTTAACTGTTGGGTTATATGGCTTTCTACTTTGGCGTCTTTCTAGCTATTCTGTCCTGGAGTGGTTGTTACCAAGAAGGGTTCAAGGGGTCAAGGGTCCGAGGGGTCAAGTGAAAACCTAAGGTCTTCGACCGAGTTTAATATTCGAGCACTGAATAATCATTAGCAACTTCATTTATTATATTACGAGGTCTTCGGGTCTGCGATGGTTTTGCGTTTCACTTGAACCCTTGACCCCTTGGGCCCTCGGACCCTTGCCATTGTATTCGTCACGCCGAAACAATAAGATTAGTGGCTCTAAAAGGCAACCATGTTTTTAAGGTCGAGCGGATTAGGCGCGGTTGGACGCTTGCGATACACCAGGCTCGCTCGAATCGGTCAAGGTGACAATCCTGTCGCCGCCGGAGTGGCAGATGTTATTTGCTGTTGAAGGGCGCAATCCGAATCAGCATGAGCAATCCCGGGATGGCGATCAGGGCACAGAAGACGAAGAATTCCGCCCAGCCCAGGTGTTTGGCAAAATAGCCCGTGGGGGCGGATGCCAGTACGCGCGGAAAGGCCATCAGGCTGGTGAGCAGGGCGTACTGAGTGGCGGTGAACTTTTTATTGGTGATACTGGCCATGTACGCCACAAAGGCGGCGGTACCCATACCACTGCTGATATTTTCGAAGGCGATCACACCGGCCAGGGCGTTCAGATTCGGTCCGATTTTGGCCAGAATGGCAAAACAGGCGGTGGACAACGCCTGCAACACCCCGAACACCCAGAGACTTCGATTGATGCCGAGCTGCAGCATGAGTATCCCGCCGACCAGCGCGCCGCCGATGACCGCCCCGGTGCCGAAAATTTTCACTACCGCACCAATCTGGGTTTTGGTAAATCCGATGTCGAGATAAAACGGCGTGGTCATAGCGCTGGCCATGGAGTCCCCGATTTTATAACATAGGATGAAAGCGAGAATTAAAAGGGCGTTGCGGCGACGAAAATATTCGGATAGCGGGTCGATAAGCGCTTCCTGCAGGGTGCTTGGCTTGCCCAGCGGCATCTCCGGTTCCGGGGCCAACAAGGTGGCAATCAGGCAGGGCAGCATAAAGGCAGCCATAATGAGGTATACATTGGACCAAGCCATATGATCAGCCAGGATCAGGCCACCGCCGGAAGAAAGCATCATACCGATCCTGTATCCGTTGATGTAAAGCGAAGAACCCAGTCCCAGTTCATCGTCCGCCAGGGTTTCCCGGCGGTAGGCGTCGATGACGATATCCTGGGAGGCGCTGAAGAAAGCCACCAGGATGGCGGCCAGGACCATCAGGGTAAACCTGCTGGCCGGGTTGCACAGACCAAGCCCGGCAATTGCCGCGATAAGCGCCGTCTGGGAAGCCAGCAACCAGCCCCGTCGTCGGCCGAGACCCAAAATTGCATAGCGATCCAGAAACGGCGCCCATAAAACTTTCCATGTGTAAGGAATCTGCACCAGGGCAACCAGGCCGATGACAGTCAGGTCCACGCCCTCTTCCGTCATCCAGGCCTGCAAAACACTCATGGTGAGCAGCAGGGGCAGCCCGGCAGCAAACCCCATGATCAGCGCCAGCGCCATGCGGCCGCTAAATATGACTTTTAGGGGTGATGCACCATTCAAGGTCTGAGTCATCGGGGGCTCACTAAAAATTGGGGTTTACACGCTGAGTGGTTTTAATGTTCCCTTTAAGACGCGCCGAGCATCGCAGGAAAGGGCGAAGAGAGCGAAGTGACCTTTACCCCATTTGGTGGACACCAAGATAAGCTCATTGTATGAATGAGTCAGGAGGTGTTCCGATGGGTACAAGACGCCGTAGCTATGACAAAACCTTTAAACTCGAAGC
>Ga0126335_1001297_pt1 | contig 13794 bp, 4 predicted proteins | sample OlaspJWI45metaG_FD_108409 | JGI IMG/M metagenome (GOLD analysis project Ga0126335, IMG submission 108409) | Marine gutless worms symbiont microbial communities from Oahu, Hawaii - Olavius sp. 1 OAHU.JWI-45 metaG | ecosystem: Host-associated > Annelida > Digestive system > Unclassified | place... | reverse complement strand
AAGTTTGTTCGAGACGAGACCGAGGCGAGACCTTGCCAGATTTTCCCGAGACCGAGACGAGACCGAGACAATCAAAATCAAGTCTCGAGGCCGAGACGTCGAGACCGAGACTTCATCCCTGCATTTTAGGTTTAAAATCTGACATCTGGTGGCACTAAATTTACTGTTACGCAAGCCTCCCTCACCCCAGAGCGGCTCGGCCGAGAGTAAAATAAGAGGTAAATTACAGAAGACGACAATGGCCGAAGAGAAAGAACGACCGTGGCTTCATTTCACGTTCACGAAAGTTGATATAATGTGAACATAACAATACTTAATTTGTCCATGTATTGCCTGGACAACATGGAGGCAAATAGCGAACCGACTTTCGGTATTTTATCGTCGGTATTCGGTATTTTTCGGTAATGTAAATACCGACGTCGGTGTCAGTATCGGTATTTAAAAATATCCGATACCGGTTCGGTTTTTGGCATACCGACCCAAGACTAAAATCAGGTTATTGACAACGTAGCATGGAACGTGAAAATGGCAGAAATAGGCAAGACTAACGTTTAGCGTGCCACAGCGTGGATATTCGTCGAGTCTCCAAAGTCAAAAGCGAACAATGTTGGATACTTTTTCAGCATCGTGGAGTGTAACTAGGCAAAACAGCGCTGCAGTAAAATATCGATATGGATATGGCCGATATTTTGGGCCCAGAAATATCGGCGAATATCGATACCGACAAAAGCGATATGGACCCAGCTCCAACTCATACGTTTTTTCGTTGTGGTCGTCATTATTTTGTCAATTACTTATTTGTTATTCTATGTTGTTTGTTTATATTTTTCCTTCTGTAACAAGTTAAAATATTATTATTAATATCCTAGCGAAGTCGCGTTCATTATGTATGTTTTATATCTTTGGATTTTAGTTTGGTTATAACAGTATTAATGTGCATCGTCAGATTTTTTGTATTTTTTAGATCAGCCAACTTTTGACGGTGGCCATCACCATGTGGGTGTGACAAATTACTGAATGGGACCGTAACTGAGGGCAGAACCAGATGGCGTGTGACTGCCCTCTGTTATCATGAGTACAAAATTTATAAAAGTTCAGCACATAGAAATGAAATACTGTGTCTGTCTACAGTCGGTTAAGTGTTAGGCCTTATGGTTTGAATAGGGGTTTGGGTAGGGTTTAGTTCTAGGCTTAAGTCAGGCTTAGAATTGTTGTAGACGGTTTATTATCACAATGTGGTGAACTTCTGCAGGAGTGCCGCTACTTGTAGGCCTATGTAACGTTTCGGACGATTGAGATTTCTGTCATTGCAACTTTCGACTTTATTTTGTCATGCTGTTGCTCTTATGATGCATCTGCTGTCGTTTTAAAAGAGTGTGACGTAGAGTTGTAGACTACCAGACGGCTTGGTATTGTTAATGCTGTTTCAGATCTGCACAGAATTAGACCACTGTGATCAGTTTTGTTCTAAAGGCAGTCAGCAGTCGTGTGGTATCTACGAACACAGTGCCACTGCCATGGGAGTGCCAGCATTTTTTCGATGGCTCAGCCGAAAGTATCCATCAATAGTGGTGCACTGTATGGAAGAAAAGCCGAAAATTGTCGACGGGGTAACGGTTCCGGTGGATTGCACGCTGCCCAACCCCAACAACATAGAATTCGACAACCTGTATCTCGATATGAATGGCATTATCCATCCATGTTGCCACCCCGAGGATAAACCTGCTCCGTCTACTGAGGATGAGATGATGGTCGATATTTTTGAGTACATCGATCGGTTGTTTGCGATCATTCGGCCACGACGTCTTCTCTACATGGCCATAGACGGTGTCGCTCCGCGTGCAAAGATGAACCAGCAGCGTTCCCGAAGGTTCCGTGCTTCTAAAGAGAGCAAGGAGAAGCGAGATGAAATAGAGGAGGTAGTGATGCAAGCTTGTTGTAGAACAATTGCTTTTGTATATGTGTTTTTAAACATCAGAATAAATTGTATTCAAAAAGTAAATTTTGCATTAAGTCTCATAAAAAAATAAAGCCGACCCGCGAAAACTGCCCCGACCCCATTTTTTCAAGTTAATTTTTTTAAATCCATTAAAATTGCGCTTACATGACTCCGGGTTTAGTCATGGGCTTGTGCAGAAATGTTTATTGTCGACGAAGTTGGATACTGCTGCTTCTACTAGATGCCTTCTAGTATTTAACCAGATTTTTTATCATATAATAAATACCGGTACATGTATTTTCATTCCACTCAACATGTTACAGGTCATTTCTGGGAGGAACTTTTATAATAATAATAATAATAATAATAATAATAATAAACAGAGGCGCTGACTCATTCTTCTTGTGAATTCGCCTGTAAAAAATTATTTTTAAAAAAATTTTCAACAGGGAATTTTTCGGGGGCGTAGCCATTGCATAGCCAATGCATATCCTAACAATCACTTTTGTTGTTAGGATGGTGCTTAACATGCCTAATTACTTATGACAGTTTATTGGTTGCAATGACATTGGACATGTATAGTAGTTTGGATATGTCATAAGCATTGCTTCCTTCAGTGCTTTGACACTGTTAGTTGGATCATCTGGCCTGTAAAAACCATCCCCGAAATGACACATAATGTGTCGAGTGGCACACTCACTTGGCAGTAATGGTGCCAGTGAATAAAACGAAAGTCATTTTGATACAATAAAATAAATGTTGTTAAGATAGCATGGTTTTACAACAGGTGAAAGACGAGATGAGAAGCAGAGGACTTGAAGTTCCGTCAGACAAACCGGACCATGCACATTTTGACAGCAACTGCATTACACCGGGAACCGAGTTTATGTTCCGACTTGCCGACTGTCTCCGCTACTATATCTACCATCGGCTGAACACTGATCCAGCGTGGGCTGGGATCACAGTGATTCTTTCGGATGCGAACGTGCCCGGCGAGGGTGAACACAAGATCATGGACTACATCAGGCGACAGCGTGCCCAGCCGGACCACGATCCAAATACACACCACTGTCTGTGTGGGGCCGACGCTGATCTCATTATGTTGGGCCTTGCAACTCATGAACCGAACTTCACTATCATCCGCGAAGAGTTCAAGCCGAATAAGCCAAGGCCGTGTGAAATATGTGGGCAGGTAAGTGGAGGCAAAAGTCACCTGAATGTAACTTGGTTTAGAAGCCACCTAAGGTAGGATACGTTTCGGTAACTAGGTGTCGTTTTGTATATGTATATTGTTTGTGCTGCTATGGCCTACCGCTGTAAGGGTATTGTTATTAATAATAATAATGGGATCTATACTACCAGGGGTGAAAAATAATAATATCAATTTATTTCTTTTTGTAGCATGAATGCTGGATTGCACATGGAAGATTTCTGAGTTAACAGTGAACATTGTGAACTAGTAGGCCTACTATGAATACAAATCAATTGTCATAACACATAGCTACCATAGATGGTAGATATAGTAGCGGAGACAGTCTATATAACGTGAGTAAAAAGTGGCCAAAGTAATTTGACAAAGACAACACAGAACCCCTTCTCCATCGTTGTGCTTTCTGTGTCCTCACGAAACTACACCCTAAGCAGGACGTTGATCCGTCCAGCCAGTTTTGTACAGCCCACCAGTGTGACAATCAGGCTGGCCATACACGGGATCATCAGTCCCAACAGCCTGTATCCCGTGTGGCCTAAAATTAGTTAAAGTAGCATCTGTCTGTCTGCATGGAGCAGTTTGTTGCACTTTTGAACGAATGAACAGGTTTTTAACCTATTATCACCAAATGCATATTGTGATGGGAAATTACTTGTTGAATACGAGTAGTTATTGTGTAGCTACAGCATGTATTCTTTGTGAATGATGTCAGTTTCACCCTCCATACATTGCTTGTTATGAGAGGTGGAATGAATGACTCGATACCAGTAACTAAGGAGCTGATTACTGAGTACTGACAAATAGGTTTCCTGATTGACTTGTAGCTTGGTAGTTAATTAATTAATCCTTCATTTTTTTAAAGTTAACTCTTTTTTCCTTCTGTGACCTCGTAACGAATATTCTCCATCTGTCTCTGTCTTCTGTCATCGTCATCACTCCTCTTTTGTGTTGACCAGACCGCATCACATTGGGATGTCGTTGATCCAACTCCATATAGTTATTTTGAGTTATTAACAGCCCTGTTATAAAGTGCGTAGATATTGTTTTAAAGAGAATTGATGTTCACAGATTTTTTTTAAATTTTAGCTTGGTCACGAGATGAAGGAATGCACGGGAGCTGCCAAAGAAAAATGTGGCGAATTTGATGAGCTAGAGCAGCCATTTGCCGCCGAACAGGACTTCATATTTATCCGACTGTCTGTCCTACGAGAGTATTTATATCAGGAGTTGACGATGCCCGGACTGCCGTTCCCACAGGACCTGGAACGAGCCATCGATGACTGGGTCATGATGTGCTTCTTTGTAGGCAATGATTTCTTGCCTCATCTGCCATCCCTCGAGATCCGTGAAGGTGCCATCGACCGTCTGATAAAGCTGTACAAACGAGCCGTGTACAAGACTGGCGGCTATTTGACCGACAGCGGCTCGATGAATTTGGCGCGAGTTCAGCTGATCTTGAGTGAGCTCGGAGAGGTTGAAGATGAGATATTTAAGAAGCGGCGCGAGAACGACTTGGAAATGAAACGACGCGATGAAGAGCGGAAGAAACGGCAACGTCGGTCTGCCGGTAATGACCTTCCGGCATGGAGACTGACTGGGCAGTATGAGCCGTCAAGGCCCAGTGGAGTCGTGGCACCGATCAGCAGTCCACACAGTACGATACAGGAGATGCGGAAAAGTTCAATGCAGCAATCAGAATCTATGGCGAGTCGATTGAACTATGATGCCGCGGCTGCACTCAAATCACAGCTAGCAGCGGAGTCTGGTCAGACAGCACATGGTACAAAGAGGAAGGCATCCGAAGTCGAAAATAGGCAGCAGGAACCAGAGGACGAAGTAATGTTGTGGGAGGATGGGTGGAAAGACCGTTACTACCAAAGCAAATTTGGAGTCGGTCCCGACGAGATTTCATTCCGGCATCGCGTAGCCAATGCATATGTGCTCGGAATGTGCTGGGTCCTGAAGTACTACTACCAAGGGTGTGCATCATGGGACTGGTATTTTCCATATCACTATGCGCCGTTTGCTTCCGATTTTGTTAACATTGGTGACCTGGGTACATCATTCGAGAGAGGCACAAAGCCATTTCGTCCTCTGGAGCAGCTAATGAGTGTGTTTCCCGCTGCCAGTAAGCAGTTTTTGCCGCCGTCTTGGCAGACGCTCATGGACGACCCAGACTCGCCTATCATCGATTTCTACCCGGTGGATTTCAGAGTTGATCTCAACGGCAAGAGGTATGCGTGGCAAGGTGTTGCACTGCTTCCATTTGTTGATGAGAAACGACTTCTCAGAACTCTACAGGACGTCTACCCAAATCTCACCAATCGTGAAGAGCAGCGGAACAGCCTGGGCAACGATCGGATTTTTGTCGGAAAGAAGTCGGCAAGCAGCGACTTTCTGACGGCACTGTATGAGGGCAGCTGCACAACGGAAGGTGCAGAGTTGAATCCAAAGCTGCTGTTTGGAATTCGTGGCACTGTTTGGTGTGACCCACATGCCGTTAATCCAGGGAACGCATACTCTTCACCTCTCCCACAGTGCGAAGACTTTAGAAACAACGGCGCCATTTCCGTGCTGTTCCGTGATCCACAGTACGAGCCGGATTTCGTCTTTCTGGCAAAGATGCTAAAAGGAGCAGTAATGCCGGAGAAGACTCTGAAACCAGACCAGTTCAATCGGCGTTTTCCAGGAGAGAGCTACCGTCCACAGCTTGGGTTCACACGCGATGCTGGTTATCGTCCCACCAACCCAACCTCAGCCATTCGTCACATTAGGTCTGGCATCGGAGCTTACAGCCAGGTTGCTCCACCGATGTCCAGATCACCTCGCAGTATGCCGGGGTATAACAGTCCTCGTCGTTGTCCTCCTCCTTTATCGTGGCAGTCTGCCAGTCGTGGTCAGGCTGCGGCTTATGAACGCAACCAGCAAAGAGGATATGAACACGGATATGGACATTCGGGCTATGCATCACCAGGTTCCATGCAAAGCCGATCGCCAGCTCAGGGATATGGACGTGCACACTACGGATCATCCGGTGCCACGCAAAGCAGTCCATTAGCTCAGGGATATGGCTTCAGTTCGGGTTATCAGCCACGCCAGCAAATGGAAAGCTACAGCACCAGCCGACAGGCATCGGCACCAGGCTTCTACTTTCAGAGAGATCCGTACAGAAGGTCGACGTCCTATTCCACACGTGGTTACAGACACCAGTGAACACCTAGTTCGGTACTGTAGTGTGTCACTCACTTGAGCGACAGCACGGAGCCATTTGTTTTATTTAACAACTGCTATTATTGTTGACAACATCGTGTAAAACTCGTGCGCATTAAGAACAAGTGTGCTCTAAATGCACGATATGTGTGCCATGTGCTCATAATCGGTAAATGTGGGTGGTAATTTCATACCTGCTACCAACACTACAGTTTAGACAGGATGTTTAACATTTCGTATTCAACATCGATGACTTGTAATATACTGTATATAACTGCAGAATCGGTTATATAACATATAGACGTGGCAGCTAATACAACAATTCTAGGAGTAACATGAGTCTCCTATTACTGTCTGGTTGTTCGTTGGTTGCCCTGTTTGGTTCGGCAAGCATTAGCAATGTTCTGCAGTGTCATCTGCCCACAGATCACGACGCTTATTGCAATTAATGGTCCCGGCATCAGTCAGTCTATACTCTGTAGTCTGTTTCTCACGTACGGTAGACTGTGTAGATCAGTGGTTCTTAACCTGGGGTCCCGGGACCCCAGGTTAAGAACCACTGATCTACACAGTCTACCGTACGTGAGAAACAGACTACAGAGTATAGACTGACTGATGCCGGGACCATTAATTGCAATAAGCGTCGTGATCTGTGGGCAGATGACACTGCAGAACATTGCTAATGCTTGCCGAACCAAACAGGGCAACCAACGAACAACCAGACAGTAATAGGAGACTCATGTTACTCCTAGAATTGTTGTATTAGCTGCCACGTCTATATGTTATATAACCGATTCTGCAGTTATATACAGTATATTACAAGTCATCGATGTTGAATACGAAATGTTAAACATCCTGTCTAAACTGTAGTGTTGGTAGCAGGTATGAAATTACCACCCACATTTACCGATTATGAGCACATGGCACACATATCGTGCATTTAGAGCACACTTGTTCTTAATGCGCACGAGTTTTACACGATGTTGTCAACAATAATAGCAGTTGTTAAATAAAACAAATGGCTCCGTGCTGTCGCTCAAGTGAGTGACACACTACAGTACCGAACTAGGTGTTCACTGGTGTCTGTAACCACGTGTGGAATAGGACGTCGACCTTCTGTACGGATCTCTCTGAAAGTAGAAGCCTGGTGCCGATGCCTGTCGGCTGGTGCTGTAGCTTTCCATTTGCTGGCGTGGCTGATAACCCGAACTGAAGCCATATCCCTGAGCTAATGGACTGCTTTGCGTGGCACCGGATGATCCGTAGTGTGCACGTCCATATCCCTGAGCTGGCGATCGGCTTTGCATGGAACCTGGTGATGCATAGCCCGAATGTCCATATCCGTGTTCATATCCTCTTTGCTGGTTGCGTTCATAAGCCGCAGCCTGACCACGACTGGCAGACTGCCACGATAAAGGAGGAGGACAACGACGAGGACTGTTATACCCCGGCATACTGCGAGGTGATCTGGACATCGGTGGAGCAACCTGGCTGTAAGCTCCGATGCCAGACCTAATGTGACGAATGGCTGAGGTTGGGTTGGTGGGACGATAACCAGCATCGCGTGTGAACCCAAGCTGTGGACGGTAGCTCTCTCCTGGAAAACGCCGATTGAACTGGTCTGGTTTCAGAGTCTTCTCCGGCATTACTGCTCCTTTTAGCATCTTTGCCAGAAAGACGAAATCCGGCTCGTACTGTGGATCACGGAACAGCACGGAAATGGCGCCGTTGTTTCTAAAGTCTTCGCACTGTGGGAGAGGTGAAGAGTATGCGTTCCCTGGATTAACGGCATGTGGGTCACACCAAACAGTGCCACGAATTCCAAACAGCAGCTTTGGATTCAACTCTGCACCTTCCGTTGTGCAGCTGCCCTCATACAGTGCCGTCAGAAAGTCGCTGCTTGCCGACTTCTTTCCGACAAAAATCCGATCGTTGCCCAGGCTGTTCCGCTGCTCTTCACGATTGGTGAGATTTGGGTAGACGTCCTGTAGAGTTCTGAGAAGTCGTTTCTCATCAACAAATGGAAGCAGTGCAACACCTTGCCACGCATACCTCTTGCCGTTGAGATCAACTCTGAAATCCACCGGGTAGAAATCGATGATAGGCGAGTCTGGGTCGTCCATGAGCGTCTGCCAAGACGGCGGCAAAAACTGCTTACTGGCAGCGGGAAACACACTCATTAGCTGCTCCAGAGGACGAAATGGCTTTGTGCCTCTCTCGAATGATGTACCCAGGTCACCAATGTTAACAAAATCGGAAGCAAACGGCGCATAGTGATATGGAAAATACCAGTCCCATGATGCACACCCTTGGTAGTAGTACTTCAGGACCCAGCACATTCCGAGCACATATGCATTGGCTACGCGATGCCGGAATGAAATCTCGTCGGGACCGACTCCAAATTTGCTTTGGTAGTAACGGTCTTTCCACCCATCCTCCCACAACATTACTTCGTCCTCTGGTTCCTGCTGCCTATTTTCGACTTCGGATGCCTTCCTCTTTGTACCATGTGCTGTCTGACCAGACTCCGCTGCTAGCTGTGATTTGAGTGCAGCCGCGGCATCATAGTTCAATCGACTCGCCATAGATTCTGATTGCTGCATTGAACTTTTCCGCATCTCCTGTATCGTACTGTGTGGACTGCTGATCGGTGCCACGACTCCACTGGGCCTTGACGGCTCATACTGCCCAGTCAGTCTCCATGCCGGAAGGTCATTACCGGCAGACCGACGTTGCCGTTTCTTCCGCTCTTCATCGCGTCGTTTCATTTCCAAGTCGTTCTCGCGCCGCTTCTTAAATATCTCATCTTCAACCTCTCCGAGCTCACTCAAGATCAGCTGAACTCGCGCCAAATTCATCGAGCCGCTGTCGGTCAAATAGCCGCCAGTCTTGTACACGGCTCGTTTGTACAGCTTTATCAGACGGTCGATGGCACCTTCACGGATCTCGAGGGATGGCAGATGAGGCAAGAAATCATTGCCTACAAAGAAGCACATCATGACCCAGTCATCGATGGCTCGTTCCAGGTCCTGTGGGAACGGCAGTCCGGGCATCGTCAACTCCTGATATAAATACTCTCGTAGGACAGACAGTCGGATAAATATGAAGTCCTGTTCGGCGGCAAATGGCTGCTCTAGCTCATCAAATTCGCCACATTTTTCTTTGGCAGCTCCCGTGCATTCCTTCATCTCGTGACCAAGCTAAAATTTAAAAAAAATCTGTGAACATCAATTCTCTTTAAAACAATATCTACGCACTTTATAACAGGGCTGTTAATAACTCAAAATAACTATATGGAGTTGGATCAACGACATCCCAATGTGATGCGGTCTGGTCAACACAAAAGAGGAGTGATGACGATGACAGAAGACAGAGACAGATGGAGAATATTCGTTACGAGGTCACAGAAGGAAAAAAGAGTTAACTTTAAAAAAATGAAGGATTAATTAATTAACTACCAAGCTACAAGTCAATCAGGAAACCTATTTGTCAGTACTCAGTAATCAGCTCCTTAGTTACTGGTATCGAGTCATTCATTCCACCTCTCATAACAAGCAATGTATGGAGGGTGAAACTGACATCATTCACAAAGAATACATGCTGTAGCTACACAATAACTACTCGTATTCAACAAGTAATTTCCCATCACAATATGCATTTGGTGATAATAGGTTAAAAACCTGTTCATTCGTTCAAAAGTGCAACAAACTGCTCCATGCAGACAGACAGATGCTACTTTAACTAATTTTAGGCCACACGGGATACAGGCTGTTGGGACTGATGATCCCGTGTATGGCCAGCCTGATTGTCACACTGGTGGGCTGTACAAAACTGGCTGGACGGATCAACGTCCTGCTTAGGGTGTAGTTTCGTGAGGACACAGAAAGCACAACGATGGAGAAGGGGTTCTGTGTTGTCTTTGTCAAATTACTTTGGCCACTTTTTACTCACGTTATATAGACTGTCTCCGCTACTATATCTACCATCTATGGTAGCTATGTGTTATGACAATTGATTTGTATTCATAGTAGGCCTACTAGTTCACAATGTTCACTGTTAACTCAGAAATCTTCCATGTGCAATCCAGCATTCATGCTACAAAAAGAAATAAATTGATATTATTATTTTTCACCCCTGGTAGTATAGATCCCATTATTATTATTAATAACAATACCCTTACAGCGGTAGGCCATAGCAGCACAAACAATATACATATACAAAACGACACCTAGTTACCGAAACGTATCCTACCTTAGGTGGCTTCTAAACCAAGTTACATTCAGGTGACTTTTGCCTCCACTTACCTGCCCACATATTTCACACGGCCTTGGCTTATTCGGCTTGAACTCTTCGCGGATGATAGTGAAGTTCGGTTCATGAGTTGCAAGGCCCAACATAATGAGATCAGCGTCGGCCCCACACAGACAGTGGTGTGTATTTGGATCGTGGTCCGGCTGGGCACGCTGTCGCCTGATGTAGTCCATGATCTTGTGTTCACCCTCGCCGGGCACGTTCGCATCCGAAAGAATCACTGTGATCCCAGCCCACGCTGGATCAGTGTTCAGCCGATGGTAGATATAGTAGCGGAGACAGTCGGCAAGTCGGAACATAAACTCGGTTCCCGGTGTAATGCAGTTGCTGTCAAAATGTGCATGGTCCGGTTTGTCTGACGGAACTTCAAGTCCTCTGCTTCTCATCTCGTCTTTCACCTGTTGTAAAACCATGCTATCTTAACAACATTTATTTTATTGTATCAAAATGACTTTCGTTTTATTCACTGGCACCATTACTGCCAAGTGAGTGTGCCACTCGACACATTATGTGTCATTTCGGGGATGGTTTTTACAGGCCAGATGATCCAACTAACAGTGTCAAAGCACTGAAGGAAGCAATGCTTATGACATATCCAAACTACTATACATGTCCAATGTCATTGCAACCAATAAACTGTCATAAGTAATTAGGCATGTTAAGCACCATCCTAACAACAAAAGTGATTGTTAGGATATGCATTGGCTATGCAATGGCTACGCCCCCGAAAAATTCCCTGTTGAAAATTTTTTTAAAAATAATTTTTTACAGGCGAATTCACAAGAAGAATGAGTCAGCGCCTCTGTTTATTATTATTATTATTATTATTATTATTATTATAAAAGTTCCTCCCAGAAATGACCTGTAACATGTTGAGTGGAATGAAAATACATGTACCGGTATTTATTATATGATAAAAAATCTGGTTAAATACTAGAAGGCATCTAGTAGAAGCAGCAGTATCCAACTTCGTCGACAATAAACATTTCTGCACAAGCCCATGACTAAACCCGGAGTCATGTAAGCGCAATTTTAATGGATTTAAAAAAATTAACTTGAAAAAATGGGGTCGGGGCAGTTTTCGCGGGTCGGCTTTATTTTTTTATGAGACTTAATGCAAAATTTACTTTTTGAATACAATTTATTCTGATGTTTAAAAACACATATACAAAAGCAATTGTTCTACAACAAGCTTGCATCACTACCTCCTCTATTTCATCTCGCTTCTCCTTGCTCTCTTTAGAAGCACGGAACCTTCGGGAACGCTGCTGGTTCATCTTTGCACGCGGAGCGACACCGTCTATGGCCATGTAGAGAAGACGTCGTGGCCGAATGATCGCAAACAACCGATCGATGTACTCAAAAATATCGACCATCATCTCATCCTCAGTAGACGGAGCAGGTTTATCCTCGGGGTGGCAACATGGATGGATAATGCCATTCATATCGAGATACAGGTTGTCGAATTCTATGTTGTTGGGGTTGGGCAGCGTGCAATCCACCGGAACCGTTACCCCGTCGACAATTTTCGGCTTTTCTTCCATACAGTGCACCACTATTGATGGATACTTTCGGCTGAGCCATCGAAAAAATGCTGGCACTCCCATGGCAGTGGCACTGTGTTCGTAGATACCACACGACTGCTGACTGCCTTTAGAACAAAACTGATCACAGTGGTCTAATTCTGTGCAGATCTGAAACAGCATTAACAATACCAAGCCGTCTGGTAGTCTACAACTCTACGTCACACTCTTTTAAAACGACAGCAGATGCATCATAAGAGCAACAGCATGACAAAATAAAGTCGAAAGTTGCAATGACAGAAATCTCAATCGTCCGAAACGTTACATAGGCCTACAAGTAGCGGCACTCCTGCAGAAGTTCACCACATTGTGATAATAAACCGTCTACAACAATTCTAAGCCTGACTTAAGCCTAGAACTAAACCCTACCCAAACCCCTATTCAAACCATAAGGCCTAACACTTAACCGACTGTAGACAGACACAGTATTTCATTTCTATGTGCTGAACTTTTATAAATTTTGTACTCATGATAACAGAGGGCAGTCACACGCCATCTGGTTCTGCCCTCAGTTACGGTCCCATTCAGTAATTTGTCACACCCACATGGTGATGGCCACCGTCAAAAGTTGGCTGATCTAAAAAATACAAAAAATCTGACGATGCACATTAATACTGTTATAACCAAACTAAAATCCAAAGATATAAAACATACATAATGAACGCGACTTCGCTAGGATATTAATAATAATATTTTAACTTGTTACAGAAGGAAAAATATAAACAAACAACATAGAATAACAAATAAGTAATTGACAAAATAATGACGACCACAACGAAAAAACGTATGAGTTGGAGCTGGGTCCATATCGCTTTTGTCGGTATCGATATTCGCCGATATTTCTGGGCCCAAAATATCGGCCATATCCATATCGATATTTTACTGCAGCGCTGTTTTGCCTAGTTACACTCCACGATGCTGAAAAAGTATCCAACATTGTTCGCTTTTGACTTTGGAGACTCGACGAATATCCACGCTGTGGCACGCTAAACGTTAGTCTTGCCTATTTCTGCCATTTTCACGTTCCATGCTACGTTGTCAATAACCTGATTTTAGTCTTGGGTCGGTATGCCAAAAACCGAACCGGTATCGGATATTTTTAAATACCGATACTGACACCGACGTCGGTATTTACATTACCGAAAAATACCGAATACCGACGATAAAATACCGAAAGTCGGTTCGCTATTTGCCTCCATGTTGTCCAGGCAATACATGGACAAATTAAGTATTGTTATGTTCACATTATATCAACTTTCGTGAACGTGAAATGAAGCCACGGTCGTTCTTTCTCTTCGGCCATTGTCGTCTTCTGTAATTTACCTCTTATTTTACTCTCGGCCGAGCCGCTCTGGGGTGAGGGAGGCTTGCGTAACAGTAAATTTAGTGCCACCAGATGTCAGATTTTAAACCTAAAATGCAGGGATGAAGTCTCGGTCTCGACGTCTCGGCCTCGAGACTTGATTTTGATTGTCTCGGTCTCGTCTCGGTCTCGGGAAAATCTGGCAAGGTCTCGCCTCGGTCTCGTCTCGAACAAACTT
>Ga0126335_1001296_pt1 | contig 13799 bp, 8 predicted proteins | sample OlaspJWI45metaG_FD_108409 | JGI IMG/M metagenome (GOLD analysis project Ga0126335, IMG submission 108409) | Marine gutless worms symbiont microbial communities from Oahu, Hawaii - Olavius sp. 1 OAHU.JWI-45 metaG | ecosystem: Host-associated > Annelida > Digestive system > Unclassified | place... | reverse complement strand
ATTCAAGAAGCCCCATGTTTCACGCACACGGGCTAACTTTTTTAGTGAAAGTATAGTAAATGCATGGAACTTTCTCCCAGACATTGTTGATTTTAGTTCTCTCTCCCGTTTCAAGCGCTCAATTCACAAGGTCGACTTATCCAGATTTCTCAAGTGTTTTAAAGGTGCTTTTATGATTTGTATTTTATATTTTGTACATTTGGTATATTTTGTGTATTTCTGTGATTTTTTTTCTTAAAGACCACCATAAGAGTTTGCCATGAGCCTGGTGTGTCTTGTTCAGAGTCCATGTCTTTATTTTTGCACGATACTGTATCTGTGTTTCTGAACAAATAAATGATTATGATGATGATGAATAAAAACCTGATATTGCATCATCAATATTATATCTGCTGTATTTTCAATCAGAGGCCAACGTTTAGAAACGCGGGATGTTATAAAATGTTCGGGGAAGTACGAATTGCAGCAAATTTGGCCCGCCAGCAGTCCGCTATTTCTGACCAATCCGCAGATTTTCCCGCTTTCGCGAGGTTTTAGTCGATTTGATCTTCAGCAACTTCGATCTAAAGCAATTTTCTCCAATTTAGACAGTTAATGGCGACATTAGCGTATTGGTACGGCGGAACTGCAGTTCATTCAGTAAAAGCCTGCAGTGCAGCACCCGCACGAAGAAAGTGGGCCAACGTTGAACTTAAAAGGTAAAACGTAGTCTTCATGTACGGTAGTTTCAGCACGGATACTCGGAAGCTTTATGCATTTAAATTTTAAATAAAAGTGACAAAGTAAAAAACAGAAAAGACTTTATAAAGAATCTAAACTCCACCCAGAACGCACGGTAAAGAAAATATCTTCATCCGCGGCTTTTGGAACCCACATAATCCTTCAATACTTCTAGAATTTTAGATCGGTTATTTTCGCCTAAATTGTTTATTAAACTTTTAGGTATTGCGAAGTTTCTAGGATTTTTACCCGCTTTGTCTATCGCCTGCAAGCTGCTATCAGTTGATTGGAATTTTTGTCTTAATTGTCGTTATAATTAGTAATGGTTTTTGTTTTAGTGCACACGACATTACGAATGTTATGCTTCCAATATTCTGACTGGTCAGTTGACCAATAATATCATCTGGCCTTAGCGGTGTCACGTTGCATTATTGTTCTGCCACATCTGCAGAACGCCTGATGATCGACTGTTAAAGACACTCATGTTGGAAATATTGAAAGGCAGGACAATCTTCACGGAAGTGGATATTGACGACGTCCTGATGTGGCGTGGTCAAGACATCAAAGGAGTGATGACGACGACGGAAGACAGAAACAAATGGAGAACATTCGTGGCTAGCCGCTACGGTCCTTGCTGACCACGGAATTACAGGAGAGGAGGAATGGGATTATTGTCGGCTGCGTCGAAAAAAAACGAAACTGTTGTCGGACGTGATGTTCGGCGAAACTTTATTGTCAACATTCCTGCAGGTGAAACAACGCGGCAGACAGACAGACAAACAGAATCACGGACAGACAGAACACTCCAAAACATAATGCCTCCGTCTCCTATAACGATGTCAGAGATATAGGCCTAATAATATTTTCTCAGGAGCCTAGAACCGCTGGCTACGCCTAAGCTACGCTAATTTACTGTAACAATGCGCGGTCTTCCGTGGATTAAAAACGTCTAGTATACGCTCCTGTCTGCCGGTAGCAAAATATCGCCAAATTATAATTCCGGTAGTCTCGTACCGTAAAACCCAAATCCAAACCTAGCAGTAACCCTTACACCAATGCCAACGAATGAGCCGAAACTACGCAATGTCAACAAATCGCAACTGTCCCGTGATTACAACTGCAGACCAATCATGAGGCCCAACAACACGGCAGGGATTATAATTTGGCGATTTTCCGCTACCGGCAGCCGGGACTGTATGCACTGTATGCACTACGTTAAAAATATTTCCGCCACTTTGAGTTCGTGAGCGGATTCGACGGTGGTGCGCGCCATCTTGTCGCCAAACAGGTACAGCAACATCAGCAGCAATACGATTGTTGCATCTGCATCAGTCCCGTTGTTTATGACTCCGACGTATAAGCCAGTTATTACACGGTGCTGGCACCACGGCACGCCAATGTTACGATGTCATACGATGGCAGAAGATTAATCTACGACGTAGAAAAGCTAATATTTCCATCGAATAGCCTCCTAAATAGCTCCTGTGTGTGATGTATACGGCGCGCAGTGAGTCTGGAACGAAGCACAAAACTGACACTATATATTATAGAAAACTAGAAAATGAATTTAAACGATGCATTTGCTTCCGCCCGCGCTTACTTGCCTTGCGGCCGCGGGGGCTTGTCCGGGGGTTCTTCCGAGGGAGAGCGAGAGAGGAAGAAGTTTATTTACCATGTCAGAACAAAACAAATACATATACAAGTTAGACAATGGTAGGCTGCCAAAAAGGAAACCATCATAGCTGGTCACCTATGATAATTGAAAATAATAATCATTGACATTAGAATTTAAAAACAGACAAATACAAACAAATAGTAACTAAAAATAACTAGAAAGTGCACAAAGCAACTGTTGCAAAAACACAGGGAGAACTGGAATAATTGAGGGGGGTTATCTGGGCGTTAACCCGGTTGTTTTGTCTGAAAGTTTAACCCGGGGGTTATCAGGGGGTTGCAGTCAACTCGTCCCTTATGCTCTAACCTTAAACTTCACCCTGATCCTTACTCTAACCCTTGGCCTAATCCTAACTTCAACACTAACCCTAATCTTAACCTAAATTATAATAATAATTAACGAGTTGACTTGGGGACGAGTTGACTGCCAACATCCGCGAGCATATGGTGGGTCTGGCGGATGCATAAAAAGTGGACCGCCGGACCGGCCAACTGGCCAACCGTGAACTGCGATCACAGACGGCAGACGCACAGACAAAATTACCGACAGACAGCCCGATCTGAATGAATACTGCCTCACCCGTTTATAGGCAAGCAAAAGCATGAAAGCTGCATAAATGCATTTGCCGGCGTCAGAATTTGGCGTCGTTTAGGTATGGTTGAATGCGTTGGATAAGGTCGGAATTAAATCCTTGGCAGAGCTATGCGCTCTTATAGGTGCTATTGTTGGGTGATGATGTCCTTTGTAGTGTGGTCTACAGTTGTAATAAAATACAATATTATTATTATAGTGGGGTAATGGGGTCTATTAATTTTCTTGTTGTATTTATTCTTATTGTAAGTACAGTGTACATAAATTTCAGTTTTGCTGATCTGGCTATTCCGGTATTTTTATGACTCGCATTTCCTCGCGGTAACAGTCTACTATTTATGGTATTTACGTCGGCAAAGTCCCGGCAACGATGTCGTGACACAAAAGCTATTGCGGGAGATGAATATATGCGGCCCCTGCCGGCGACACTGCAACACTGTAACAATTATGTTCAGTCTTCGTAAAATATAGTTTGCGTTTATCTTCCAGAGATGGGATAATCATCTCTTTATTTTGATACATGATCGTTTGACTTTACAGCTAATCGTACATTGTCGCGTGGGATTACCTGAATCGCCAGTATTATACTCTAAGCTTCCGTCGTCTGGCTGGCCGTTAGTCGTGCACTCTGCTTCTTTTTCCTTGTATGACTTCATTTCGTGTTTTGACCTGTGATCTTTTAACCCTCGCATTGCTAATGTATTTTTACATCACATTTTTCTAATGAAAGGGATAAAATATCCACAGGGTTATCTCGAGTTCAATGACACCTACGGACAAAATTTCGATGGCTACGCCCATGTTTTCGAGGTCCACCTGTTCAATGGTGTTGTCGACGATATTACTGGAAGTCGCGTTATACAGGAAATAAATATGGCGGCCGCCCAAACTGGAAGTTACCAAATCTCAATTTGCATGACAACTATAAACAAATCTCCAACAGCTACTTCCTTGAAAATGGACATGTAGACATTCTCAAATGCCGCGCTCAACTGTGTCTGAGATAGTGTTACTTCCGGTTTGGTATAATGTGACTTCCGGTTGTGTTGGCGACAACGTCGTTGAACCGGGTGACATCAAAAATATGGGTATAGCCGTTAGAACTTTGTCACTGCGTGCCCTGGAACTCCAAATATGATGTAAGCCACAAATGACAACAGACAGCTTGCATACTTCCGGTTTTGCGCCACCATATTCGATTTTTGGTAAGTGGTGTACCACCGATGAAAATAGCATTTTGTAGTCCATTCATATTTAGAAAAGTCACGAAAACGCATTGCTTGATCTTTGGCGGTTCCAGAGTTATGGCGACGCAAATGGGCTGGGGATATTTTACATCCCGTCGGCAATACGAGGGTTAACTGTGTTAAGTCTCCAAACGTGAGATGAGAGTCCAACGTTAGCATCCAAGTCAGACACTGTAACCACCATTTTCTCAGTTATAGTGCATTTCGTGCTTGAAATTTGTCAGTGTCCTGATGTCATGTCGCCTTGACGTTTGACCTCTTAATGTTGGAATTGCATTCTGGATGACTTTTACCATGGTCAGTGTGCAGATGAAACATGATTTTTTTAATTTTATTTAATTAATTTCTAAGTTTCGAACATAGATGTTATTATTTAGCGTAGGCCTACACATTTTTCGAATGTCGTGATATTCACCTGTAAACGTTATGCAACATATTACAATGTTCAATAAATTATTCAAGTATTCTACCTGCAAGAACAGATCAAAAGGCTCCGAGGCTTTTATGCTATACGAAGCCAAACGTCTAGCTGTTTCCGCGTGCGTTATTTTTCCAAGCAGGTGTTTCAATAGCAGAGTAATCAAGAGACTAATGAACAAAAATGCCGTAGGCAAATACGACATTCGAGACGAAAACACCGACGAAGTTTTGCCGTCGCACAATACTGCATATTCCATAATGGCTTCACAAGAGTGATTTTGAAACAAGTGGTAGGCCTATATAGAGGGGCCGTTGCACCCCCACTTCCTTAAAGTAGGGTTAAATATTTTTTAGTTTTGCAGAGACTTATTATAGGCTAATAAAACAGTGCAAAACATACATCCACGCAATAAAATTCAGAACAATTAACACATACATACTTGAAGTGTAACCGACACGGCGTTAAGTCATATTTCAGTAACAAGTTTTAAAAATTCATAGGAAATAGTATGTGCTACAGACGAGGTGAATTGCGGCATAAATTAATAGAATTTCACACTGCACTGTCCTAAGTTTTCGTTATACGCCCTTATACGCCCTTTGTATAGGCTACGCTAGAAAAAGCAAGTGGGCGCAATAGCTTGCAGAAACTACGTGAGGCCTATGGACAGAGAGGCAAATGAGAAGCATTGATGATGGAGCATTGTAACTGATCCCACCAATTGAGGAAGACTCCGGCTATAACGCTACAGTAATCGAGCCGTGTGTTTTCTTCGAACTCGTGCTCACATGGCACGAACTGTGATAATAGCACCTGAATTTGTATAATGACTTGCTAAGAGCAGACTTGACACGGTGTTAGTTACACTTTTGTACGTACAGTGTATATATTGTCGCAAAAGAATGTCGCACTTGAACAGAGTGCGATGTTATGTGTATATGCCTAATTATAGTTTTTCAGCAAGATCAACACGTGCACCAACACCCCACTGTCGTTGTTAGACCTATTACTACAAAGCCTTCCCAATAGGCCTATTATGAACGGCAGAATTAGATTACGGACTAAGTAAATGACTTGACCAATTCAAATCAATTTATTAAACAACAAAGGACCAAAGGCCATTTACAAGTCGCATCATACAATATGCACCAGAGAAGACACTTCACAATTTACGTAAAATTTAGTGTACATGTACAGTACAATAAAAGATACCGGTAATCGTTACTAAGTGACTCGTCAAACTTGTTGAAACTAGTAAAATCTGTTGTACTAGGCTGCAAGGTATTCCATAAGTTAACAATTCAGTTACTAAAAAAGTCATTTCTTCTATTATTACAACATTGCTGATTTTGTATGACGTATTTGTGACTGCGCAGGTGTGGTTGATTTCTTAATGTGAAAAACTCATTGCTATTGAGACGCACCATGCCAAACAGAATTCTGTAGACCAGCAACACATCAGTACGAAGTCTTCTTAAGTCTAGACTTTCGAGACCTAACATTCGGAGTCTAGAGTAATAGTTTCAACCTGACATGCCAGGAATTCTTTTAGTAAACTTCCTATGTACGGATTCGATGAGGAGAATATTCTTCATAAGACTAGGTGACCAGACCGGACTGTTGAACTCTAAAATCGGGCGAACATAAACTTTGAAAGCTTTAACGAACATGACGCGATTGCTGGAGGAAAAACAACGTTGAATTAGGTTGGCCCTTTGGTGTGCCTTGCTAGCACTATTAGCGATGTGCTCGCTAAAGCATAAATGTGAGTCGACCACAACTCCTAGGTCACGCACGTTCTCGGACGTCGTTCAACCTTCATTACCAAGACGACAGGGGTATCCGGCATCAGCAGCAGTAGCCTAGACTTGCCAACGTCGATGACGCAGCACTTCTGACTGGATATTTGTAACTGCCATGTCAGAGACCACTGATAGATTCGGTCTAAGCAGACTTGAAAACAGTTACCGTCAGCAGCAGATCTTAGCTCAGTGTAGAGCTTCACGTCGTCTGCATATAGTTTACAGTTAACTTTGTCATCAAAGCAATCAATAATATCATTTATGTAGATCAGAAATAATAGCGGATCGAGGCAACTACCTTGTACGACACCACTCCGAATGTAGTCATATTGTGAATACACATTGTTTACTCTGGTACAATGCAAGCGTTCTGTCAGAAAATCCTCTATCCACTGATGTAAGAAACCTTCAATGTCATACGATTTCAGTTTATGTAAAAGCTTTGGATGAGAAACGGTATCGAAGGCGCATGAAAAATCTATGTATGCCACACGATTAACAAACTTGTTTTCTAATGATAGTGTCCAGTCACTAATCGACTCTAGGACATTTGTTAGCATGTACCTTGATACTCGAAATTGGCTTACGTAGCAAATGTGAAGTGTCTAGGTGAAGGCTTTCGTAAGTTAGAGCCCATGTATGATGTAAGCTCATGCAGGACATACACACTGACACGACCAAACACATTACCATTTCCCACGTTGCTACGCAGATGGTTTAGCGGCACGTCTAAATCAAAAACCGTTTCGTGAAAACCGGAACAGATGAATCGGCGACGACGTACGGCGGGTATTAAATCAGTCCACAGACGAGGTGCTGCGACACTGTTGGTTTGAATGTGCTTCTCCAGTCTTCAGCCACCTGACCGATGCACAATCAGCTAATGCGAGTGACTGATAATGCTGACCGTGGAATGCAGACGCCTTCGCCAGTCGTCGTCGGTTGCAAATCCCTTGCCAGGTATGCAGGTGCTGACTTAGAAGAAAGTGGAAATCATATACATTGAATGCGTTCAACTTCTGGGACACCACGTACCGTCTCTGGCCTAGTCATGTGTACAAGCACATTATAGAAATTTGAAGTCGCAGGTTTTTCTGCTCTCTCTCTCCCCCTCTCTCTATACAGTGTGTCTGTACAAAAAGTAACCTCCTAGACAACATTGCACAGAAATGCCAAATTTCAACGCATCTTAACAAATGTATGCACAGAATTCGGTTAAAATCCGACATTGTTTGTCAGAGTTATGATAATGTATACAAGTGGCTACTTTTTTGACACACTCTGTATAGTTAGGCTATTCAAATTCAAGATAACAGTCAACAGTTTGGTCACATATTTATTGGCAAAATAATGGCCAAAAATACTCTATCCACGTTGTGCGTTTCGTTTTGTCCGGAATGGAAAGTTGCTAGGTCTATGCTTTCGCTGTTATGTGTTCGGCTCCAGTGTGACTGTTGCAGTTGTTTAATTGTTGTTTAGTTGTTCTTTGACTGATTGTTTTGACTGTGTATTTGTGATTTATTGGCGGCCATATGACGAAATGAACAATATTTAAAAAAATAAAATTAATTACAACTGCCTATTGCTTTTATGCAATCTGCTTGTGTTCTTTGGCTGGTATTTTTGTTCACTTGATTTGCGGCCGCTTCCGCGTATAATGAATAAGTAATTGTATAGACCTACAAGCTTGCTCAATATACCTGCCTCTCGTATCCTGCTGTTAAGCGTTGTTTCCACACGTGCTGCGCTGCGCGTTGGGTTGAGAGATAAAGTAGGCCTACTCGCTGGAACTCGCTCGCACTCACCCGGACTCGCCAAAAGTAACTGGGACTAGCTACGACTCTCTCACAGAGAGTTCTAGTTAGTGTCAGCGAGTGCGAGCTATTGCCAGAGAGTACTGTTTTCGCCACGCAGCGCAACGCACAGCGCAGCGCATATAAATGTACACGACGCTTTAGTCCATGAATTCCGCGGAAGTGGATTGCCAGAGACCCATGGGACGGACGTTGTGTATTTTCACTCTCCGTGGCGGGGGAGGGGGCGGGGACATTTGCTGCAGTGCGTGGCGATAATTTAAGCTTACCGGTTGACACGGGCTGACCGCTAGCAATAAGTCAGTAATGACATCATTCTGTCGACTTGACCACACACATCGTTTCTCCGCGTGATGACTTACAATGGACCACAGGAAATTAACTGTGTCTTGCGCGCTGTCTTTGATTGGCACGTGTTCAGGTCAAGACGCACAATTGCCAGTCTTCTCCGATCTTTCCATGGATCTTGGATAAAGCGAGTCACATGTGGCATTTCTGCCGTACGAATTAGAGACAGTGTTGTCGATTTTTTTCGCATTTTTCTCAACTGTAACTAAACAACTGAGCCCAATAATGAAGTCATGCTGAAGTTGAATAGAACCAGGATAATACAAAGCGAGTCCATAGTCAAACAGTGTGTACGTGTCCATCACTATGCACAATCATGAACACTTATCACGCAGTCAGAGTTTTGGGTTAAAGCTCTCCCGCGAAATGCTGAATATTAATTAACATTTGCATAGACCTACCCGTAAGTTATCTACTGCTGAAAGCAGCACTGAAATGCAATTTAAAATAAAAAGGTAAAACTAGAAAATCTTGGCGGCGCCGGCCGTCAATGACGGCGCACGTCGAGCGATAGGCCTATGTATATTTATGCATGTTTCGTAACTTTATCATTGGCATGCGTTGTCAAGAGATTACAACAGCTTTACTTGCCAGACTGCCACGCACTCGTTTACCCACGAATGAAATGAAGTTCATCCATTCATCCCGCCGGAGACTCGTTGAACGAGGACCAGTCGGCTGGGAATGTTCAACTTCATATATTCATTCAACTTCTTCCCAGCCGAATCTAGTCCTCATTTACTGACCCCGGAACGATGGAAGGCTGAGTTGGCCTGGCAACATAGCGGTGGGTAAACAGTCTGCCCAGGACCGTTCACTGGGCAAGTGAATGTAAACAGCTGCTGTCAGCTTATTTTTCAACTGCTACCCGAAAACTGCAGCTGTTTCGCGTCGAACCGCGGTCTATGCCGAGTCGCGCGATCGCGGCTAAGGCTTAGCTAACCGACTAAAGGCTAGTAACTGGGAACGCATCCCTATCCTTCCTCTGGATCTGTCCCTCGGCGGAACACGATCCTCATCAACAATTTCACAGATAAACAGAATGGAGCGAGTCACATCCTCTCTTCTTAGTTTGGTTCTCGGACAGTCGCCTTCCAGATATCTATCCTTCTAACCCCAGTATTCACTCTAATTTCTCAAAACCTAGCCATAACCTCACTGTCGGGAGTAATTGTAAGTGTACCCACAGAAGCACACTTTGCACTTTATGACCCCTGTCACCACTTACGTCGCTCCATTCGCTTAGCTCATCTCAATTATTCAGCTCCGTAAGCATTTCCAGGGATCACTTCGTTCGTCAAAATGCAAAATGACGCGGCAGTAGTACATTACAATTACTTACGTGATTAGAATCTCTAACAATCGAACATGCAACAATAGGCGGACACCGCCACCCGCGATTGTCCACATTCCATTTATTAATTAATTTTTTTATATCTAGTTTATTTTGAAAAAAGGTTTATAACTTAAAGCTCTAATAAATTGCAACTAAAGTTAAATGTGAGCGTAGACTTTACCTAGAAGATAACATGAATAAACATCTAACAAGTAAAACACACAGAGATTTAATTGAGCGTATATTTAGAAAGCTAAAAAAACTATAATGCCATGAAAGATGCTTTTAACTGCTGCACAGTAGGCCTATGCTTAAAAACTGATGTTGATGATTTGTACTTTATTAAAGTTTAAAGATCGCCAAATGTGTTCCTGCTGTGATGAAATATCGAGAGGTGGGGTTTGCAGATGTAAAAATTGTCAGCAACTAGTAGATATTAATAAAATGGAACGTCCCTATTGAATAAGATGTAAGGCATGCGCTAACAAGCGTTTATCTAAAAAGGTAAATTGTAGAGTATGTAACAAAGAGGTTAAACTTCACGATATGTCCAAGCACTTTCAAGAAAACATCCGGAAGAAAAAGCTTTATAAACAGAGACTCTTAATAAATGGAGACTGCAAACAATGGAATCAAGGAATCAAGTAATTCTGTTGATACGGTGGTTATTAACAGACAATTAGGTTCAAAAGTAGATAAAATGGAGATGAAATGCGCGGAGATCTTCAAATGAATGGCTACTGTATCACATTACAGACTTACCAACTAACATTAGCTTAATTCAAGATATTAGTGATGCGGCTTCATTCAGCGTTTGTAATGAATTGTTAAATAAGGGGTTAAATTTAAAAGTAGATAAATCGGGTGATACTATGACCGGTCTATGCGCTACCACGTAACAACCTTCGGCAAGTTGTTTTACATGCACGTGCCTCTGTCCACCAAGCAGTATAAGTTGGTACCAGCTTCAGCTGGGACATAGTGCACCACAGGAGCGGTGCTGGCAGCGGCAGACGTTGCAGTTGGTGGCCAACTGGCGCAGCTCCAGCATCGTTAATACCTGTGGTTGCCCGTGTATTTCATCTGCGGTTTGTCGGATGTCATAATAAACAAAAAACATTTGTTCTATCGCTTGGTAATATTAATAATCAGCTATTATATAATACATTAATTGCAAATCAGCCGGTTATATTATATACTAGTTATGGTTTTGAAGTAAGACTTGAAATACAGATAAATATTTGAGTGTTGGTACTAATTCAAATCCTAGAATTATAGCGCATAATTCAATTAGAGTAATGATGGGAATTGATGCTAAAGTTAATACAATTTATAATATGCTTGATCCTGTTGCCGACAGTGATGCTGCAACTAAGAGATATGTTGATAGTAAAGCAAGATGTAAAAGTGGGTTAATTACAAATTCAACAGCTAATTTTGACACTTCGATTGTTTACGAAGCAGCTGCATCAAGTGAATTTAATGCAAACTATCGCGCGTATAATGCTTTTCTGGATGGTAATTACGGTTGGGCTACTCTTGGGATTAAAAATAACTTTTTGGATTAAGATAAAATGCTTGGAACAAGTAAGAGTTTGGAGATTTACTACAATAGGTATAAACTATGCAAATGAGGAATTAATCAGTTGGCGATTTGAAGGTTCAAATGACCATTTAAATTGTGCGGCTTTGCGAACTGAAACTAATTATCCATTAGGAATAAATTTAAAACTTGTTGGTATTAATACAATTAGCAAGCAATATTACCAATATTATAGGTTATTTGTTGTTCAGTCAAATCCGGCTGGTAGTAGCCCAGGTTTAAAACATTTCCAAATATATGTTTATAGTGAATAAATCTTTAAAAATTACAATACATAACAAATGACAACAACAACAAGAATAACTCTTGATGAAATTCCATTGGATCGTAATTTGGAAGCTAAGAAATTTAAATATTTGCACAATAATGTGGGTGATTTATTTGTTTTATTCTGTCGAGATAAGGAAAATGGAAATGAATATGATATTATTATAACCGAAGGCTTTGTTTTCAAATATCTTGAATCAATAAGAGGAGAATATAATCCGTTTAAATTTAATATTAAGAGAATATCAGATGCTGAAAGCGAACAACATATTATTTCAATTAATGAAGAACATAAACTGGATAATGTTGCATTAAATTTTATAAATTGAATAAATATTAAATAAAACAAAAATATTTTTGAAATAATAAAGAAGATATTAACTAAGCTGTGTAACGAATGCCTAAAAATATAAAGTTTTTTTATAAATAAAGTTAACTAGGCCTATTATTAAATAGAATGTGGACAATCGATTGTTCGATTGTTAGAGAATCTAATCACGTAAGTAATTGTAATGTACTACTGCCGCGTCATTTTGCATTTTGACGAACGAAGTGATCCCTGGAAATGCTTACGGATCTGAATAATTGAGATGAGCTAAGCGAATGGAGCAACGTAAGTGGTGACAGGGGTAATAAAGTGCAAAGTGTGCTTCTCTGGGTACAATACAATTACTGCCGGGCATCGGACGCCAGGACGGATATGTACTGAGGCCGATTGTTAGGGGAATAACAACACAACAATAATAAAACTCATGCATTTCTATCACACCAAAAATATTGTGTTTTAGTAGCGTTCGACTGCGTGTAATGCAACGCAGGCTCTTGCTGTCGCAATTCCTTCCGTCCGTCTGTCTGCGAGACGCGTGTGTTGTGGCGAAACGGTAAACTCGCTTGTCAATATGTCAATTCATTAATAGGCATTGTCATACGAGGTTTTTATCGGTACCAAAACTGGTGATCTTGAATGGCCTTCAACGGCGTTATGACCGTTCTGCGGCGTTTTTCCGCCGAAAAGTGTTACGTTGCCGCAGGTCACGTGTAGTTATATGCCTATATTTGTCTGTCTGGTTTGTAAACAATGACGGTCGTATTTCGTATGTTTTAGGCCTATTCACTAAATCGCATAGCTGTAAAAACGTGATTAATGTTTCGAATTACGCAGCAGTCGCACGCACGCTCTCTTTGCGACGTCTAGGCTAATAGCTTCTTATTATGTTGTAGACAACGCTACAAAGGACAATCAACATAACCCAACAATAGCACTTGGAGAGCTTATAGCTTTGCCACGGATTTAATCCAACCCATATATACTTTTGGGATTCACTCATAGGCTATGGATCGTTTTTCCGGTTCCCCGAGACCGGTGTACCAGTGCAGTATTTCGATATTATTGCACCGGTAGGCTTATGGTAGGCCCAAGCTACGTTGATGAATAGTATTCATTCAGGGAAGAGTTGGAATAATGACCAAATGCTGATACAGGATTCTTTCTTCCGTTGACAGTACTTGGCACTAGCAATCACGGTTATTAGCAGTCTTATCTGAGTACGTTCTACAGAGCTGATGGAGCGATGCTATATAGCTTTCACGTAGTCACGTACATGTAGGCGGATGCAAACTAATAAGCAAGAACGAACGTCGTCGAAATCGCCTCTGCGCCGTGCGTGCTGACGAAGTACGTAACTTGAGTAGGCTAGTTGAGTGCACTATACACTCAAATTACAACGTTTGCTAAAGTGCAGCATACTACAGCGGTAGGCTTACAGCATCATACCTGTAGGCCCTACATGCATTTCATCCATCATTGTCTGCTTGTAAATAGGCCTAGTGATCGCACTGTCAGAAACAGTCTGTCTTTTACTGCCGAAATTGTATACGTTAGAAGAGAAATTTGAAGGGAAAATTGCAACATGAAGGCCTAGAAGAACACGGACTTTTGACCACTTGTGCTATGATAGACACAGGCAATTAATGT
>Ga0126335_1001295_pt1 | contig 13803 bp, 8 predicted proteins | sample OlaspJWI45metaG_FD_108409 | JGI IMG/M metagenome (GOLD analysis project Ga0126335, IMG submission 108409) | Marine gutless worms symbiont microbial communities from Oahu, Hawaii - Olavius sp. 1 OAHU.JWI-45 metaG | ecosystem: Host-associated > Annelida > Digestive system > Unclassified | place... | reverse complement strand
ATCAGTGACTGGAATAGACTCCCACAGGATGTCGTCGATGCACCTTCTGTCAATTCGTTCAAGAATCGTTTGGACACACATTGGAGGAGCACTGGATATGGACATTAAAGGCTCTGCCTGCTGAGTCCATTACTATACAAGTACAAGTACAAGTACAAGTACAAGTACAAGTACAAGTGCCGGCCCTTTCACTCATTTGGTGAGGGCTTTTACGGTCAGTTGCCCTTTTGCTTTCCCACAATATCTTCAACGCCTTTTAGTCTGTAACTCGCATTAATCAGTACACTTAAATGATTAGTAATCAGTTTAAGTAAGTAAGTAAACAAGTCTAGTGATTTGTAAAAGTAAAGTCCTTTTCGAGCTTCGTGGCCCGCAGGACGGTAGTAGTAATGATCTCCGTTTTAGTAGCCCTCAAGCAGGCGAATACTGCAGGACAGTAACTAAAAATGTCGACAGAGATCTGAACTCGAAGCGTGATAGCTTCTATGATAGGAATAATGTTAAGTCTGAACTCAGTAGGTGTATAGTGTTAAACGACTGTGATTTGACTTGAATTTTGTAAATAATCATGAATCTGCCAATAATGAGACGAGAGCGAGACAGATAGACAGAGAGTCAGTCAACTATGGACGATCCAGATTTGCTGCATGTGCTCCACAACTCTAGCCGTCTAGCGATCTTCCATCGTCGCTCCGCGATTCGACACTGACACTGCCTCAATTTTATAGCAGGCTAAAGACATCTTCGGTTAGCATGGTTCATTCCATTCGTAGATAAACACGTGGAAAGCAGGTAAACTGTGTAATCCCTCGACAACGCGTGCCATATATGAACGCTTCTGTGATGAGGTTCCCTCATGAAGAGGCGCTTCATCTAATGTCCCCTACCTTTACTTTTACTTTTACATCTGCTTGGGTAGGTTTATAGACGTGCACTCGTGTCTGCTTTGGCTGAACAGCGACGCATTATGAATTCATACATACATACATACATACATACAGACGGATTTAGGCCGTACCTCTCCGTGTCTCGACGGTCGGTTGTAGAAGCGCGGCGGGTTACAGATGAGCGCGACGCCGCCGATGACGACCGCGATGTCCGATACAAATACTCCGTCAGGCTGGTGCTCGTCGCTAGGCAACTCCACCACATCGAGTCCGAGATCACCACGCAACATTTCGACGAGTCGTTCCAGCTCCTGGCGGCACTCGGCAACGTGCGGCTGAACCCCGACATCAGAGTCTGTCGCCGCGCCGTCGTCGAACGACGAGCGGTCTCCGAACGAGCTGGCGACGCGACACACCACAGCGGTGTTGAACCGAAAACTGCGCGACGATTCGCGGTCACGTGGCATCGTCATCGCCCCTCTCTGCAAACAAGTACGTAAACGCATCTATAAGAGACGCTATGCTTGAAGTATCGATATATCGTAATTTTGGTGGGGTTTATTTATATGCGGTGTAATTAACCCTATGTGGGCCACGGCTCATTAGGCGCGCCACATACCGTAATCATATGATAATTACCGCATAAACTTGAACATTAGAAACATACGAACTTTTTTTGAGTTGTCTAACCCGAAAGTGAATGTGTACGCGTGTAATATATACTGATTATAACTGACGAATATCACAGAGTGTACTGTGAAGTGACTTACCTGTTACAGCGGTAGTGTCTCGAGTGTCTCAGATCTTATACGCTGCTGTGCGTCTAGGTGTAATCAATTTTTCTCGTTGCAGAGATGTAGCGACCCCCCAAGCGTATGCCTATAACGTGCTCTAACTTTGCACGGCAGGAAGTCAGCCACACAAAGCACAAGTTTCCAGCTGTCAGCTCTGTTCATCGAATCACGACGAACAGCAGCAGCAGCAGCAGGATAAGTCCGACGGATGATGGTTGAGCAGTCGCTGGATTGATGAGGTTACGTACAGGGCCAGCAGCTGTTGTAGACAGGTGCTCAAACAAAGCCGGTTTGAGCGGCGCCATCTATCATCCGCTCACTGACTCTGCATGTTATACGTCACCTCGTGGCCAGCGTGAGAAACTTTCCGGCAGCCTTCTGTGGCTCTGCGCATGGCTTGCGTCATGCCGTATCTAATTGACCACTCGACAGGTAGCGTGGGCGAGCCTAGAAATTTTTAGTAACGACACCGGCCGTCAGAGCAAAAAATGTGAAGGCTACATCATGCAGACTTGTCCAGTAACAAATTAACAGTAACGCGTTACAATACGTGAGTAACATTTAGTTATTTTCTTAAAGTAACGAAGTACTCCAACACAAGAGTACTTTCTACTTGTAACGAAGTAACGTTTTCCCGTTTTACTTGTATTTTGTTACTGTGTAAAATATGTCGATTGCTACATGTCATTTTTTCAACAAGTCATGTCATGCTACAGTCCTGTGATGTGATATCGTGACAGAATCAGATAAATAGTACCACGTGTCGATTTGCACCATCGCTCTCGTCGTTTGGTGCAACTCTTCTGCCTCCCTCGCGATTTAGGCCTACATGTGTGGAGCGTCATGATCGCCCATTGAGTTCACCAAGACTCAATTTTTTCAGTTTCTGTAACGTGTATACGGTTTACAGCATTGTACTGTGATGCTGGTACTATTACTTAATACTTAAACGTTTGCAGTAGGTGAAAAAAAGTTTTTTTTCGCGAAAGTTACTTTTTACTTCGATTACTTGAGTAAGTTTTTTCCATCGTTACTTTTTTGCTTTTACTCAAGCAACTTTTTCGAAAGTACTTTTACTTTTACTTGAGTAAAAAATCGAGACTAACTTTTACTTCTACTGAAGTATCTGAAGTAGGCTTACGTTGAACAAGTCTGAAACCATGAGCTATTGAATATGCAATTGCAATATCATTTAGCAATTGACAAAAAGCAGCTGGAAGCGAGCTAGACCTCGAAGGGATAGCAGAGCGTTCACCCATGAGCTCGGTAGGATCGGGTCTGGTCGTGTTTGGTTGGATCCTAGAATTCCAGACATGCATGGGATGTGTTTCAAATCGAGTCCATTGTTAAAATATTTTTTTAATTTCCAATATACATATGTATATAACAAATTAATCAATAGTTTGAATGTACGTTTTAACGCAAGATTTGCTGTCTTTTTTACTTATTTTTTAATTTCAATTTTCTGTAGCAAAATAATGAATGTAGCAACATTTACTGCATAGTGCACAAGGACTTATATTATATCAGTTTCAATATTTGAGTAGATGTGCTGTGGAAATTGCTGATGTAATAATTCCATACAATTTGCTACAATATTGAAATTTAGCAACATTTTCGCGATAACCAAAAAACTAATGCAGCAGTAGTTCTGGTTTGATCGGATTGAAAAAACAGACCCTCTGCCTCTCTCCCAAACAGTAAACTAGAGCCGCTCATGTCTGTTATTCGTCTGAGCTGCTAATCTATAACGGCCAACAACAGACTGATTTACATAAACCACACCGACCGACCTTATACAATCTGACTTCGGAAGAAACAATCAAACAAAGTAATTGAACAAATCTGAATAGTCTAGTTCAGGTGTAGACCCGGACTAAGGCGCGGAAGAAGTCGCACAAAATGTTCTTCCAAAATACATCACTTACTGGTAGTTATTGTGTTTGTGTGCGTTGTTATCTTGCATTTCTTCAAGCAGTAAAGCGCTATTAACTTACCGCGCAAGTAATATCTAGGCCTATTCTACTGTTTACAGTAAAGTCACCGAATAACGCACCGACTGTGTCTTGTGCCGTTTGCTTCTATAGTGCAATCAGTTTAAGTTACAGTTAAAACTTAAATGTCTTATAACGATTGAATTAGAACTTTTCACATTTTGACAGATTTGCAGTCATATCTCTAGGAGGTGCTTTGTGCAATTATGTCGAATTTACATTGTTTTCTTCATCATCACGGCGTGGCGTCGTCTTCGCAGAGAATAGCCGGCTCCACATGTTGACGACGCCATTCTGAATAATTCTTCGCACGCTTTGCTCCGACATCTGGCCTAGGTTGTGTTGTTAAAGGTCAAAACGTACAAGGAAGTGGCCTTGGCAAAAAAACAATGGACTGGATTTTGACTTAATCATGGAATCCAAAATCCAAATTCAGAAATTCTGTTGAGTTTTCAAACACTGCGAAATAGAATGATGTAGGGTCGATGCTAATTCTTACACACAGTCGTGAGTTAGTGCAACTGATTTATGGTGATTATTGCGTTATTTACGACATACGACTCGTATGATGTCGCACATAAGCCAACGTAAGGTGTGGTCAAATTTGGCGGAGCTTTACACTTTTTGAGTTCCTTCTAGAATCTAGATACAGCACAATGACACAGACTCACTCGAGTTATATTATAGGCATACATATGTTGCACCGTTTTTCTTGGGTGCAAAAATTTGCTAGTTTCGGAAATTTTAGCGCAGCGATAATCAGCTTTCGTACGTGAAAGAAACAGACGTGAAATCGATCGTGAAAAACTTGTTATGTTTGTGTGTATGAATCGATCAAGTCCAGGAAAAAAAGTAAGACAGTACAACAAATAAAAAACTGAACTAGACATACCAGGCTAATACAAGCACTTATGGTAGCGACATAAAAACAATCCCCTAAGAAAAATTAAATATTTACGGAAAGATATAAGTTAAATTAATGAAATTTGCGAAATTTAATGTCGAGAGATACTACCATAGAATGTGTAAATTTCGTTAATATAGTCAATAGGAAACAAAAGTTACACCCGTCGGAATAGAAAACTGTGATTTCGCAACTGAACGATCTGTATTTCGATAGCTGTTGTACAAAAATTTGGATAAAACTTTTCGTTTCGGCTTTACTTTGTCAAGGAGAAAGCAAGGTTAAACGCGAAGTATTAATCCAACATAATACGGCCCAACCTGATTAAAAATAGCAGGCGAATCTTGCGAGGCCAGTTCATCTTTCGATCTGGTCTTCCACAAGGCTCAATTGAAGCAGTACTGTCATTTCGTAAAAGGCTTCCGTCATGCATTAAAAATGTTGCTTGGCATTTCGAACATGCTGTGTAACCTATCGTTAAGTTGTCACTTCTGTCAATTTTGCTTCACACCGGAAAGTTATTCGATTATTTGCTCTTTGAGTTATTCTTTGAGTTGCTGTTCAGTTATATGAAGTGCCCTTTGCATTTTCACAGCCATAATTTTATTTTTCGACTAAATATTTCGATAAAATTCACATGTGTGGTAGGTAGTTTCTTTCGCATTAAACTATGAAATACACATCAAAATATTTCTTGCAGTTTTTGAGAAATTTACTTTTTCTTAGGGGATTGTTTTTTACGCCGCATCCTTTACAGAATAAGATAAAGTACACAAATACAATACACAAAAATACACTAAAATACCTAAAACAAAAACATCCAAAATACAAATGCAAAATACAGTACAAAAAATGAAGCTTGAAACTGCAACATTAGCTGTGTTCTGGGCTCGGCATATTTGAAGCGCATTATATGAGTTAATTTCTTCGCTCAAAGTGAACTATAGGCTTATGTCGGTTGCTATTCGGTGCTGAAGTTCTGATGAGTGGCAGGCTGGCAGCGCGCCGTGGTAAAGGAATAGCTGCATTCGTTGAGTACAACATCTTCAGAAGTCCACGATTCTGCGCAGCATCACCAACATCAACAACGTTTTGTCGAGTTCAGTAAACACATAAGGGGCAAACAGGACTATCTGCGCCCGTCAGAACACATTGGATTGGATTGGATAATGATGGTGATTAAGCCTACAGTTAAGGCGCTAATAGATGCCATCTTTCTGACTATTCCTTACGAAACAGTTCAATAACTTTAGTGTAAAAACTGTGATAAATTGTGTTCATACCATTTAATGGTATGTTGATTTTGTTTATTTATATCTGTTCTCTGTTTTAAGGACTAAACCTGCCACTACTTGGTGAACAAAAATATAGGCCAACATACTGTGGCTAATATGATAATCAAAGGCAAAGAATCGTCGATTCGCACCTCTTTGGAAAGTTTTCTAAGTTTAGTATTCAAGGCGCAGACGGTTGAGAAGTGTTCGGCTTGTTTAAGATGTGCCAGCATAACGTTTTCGTCGTACTACAAGTATAAAATAAACATAATGCCGAGCATGATATTAGTGTTTCAGTAAAATAAACTAAAATTAACTAGCAGCTGTCAATATATGACAGTGATTGCGTATGCAACGCCATAGCCACCATCTATACCACGCATATCAACGGAATATTTTATTAATGCCTTAGATGCTATTATGAATAAAAAAATACAATTTAGATGTTTGGCCTTTAACCTTGGACTGGAGGTCATTCAAGCAGAGTTGAAGGTCGTTCATGACGGAGGTCATTTCACGGTTTCTAGCACGACTCTCGGACAGCCGTATTCGAAGTTCTACTCGTTCTTGATGTAATCGCTTTAGTTCGGCCTCACGAATTTCAGCCTATGTAAAACACGAACAACAACAACAACAACAACAACAACCGTTTTCCTCCTTAAACTTCCATACACGCACTCTTGGCTCAAACACGAACATTATCATTTTGTCAGAAATGAATGTAATTCGAGTGCTGCAAAGTTAAACAAAACTTCTGCAGCTCTTGACGACAGAATAGATAGATAAAACAATGGGCTGGCGCCTTGCTAAGTCCGATATGCCATTTAAAGACTAATAACACAATTTCCTCGACGTCGAGATTATAACAGAGTGCTTAAGCGCTACACGCATCAACAGCGCCAGCCAGTAAGTGACGTCATTCGCGAGTTTGCTGCGGCAGTTAATTCCAGCAGGAAATTTTTCCTTTGCGGACAAATATAGACCGACAATAATGGTTATCAGCGCGCCAGTCAAATATTAAGTGACATACTTGGCGTGTGAGTTGTTCGAGTTGTTTTCTGAAGTCGTCAATGAAGCCGTGGACGACGTGTAGCATAGCATGTAAATGAGCACTTGTCGAGGTTGATCCGTTGGCCACGTCACTGGCAAGCCAACTGGTGACGTCCACATCGCCACATTCACAGTCTCGACACCTTGGCTACAGTCGTTCAGAGAATACGACATGTGGCTTCTACGACTATACTGTGAATCAGTTTGTGTCCAATACTCGAGTCTGATAATCTGATTATTCACGACGCTAAATTGTTTATTATAAACAGCCCTGATATTTCTTCAGTCTGTACAGATACGATATGTAGCCTTCGCTGCATTCAATGATTTATTCTTCTGCTATGAAAAGTGATATCGCCATTTTCGGACACACTATATAATATGCTTTTGTTATTCGCCTTCTTAAAACAGCCGTCTCCGCAAAAGGTTGCACGTATAAACATATTAAACAACCACCGATAGCTTTGACGGTTTATTAGAAGATTTTCGCCACGTCGATTGCAATACATTTGACAATGGGCAATGGAGATTATGTTTTCCCCTCCCCCTCGCCGTACGGGTTTGGGACTCCCATCTCTCACAATGTGCCTTGAGTCTCCACCCCGAACAGAACCTCGATCCGTTCAGCCGTTTTTGCACAGCGCAGCCGGCCGTGGCAGACAGACAGACTAGCACACCCAGCCGCTCTGCCGCAATACGTACGTTGTTCAGTCGATGTTGTTCGGCAGTCAATTCGTCCACAAGTCAACTCGTTAAAACTTGATAGGGTTTAGGTTAGGGTTAATGTTAATGTTAGGCTTAGCATTACCTGGATTAGGGTTAGGACACAAACTTAGGGCCAGGGTTAGGATAGCCTTGGGGACGAGTTGACTGTAAACCGACGAGTCGTACACTAAACGATGGCAGTTCTGAAGAGTGGGTCTGTTGAGGGAAGTCGGTGAGACTAAGACACCGTCCTCCTGAATCAAAGTTCATCCGGCTTGGTCGACAAGAGGAAAGCAACTCATCTACACCCACCTGCACCGCCACGTCCGCCATCTTTGTTACGTCATCACCCTGCAAAGCCACACAGGAGTTGCAACGGAAGACCTTGTTGAAAAATAACAGCTGGCTACAGTAATGTAGTAATGGTCGCATCGAAGTGGCAAATGAGTAAGAACAGTCGCCCGCATAACAACCAGACAGACAGACTGATTGACAGACTAATAGACGCCCACGCTACGGCATCACCGACCGCAATAGTCTGCATCTGATGTATTCGATGCGGCCTAAGAACTAAGTAGTTAACTTAACAACAAGTTATATCGTGTGTTGGTACATAAGTTCGAATCTGGTGGATATGTTCTTTTTCAGATGTGTGTAGCAGATGAATTTAAAAACATTGCATTTAGAATTGGTGAATATTTTAGTGTAGTGACTTTGTAATAACCTTGTGCTTGCACCGCATTAATGTAATATTTTCCTGTAATCAAAACAGACTTTGTGCCACTACAACGTAAAGAAAATCAGTCGTCTGCATTGGCTTATAATGTTGAGGCACAACTTCTAACGTCGGTAAACAGCTAGCGAAGGCCCTATACGTTTCACTGGGACTTCTCGAGTAGAGAACATCGTAGACGCGGACGAGCAGAACACGCTCGGCATGCAAGAAGTTGCTGCTGCTTAGATCAGACGTGAAGCGAAGTTATATTAAATCAACCCGACAGACCGGGGATCTGTTGTACAGCAGCGTTCAAAACAAGGTGTCGATCCCGACGGCATGAAACGATAGCTGGCCCGCAAGCCCCCAAAGTTTGTTTGCACCGGAAAACGTCCGGCTTTTGTGCGAGGGGGCGTATGTCCTGGGGTTCAGTTAGGGGCAGGAAGAAGTTCTGCGGGGAGGGGATAGCGCAGGCGGCGTTTGCCCGGAGGCTTTAACGAAGAGTGGGGCGTTTTCCGGGAGGTTTAGCATGACGGGGGCTTCTGTCCAGGTTGGTTTGTGCCGGGAGTTTATACCGGAGGTTCGTTGTCCGGGGGACCCTCATGTCTGTCGCTGTGCATAATTTCAGCGAAACACCCAAAATGGTGGAACCGTACTTCCGATCACGAACACGATAGCAGTTTCTGAATCGGGAAGTCCGAATTCCTATTTGAGTTTCCCGGTGTCCATACGTCTATCTCGCTTAGTTTCGGAAATATAGGCTTATGCGAGTGACGGACAGACGAACAGTCGGATAATGCGGACCATTACTATAGCTGGCCCCCACATCGTAACGGGCCAGCTAATATAAACATCTGATGGCTGGCATGAAAGCATAGTAAAGTGGGTGTGCGGCCATGTCGGTCCTGTGTCACGTCGGTCCTAGTCACTTCGGTCCTTAGGAAGTGATTTAGCCAGATCAGTCCAAGCTACCTCGGTCCTTGGGCGACTATGATTCGCGACTATAGGCCTATGGGAGTAGCTAAAACAGGAGAAGTGGTAAGGAAGTGCCGAAAAATCCTTTACTGCGAAGTGCTGTAGGTTTTGCTAGATTTATAATATAAAAATAAATAATTATAATATCTAATAAATAGAGTTAACTCATATGTCTCGTATCTTAATGGTGGATGAAAGGTGTATAATAAATTAATAGTACACTCCTAAACATCTTGTTCTATTATTTGATACAAGAGAAACACAATCAGTACAAATACATTTATTGAACGCTACTGCTCTACGCAACGTTAGAGTACATACAGTACAAATCACATCACATGCAAATCGAATACATATACAAACGTCTCTGGATTGAACTCTAGTAGTCTTTATTTTCAGTTTGTCGTTGATTTCGATCGATCGCACCCTAAGCGTGCATTTAATAGTCCTATATGGCTCAGCGTATGAGCCTACAGAGAGTCCAGTGAATGATTGGTTCTACTCTCCTACCTATGCATGTTCCGGAATCAGCACTCAGCAGAGCCATTTGCAATAAAAGCACAATGACATCGAAAGTACGATAATTCAGTTGCAAACTTAGTATGGTGATAAAGTTTTTTTTACATGGCATCACCTAAGATCGCCAATCTGAGACTATCAATTTATAAGACATCTTGGCTTCAGATCGGCGCGATCTGATCCTATCAGTTTTTGACTTACTTGCTTTCAGATCGCTGATCTGAACCAATAATTATCGTTTGCTGAATTTACAGCTAGTTGTCCTTAACTGATGTCAATTATTAGTAATATAATTCATTTGTCGCCTACAATGACACAAAGCTCAACTGTTTTACCTGACGCGCTGCAGACATCCAGACTAACTTCAGACTGTCCAGTCACCACAATCGATCAAAGTTATGAAGCTAAGAAACCCAAAATTATTGAAGACGAGTCTGTTTTTTCGTTCTCGTTTGTTCTCGTCAGCAGCTGAAGACGCGATAACGATGCAGATGTGTGTTAGGGCGGCGAGACGTTGCACGCGGCACACAACGCGGTGCGGTCTTTACACAAGTTCACAAGCCGACAATAGGCTGCATCCTTGGCATAGACAAACATCGCATCTGAAGCTGCAGTCGTCTCTCGCGCCCCTCTTCTCTGCGTCGGCACACGTCCGTCAATCAAACTGTCTGACCTGTTTACATTAAACACCTGGAAAATTCCGAATGAACGTCACCTGCAGGGCCGAGGTATCGTTAGACCTATAGCGATCGGTATCAGGACGAGCATTCGTGGTACATCAACAGCGTTTACCTGAGAAGTATAAGCCTAAGCAAGTTTTCGGATTCATTTTTCGTATGCATCTTCATAAATCTAAGTTCGAGTATCGAAAATGCAAGGTCATTGGTCAAAATCAAGGTCATGGCAGCAAAAAAAACGCAAGCGATGCGTGGTCTACCTTATTTATTTATGTCGCAAATTTTATGGAAATAAGTTGTAAAAATTATATACACATTTGACACTGGCTTGCGAAAATAACGAGTCAGTAGCCAGAATCTATACCATTCAACCACTAGAGCGTGTGTATAATGCGGCAGCACGACTCATCAAAGGCTTCAGTTAGCTCAGTTGTTAAGTCACTGGGCTGTGCCTGCTAGCCCAGCCGGCTAGCCACTTGCGCGGCCCAGGTTCAGTCCTGGGTCCGGGCATGTGGTTTGGCTCGGTTTGGCTCGGTTTGACGGGCATGCTATGAGATTTAATTCTCGCGCAGCTATGGAGGATTTTTCTGTGTCTGAACGGTTCCGTTCGGTAGATTTAGCTTGACTCATGTAGTCGGCTTTTAAGCGCACGTTAATATAGCCAGGCTTTCCTTTTCCTTTCTTTTTTCAGTCCGCGGAATCACATGACATCGGCGCTACGCGACCTGCACTGGTTACCCATCCAGAAATGCATCATCTACAAACTGTGTGTTCTGATGCACCACGTGCACACTGACAGCTGCCCGGCATAGGTCCACCTGTCCAACCTTATCACCGGCACTGCAAACATTTCATTAAAAGCCCGGCTGAGATCTGCCAGCACTCATCGATAGGCCTAAGAGTGGCTCACATCTCGTCTGAGGTTTGGAGAACGTTGCTTCTCGCACGGACCAAAAGCGTGGAATACTCTTCCTTGCGAAATCCAGCATTTAACGGACCCAAACACTTTCAGACGTCAACTGAGAACTTTTCTGTTTGGCGTAGCTTATAATGAGACGTCGGACTTACGAGACGTCGGGCTTGTGAGAGGACGCCAATCTAACTTGTGCTGTGTGTTGCCGTTGGTCACTTAGGTGTAAGCGATAACAGTTTTGTATTTTGTATAATTACCCCCTAAATACTGTATGAACTGTTTGCCTGAGGCGCTGCAGACATCCAGAGTCCGGACTAACTTCTGACTGTCGAGTGTCAAATCTCGAATCTTTTGATTAATCGCTTAGTGCATGCTGCAAAAGAACGGCTCATGCGGTATATTTTGCTTGGACATGAACGATCAAAAGAGATTCAGTTATAGTCCTATAGGCAGAGGTGGCGTCACGGAGCGCGCGTCAGTAGATGCGCAAAAAGTATAGAGTAGACTAATCATGATCGAGTTGTTAGCCTCGACGAGTGACGACCGATGCTGGCGAACTGTTAAACCGGAAGCATTTTCAGCGTTGAGGTCGCCTCCGTCGCCGAGCAGCTGGTTCCAAGTGGCCAGCTTTCTGGTACGCGGAGGCCATGTGAAGTGGGGAGTCGCCGGCTGCGTTGCCAATCAATCAATCAATCAATCGTGCCCATGAATACCTTACATCTATGTAGGTTTGGGCGTTTTAGTTTATTTATTTATTTATTACTATGTATAACATAATCACGACAAACGCGTGACACGGCAACACAACAGTGACTGTAGGCTAAGTCAATACCGGTACAGTAAATACACAACACAATTAAAAAACAACACCTGGCCTGTAAGCATACTGGTTAAGGAAAAATTCTGGAGGTATAGAAGGTCTGAACTATCTGTTAACAATAATTGTCTCAGTGACATCCTGCTTAATTGCGCGTTATAAATATTCGTACTGAACTGAACTGAAGATCGGGATTACTGAAATAGGTCTACAGGGTGGGCCCAAAAAGTAAACCCCTACTGCATTATCAATAAATCGCCGTAAAACCTGTCAACTAAGCTAGTTTTTCGTCAAGCACTATAATATTACAAGTTGATATTAAGTATTTTATTATTTTATTGATTAAATATTCTATGCATGACGTAATGTGCGACCAAAGTTAATGTAGTGACACTGACGCTGCAACAGGTCCATATGGTCGGCGAGAAAGTCAGTCAACATCACAAGAGAACTTCTTGCGATCCCCGAAATTTGCTCAATTTTCTGTGGACTTTTGTGGGTGCTGGGAGCATTTTCTTGACTGCAAATGACCTCTTCTACCTTTCTGATGTTGACTGATTGACGTTCTCGCCGACATGGGACGTCCGCTGCCAACTTTTCGATAAGCGCTCCCAGTTGCACCAGTTCGTCTTAACAATTTATCAAGTCCACTCCTAGACCAATCTTTAAATGGAAATTCGTTAAACAGTTTCTTCGAGCCCCATTTTTCTCTTTTCTCGAGTTTTTAATTAAGATTTTATCATTTACACTTATTTTGCCCATATTGCAGTGCTTGTTTGGCCTAAAATTTAACGAAAAACTAGCTTCGTTGGCAGTTTTTAATGCGATTTATTGATAATGCAGCAAGGGCTTACTTTTTTGGCCCACCCTGTATAGTCACTGCAGCCAGCCGGTTGTGACACTTTAGGAAGTGGGGTAACTATGGCAGTGCGCCATGTGTTGGGTATCTGTTCTACATTATTGCTATAATAATTAATCTGTGACAACAGATGATATTTCTACAGAACATTTCTTGAAAAGCCAGGATGATATCATGAAATCACTTGAAGAAGGCATTCTTCCCAAAGGCTGGAAAATGGCAGTAGTAGTACTGATATTCAAAAAAAGGCAACAAGCACGAAGCCAGTAACTACAGACCATGCAGCGTCTTTGACATCTGTTCCGTGTAAAGTTTTAGAGTCTGTAATAAGGGATACAGTTGTGACTCACTTAGAGCAACATAATTTCTATGCAGACTGCCAGCATGGGTTTATGAAGAGCAGGTCCACACTAACGAACCTACTGGTAACTCTTGAATGTTGGACTAGTATACTGGAAGGCTCTGGACTGGACGTCATTTATTTGGATTACAAGAAAGCCATCAGAAACTGCTACAGAAACTCATGGGACTGAGACTGGGTGACACGCTGACAAAGTGGATTAGGCAGTTTTTGTTAGGAAGACAGATGCGAGTTCGTGTAAATGGCAGTTTCTCCAGCTGGATCGATGTAATCAGTGGAGTCCCACAGGGATCTGTATTAGGACCACTGTTATTCTTGATATTTGTCAACGACTTGTCAGACTGGGTTAAAAGTAGTAT
>Ga0126335_1001294_pt1 | contig 13804 bp, 14 predicted proteins | sample OlaspJWI45metaG_FD_108409 | JGI IMG/M metagenome (GOLD analysis project Ga0126335, IMG submission 108409) | Marine gutless worms symbiont microbial communities from Oahu, Hawaii - Olavius sp. 1 OAHU.JWI-45 metaG | ecosystem: Host-associated > Annelida > Digestive system > Unclassified | place... | reverse complement strand
TCATCCTGACGCGAAATGGGTAGCATGGCCTGCCTCCTATATTTGGGGTTGTTTCGTAGTATTGCAGGCCATTACTTAAAAATCAAGTAATAATTGATATAAGTTTCGTTGTAGGGCTAATTGGATAAAAAGTTTTTTGTAAGCAAAAGGAGACGAGATGGGCGACAAGGGGAAAAAAGATAAAGGCAGACGCGAAGAACAGAAAAAAAGTAAGACAACCCTAAAGGAGAAGCGGAAGCAAAAAAAAGGTAAAAAATAAATAAAGGCGACCATCGCATGACAAAAGCCGAATTGCTGCAACAAATGGCCACTGATGCGGGTATCTCGATGACCGTTGCCAATGCCGCCTTGGATTCGTTCACCGACGGCATCACAAATACCCTTGAGGAAAAGGTGACAGGGTCACATTGGTCGGATTTGGCACCTTTTTAAAATCCTCCGAAAGGCCCGTAAAGGCCGGAACCGGCGAGGAAATTACTAATGCGGCAATAATTATTTAGGCATTCTTTCTTAGGATTTATATTCACCGCAGAGACGCAGTCTGGCGGGCGGTCAGCTAATTGGATTTTTGATCCGGCTTTCGCTTTCCGAGATAATGTCAGCCAACGGTGATAGCGTTCATTGAGCGCCGGGCAGACACCATCAGACCGCTTCGGCCAGACCCAGGCCGATGTCCAGGGCTTTTTTGTTCATGTCCAGAAAACCTTCCGGAATACGGCTTTCAAGAACCTGCATGATCGACTCGGGTTTGACCAGATCGATCAGGCCCACCAGGGCGCCCAGCATGCAGATATTGAAAACGATCGGTTTTCCGATCTGATCCATCACCTCCCGGTACATGGGCAGCTCGATCTGCCGGGCATCCACCCGTTTCTCGATTTTTACAAAACGGGCATCGGTCAATAGCAGACCGCCCGGCCGTATAATGGGATACAGGGTGTTATAGGCCGTCTGGGTCAGGCAAATGAGCACATTGGGCTGAATGACCTTGGGATAATAAATGACTCCATCGGCCACGATCACGTCGCTGCGGGTCGTTCCGCCCCGGGCCGCTGCCCCGTAGGACTGGGATTGAACCGCATTCATGCCCTCGATGATGACAGCGGCCTCGGCAATGATGATGGCCGCCGTGATGACCCCCTGGCCGCCGGAGCCGGAAAATACCATGCGAACTCTTTCCATTGCGCTATCCTTTCATCGCCATTTCCATGATCCTGTCGTATTCGCTGCAATACTCCGGCCTTTCCTCCTGCACGAAGATGCCGCGTTCGATCAAATCCGGATTCTCCTGTTTTTTCTTGGAACCGATCGGGGTGGTGACCTGCTTGTAGCGGTTGAGCATTTCAACCGCACCGCCCTCTTTGTTTTTGCGGCCGAAATGCGTCGGGCACTGGGAGAGGATTTCAACGACGGAAAAGCCCTCATGCAATATGGCCTGGCGTACGAGGTCGGTGATCTGCTGGGCATGGTAGGTGGTGGTGCGCGCCACAAAACTGGCACCGGCCGCTATGGCCAGCTCGACCACGTCAAAACTCCTGTCGATATTGGACCAGGGGGCGGTGGTGGCCAGAATGCCGGTGCCGGACAGGGGTGAATACTGTCCGCCGGTCATACCGTAAATCCGGTTGTTCATGACGATGGCCGTGATGTCGATATTACGCCGGGCGGCGTGAATAAAATGGTTGCCGCCGATGGCCAGGGCATCACCGTCGCCCATGGGCACGATCACATTGAGCTCCGGGAGGCTCAACTTGACCCCGGTGGCAAAGGCCAGGGCCCGGCCGTGAATCGTGTGCAGGGTGTGAAAATCGACGTAGCCGGAAATTCTGGCCGAACAGCCGATGCCCGACACCATCACGATTTCGTTTTTGCTCAAGCCCAGGCCTTCCACGGCTCGCAGCAGGTTGTTGAGCACAATACCGTGTCCGCAGCCCGGACACCACATGTGGGGGAAAAACCGTTCTCGTAAATAATTTTTGATCGCCATCGATCAGACTCCTTTTCCCTGAATCAGGCGCAAAATGTTCATGATATCCGCCGGTGAGATGAAAACACCGTCGATGCGGTTGGCCAGAAAAACTTTCTGCGGCTCTTCGACGGCCATTTTGACCGACTGCAGAACCTGCCCCATGTTCAGCTCCACGACGATAATCGCTCTGGCACCGGCACATTTTTCGCGAACGATCTCGGTCGGAAAGGGCCACAGGGTTTGCAGCTCCAGCAGCCCGAGCCGCTCGCCCCGCAGCCGGCGCTTATTGACCACGTGCAGGGCGGACCGGGCCGCCGAACCGTAGGATACAAACACGTAGTCGGCATCTTTGAGCTGGTGTTCCTTATAGCGCGCCAGTTTGTTGGCCCGGTTTTCGATCTTGTCCACCAGGTGCCGGATCAAACCATGGACCACGGCCGGGTCGGCCGAAGGGAAGCCCCACATGTCATGGTAAAGGCCGGTGACGTTGTAGCGATGGGTCGAACCGAAATCGGACATGGGCAGCCGCCCGTCTTCTCGCGGCAGGTACGGGTGGTAGTCCACCCCTTCTTTGACCGACGTTCTCAGACGCCCGACCAGGGGCAGGACACCTTTTTGGGGTATCACCAGCTTTTCGCGCATGTGGCCCACCACCTCGTCGAACAACAGGATCACCGGTGTGCGGTAAGTTTCGGCCAGGTTAAAAGCATTGATTGTCATCTCGAAAATATCCTGGTGATTGGACGCGGTCAGGGCGATGATGGAATGGTCGCCGTGAGCGCCCCAGCGGGCCTGGTTGACATCGCCCTGGCTGCCGTGGGTGGGTATACCGGTGGAGGGTCCGCCGCGCATGACGTTGACGATCACGCACGGGATCTCGGCCATAATGGCATAGCCCAGCGCCTCCTGCATCAGCGAAAAACCGGGCCCGCTGGTGGCCGTCATGACTTTTTTACCGGTCAGGGATGCACCGATGATGGCGCACAGCGAAGCAATTTCATCTTCCATCTGGATGAATTTCCCGCCGGCCTGGGGCAGCCGTTTGGCCAGCCGTTCGGCGATCTCCGATGACGGGGTGATCGGATAGCCGGCAAAAAAGTTCAGGCCGGCATACATGGCCCCTTCCATACAGGCTTCGTTACCCTGGACAAATTTAATCTGGTCTTTGGTTGCCATGGCTTATTCCTTTTCCATCTGTACTTCAATGGCCAGGTCCGGACAGTGCAGTTCGCACAGCTGGCAGCAGATGCATTTTTCCGGCCTTGCGACCTCGACCAGATCCCGCTCATCGAGGGCCAGCACATCCTTGGGGCAAAGAGCCACACATATGCCACAGCCCTTGCACCAATCCCGGTCGATAAGGTGTTGTTTCAGTTTTTTCTTTGCCATTGACCTGATTCCTTAATTTTAAATTGGAAATTTAAATTTACATGCTTTCAATAATCGCCTGACCGAAGCTGGAACAGGACACCTCGGTGGCGCCTTCCATCTGGCGGGCCAGGTCATAGGTCACCAGTTTCTTTTCAATGGCACCGACCACACCGCTGCGCACGCGCCCGGCGGCTTCCTGCCAGCCCATGTGGTCCAGCATCATGGCCCCGGATAGAATCAACGATCCCGGATTGACCTTGTCCATGCCGGCATATTTTGGGGCTGTGCCGTGGGTGGCTTCAAAAAGAGCATAACCGTCACCGATATTGGCCCCCGGGGCCATCCCCAATCCGCCTGCCATGGCAGCCAGGGCATCCGACATATAATCCCCGTTCAAATTGGGCATGGCCAGCACATCGTATTCGGCCGGACGGAGCAATATCTGCTGAAACATGGCATCGGCAATGCGGTCCTTGATAACCACCTTGTCCTCCGGCGGTCGGCCGTCGAATTTTTCCCACAGCTCATCTTCAGTCACGATCCGGTCGCCAAATGCTTCGCGGGCAACCTCATAGCCCCAGGTTCGAAATGCGCCTTCGGTGTATTTCATGATGTTACCCTTGTGAACCAGGGTGACACTGGTTTTTTTCAGATCCAGGGCATACTGGATCGCCATGCGCACCAGCCGCTGGGTACCAAACCGGCTGATCGGCTTCAAACCGATGCCCGAACCGGCGCGTATCTGACGGCCGGCCTCCTTTTCCACAAATTCGATCAGCTTCAGGGCGACCGGCGAATCGGCTTCCCATTCGATGCCGCTGTAAACATCCTCGGTATTTTCCCGAAAAACCACCATGTCCACATTCTCGGGTACTTTCATCGGGCTTGGAATTCCGGGAATGTAGCGCACCGGCCTTACGCAGGCATACAGATCCAGTTCCTGGCGCAACTGAACGTTAATGCTGCGAATGCCCCCGCCGACCGGGGTCGTCAAAGGGCCTTTGATGGCGACCCGGTAGTCCTGGATGGCTGCCAGGGTATCGGCCGGAAGCCAGTCACCGGACCGGTTGAATGCTTTTTCACCGGCCAGCACTTCCAACCAGGCTATCTGCCGCCTCCCGTCATAGGCCTTTTGAACGGCGGCTTCCAGAACCATCCGGGTAGCCCGCCAGATATCCGGCCCGGTACCATCCCCTTCGATGAAGGGAATCACCGGGTGGCCCGGTACGTCCAGTTTACCATCTGGTGAATACGATATTTTTTCTCCGGTTTCCGTCATTTTAATCTTCCTTTTCCAACATTTGTTTTAGCTGCAAGCGCCCATGTTCAGGGCAGACCGATCCTGGCGATATCATTCGCATGCAAAAACGTAATACTGTTTTAGCCCAATGGCCAGGGCAGTTTGATCAAACCTTCGGGCCAGTCCATACTCAGAACCCTGGACGCAACGGCCAGAAATCCGAGACCGGCAGCGCCGGCTATAAGTGCGGCGATCCACGATGCCTTTGCGATCAGGCGATAAAAAAGCAGTATGAAAAGCGTCATGGTCAACGGGTAGCCGATCAGGTAGATAAAGACATATACACCTACTATGATGCCAACGTACATTCCGAAACGGCGCCATACCTGCTCCATGGGCATATCCCAGTCGACACTCAGATCAGCAGCACTCGATTGATCGTGCAGGTTTTCGGCCGCGTCAACCGTCTTGCGGATTTCCATAACGATGCTGATGACCGCAAAAACCAGCAGGACAAGACTCACATAGAACGGAAATATCTTGGCCAGATAGGCGTAACTGCGCGCCTCCCAGACCCCGTAGGCAAACCAGGCAATCAGGAAGAAGGAAAACAGGTTTTTAAGGGAGAACAACTTGGCCATGTCATTCGCCTTTCTTTTCTTCAGTTTGCCCGGCGGTTTTCAATTTCTTCTGATAAACGATCGAAGCGCTGAGGGAGGCGATGATAATGATAAACATCACGATGACTCCCGGACGCGTCAACCAGTCGACTCCGTAGCGTTGCACCGAGATAAACAGATACTGTTCCAGGTTGCCGGCCAGAACAAAACCAATGAGCGCAGCCGGACGCGGCCAGCCGAATTGCTTCATCAACCAGCCGAGGATGCCCATTGCCAGTAGCGCCAAAAGGTCTCCCCAGCTGTAAGTGGCCTGGTAGCAGGCAAAGGTAATAATCAGAATCATAAACGGTGCCAGATAGCTGAACGGCACGACGGTTAATTTGGTAATCGGCTTGGAGAGGATCAGGGCCAGTCCGGCGCCGATGATATTGGCCAGGGCCAGGCTCCAGATGGCGGTGTAGAGCAAGTCGACATTTTCAGTCACCATCGACGGCCCCGGTTGAATACCCAGAATCAAAAGCCCGCCCAGAAAGACAGCCATTGATCCGGAACCGGGTATGCCGAAAAGAAACGTCGGAATAAGACCCCCGCCTTCCTTTGCATTGTTGGCGCTCTCGGGTGCGATGACCCCGCGGATATCGCCTTTGCCGAATTTTCCACGATCTTTGCTGGTCTGGATAATATGGCCATAGGCGATCCAGTCGACTACCGAACCGCCCAGACCGGGAATAAAACCGATGATCACACCGATGATGGAGCAGCGCAGAACGATAAACTTGTGGCGGATGGTATCCCGCACACCATCGAGCCAACCTTTGCCCAATTCGGCCTTTTCCGCGATGGGCCGGCCCTTGATTAGAAGGTCGATTATTTCTGGAAAGGCGAAGAGACCCAGGCCGACGATAACCAGCGAAACCCCATCCATCAGGTATTCGAAACCAAATGTATAGCGGTATTCGGTCACCGCCGGTGCATCGCCCATGGCCCCCAGCATCAGGCCGATCCCGGCACCGATGATGCCTTTGATGGGTTGATCGCCTGACAGCACCCCCACCATGGACATGCCGAGCACGGCCAGCATGAACAGTTCCGGGGATCCGAAAGCCAGCACCAGGGGCCGGGCGATGGGAATAATAAGGGTTAAAACCGTTGCACCGATCAAACCGCCGATCAGAGAAGCGGTAAAAGCGGCCCCCAGGGCCCGGGCGGCTTCGCCTTTTTTAGCCAGCGGATAGCCGTCCATGATCGTTGCCTGGGAGGCGGAAGAACCGGGAATTCCCATCATGACCGACGGGAAGGTGTCCGAAGTCGGAATCACGGCCACCATGCCGATAAGCAGGGCGAAGGCGTCGTGCGGGTCCATGCCGTAGATCACCGGCAGCAGGATGGTCATACCGACGATGCCGCCCAGGCCGGGCAGGATACCGACACACAGCCCGAGCACAACCCCGCTGACAAGCAGCAGCATATGCGACGGGGTCAGCAAAACGGTCAGCGACTGGAAAAAGGCTTCCACAACATTGCTCCCGAAAAATAACCGATAAGAGGTAAAAGGTAAACGGTTATAGGTAATGGGTCGTGGATGGTATCATCTAATATTAAAACGGTCCCAAATCCCTGGCCTATTAACCATAACCTCGAACTCGCGATGTATCGCGCAGGTGCGGGGTAAGGGGTCACAGGTTATGGGTTGTGGATGGTATTATCTATTATAAAAACGGTCCCAAATCCTTGGCCCATAACCTATTACCTTTAACCTTTGTCCTATTACCTATTACCTTTAACCCTGTACCTATCTTTTATTTCACCTCAACCCCGTACTCATCCTTGATCCACTGAAGCACCCAGGCCTTGTCTTCTTTTGACACGCTCAGGACCTGGTCAAAGGCTTTGCGGGCAGCCTCTCCGGACAGCTGCTTATAGCCACCCAGGCTTTTATCGACAACCATTTGGAATTCGGAGTCGGCAATGACTTTGGCAGCTGCGGCACGGTAGGTCTCGACAACATCCGACTTGGTCTTTTGCGGCAGCCACATGGCCTTCTGGACACCGAAGCCGGCCACGAAAAACGCTTTCCAGGCATTCCAGGCCTGACCGGACGGTCTTTTGCCGTGAACCATTTCATACACTTCCGGAAAACAGGGCAGCTTCGGTTCGAGCGGATCACGCACCACATAGCCGTAATTGTCCAGGACACCCCAGGTCATCAGCGGCACGGCGATCCCCTGGTTCACCAGTGGGCGTACGTTCTTGATATAGGCCGTGGAGGTCTGGTAATCGATGTTGACCTCACCCTGCTCGAACGCCACGCGACCCGATCCCCGGCCCTTGTAGCCAAAAATCGCTTTGACGTTCAACCCGAGCATGTCAAAAGCCAGCAAGGGCACGATATCCAGAGAAGTGGCACCCTGGGATGCGTAGGCCAGCTCCTGGGTGAACCCTTTCAGGTCCGCGGCCGATTTCACGCCCAGTTTGGGATTGATGTAGGCCACACCGCCGGTGGGAGAGGCAAACACGATATGATATTTGGAAAAGTCATATTTGACTTTGCTGTTGCCCAGCAGGTAGGGGAAACTGGTCGATCCCGAAGAACCGAACACGGTCAGCCCATCGGATTTTCGAACCCGGGTCGCAAAGTGATTGCCGCCGGTAATGCTGCCGCCGCCGGGCATATTCCTGACGGCCACGACCGGATTGCCCGGCAGGTATTTTTGAAAGAAAGGCGCATACAGCCGGGACCAGACATCACTGCCGCCCCCGACTTTGAAAGGGATGATCCAGGTGATCTTTTCGCCCTTAAAATCGGTGGCTGCCTGGCCATTCGGTACAACCAGTGTCATTGCAAAAAAACATGCGGCCAAAGAGAGAACCCATTTTTTCATCTTTTTCTCCTTCCTTTTTAATCAGACCAGATACGTCTGTTATTTTAGGTACCTCTATCTGCCTTCCCACAAATACAGATGGATTGCAATTAAAACCTGAACGGATCACTTTCCAGGCTCCCGTGCCTGCTCGATCGCATTGCGGACCAGCGCGGCATAGCGATATACGGCATGGATGAATTTACCGTATGGCATGGTAATAAACAGGCCCGCCACGATGCCCAGGTGCAGGGCCAGCAGAATGCCCATGGCTGCTGTCTCACGCAATGCGAGCAGCAGCAGCCCCGAAAAACTGGTCATAAAAAGCAGCACCAGAAAAACAATATCCATACCGAACGACCGCTCTGCGGTCGGCACCCTGTCCATCTTCGATTTGAGATAGAGCAACCCGCCGGTACCGATCAACAGGGCCGCCCCGCCGGCCGTCCCCAGCAGGACCGGCCAGCTGACAAACGGATAGGGAGCGCTGCGGTGCAGGAAATGATCATAGAAGGCGGCAACTGAAGTGGATGCAAAGCAGAGCATGAAACCATAAAAGGTAAAATGGTGGTACCAGCGGCGGATCATGCTGAACCGGTCGTCCGGATAGTTGCACCCGTGTCCGCCGCCATCCAGGTACCGCAACCGCAAAGCATCCCAGATTGCGCGCAGATTGGCGCGGGGATCAAACAGCGCCCCCACAGATCCGCCCGTGGCACGCCAGAACCGCAAGGCGCCTGACACGAGGGCAATTAAAAGGCCCAATCCAAGCACCGTGAACAGCACAACCATCACCGCGTACGGTATCACTTTGTAAAACGCATTTTCACCGACATGGGGTGTCAAGATCACCGCCGCGTCCTGCAAAGCGAACAGAAGCAAAAGCGCCACCGCCGTGCATAAAACCGATATCAAAGCGGCCTTGATACCGTTTTGGCGGAAAAGGGCGGCCAGAAACCGAGGGGTTGAAAACTCCCGGTAGGTTTCAAGCCTTAGCTGGGCAAGTGTTCGCGGCACGTTCAGAGCGAATTCGTGCGGGGGTGCATACTGGCAGGCATAATAGCAGCCGCGGCAATTGTGGCACAGGTGGGCAAAATACTTCAAATCTTTATCTGTAAACGTTCGGCGCAGTTCCATGGCCGGGTAGACGGCACAGAAACCCTCGCAATAGCGACAGGCATTGCAGATCGTCATCACCCGGCCGGCTTCTTTTTCGACATCACTGGCTGGCATAGCGCGCGGACTCCTTTCCGGCGATCCGGCCAAACACCGTCCCGATGGTCATTCCGAATCCGGCCATATAGCCCTGCCCCAGGATGTTGCCGGCCATGATCTCGCCGGCGGCAAATATGTTCGGTGACGGTTTTTCATCCTGCATGACAACCCGGGCCTGCGCGTTCACTTCAACCCCCAGATAGGTAAATGTAATCCCGGGGCGCAGGGGGTAACCGTAAAACGGCGGCGTATCCAGAGGGCGGGCCCAGTGGCTTTTGGGCGGATCGAGTCCGTCGGTGCCGCAATCGTCCAGAATCGAGGCATCGAAGGTGCCCTGCCGCGTGGCATCGTTGAAATGTTTTACCGTCTCATCGAGCACCTGCGGATCCAGCTCGAGCTGGTTGGCCAGCTCGCTGATGGATCGGGCTTTTAGCGGGGGAAATACGCTCGGCATAAACAAATCGATCGATTTGGCATCGATGATCGAATAGGCGATCTGGTCCGGCTGTCCGGCAACCAGCCGCCCCCAGATGGCATAGCGTTTGGGCCAGAAATCTTCGCCTTCATCATAAAAGCGTTGGCTGTCCTTGTTGACCACGATGCCAAAAGAGACGCAGTCCAGCCGGGTCACGATACCGCCGTCAAATTTGGGTGCCCGGGCATCGATCGCCACCGCATGGCACTGACGCGGGTCCCCCACCGGCCGGGCGCCCTGATCGAGCAGCACCTTCAACATGCGGCCTTTGTCGTAAGGGGTGCCGCGGATGATAAAGTTGGCGGCCGCATCCCCCCAGTATTCCCTGAGCCACTCCAGATTGGCCTGAAAACCACCCGCAGCAACCACAACGGTCCTGGCCTGAACTTTTTTGGAGAAGCCCTGGGATAGAATCGTTGCGGCTTCAAAGTGTCCGTCCCGTATGTCGAGATCGCGCACCTCGGCTTCGTACATGACGGCCACCCCCAGCTTTGCAGCCGTGGCATAGTAGGCGTTCATCAGGGCCTTGCCGCCGCCCAGGAAAAAAGCATTGGTTCGGGACAGATGCAGGGTACCGCGCATGGAAGGCTGAAAATGGCAGCCATGCTGCGCCATCCAGGCCCCTAAATTGTTTGACCGGCGTATGGTAAGCCGCGCCAGCGACGCGTTGGTGCGACCGCCGGTAACACGCATCAGGTCTTCCCAGAATTCTGCTTCAAGGTAGGGGCCGGTCAGAAAGTCGTTGCCGCTGTCGTGCATATAGCGCAGATTGCGGGTATGCCGGCTGTTGCCGCCGCGAAATTCAAACGGCGCACATTCCAGCAAAAGCACGCTGGCGCCGCTTTCACGCGCTGTCATCGCGGCACACAGGGCGGCGTTGCCACCCCCGACCACCAGTACGTCAAATGTTTGCGCCAGATCGATCGGCGCTTCACTGTTACGGTTCATGGCTTTCGTCCTGACCTTTTCAGGGTGAATGCTCCGCTGGTAAAAGCCATAGTTCATATTGTGGGCCAAGTCGACCATTAATCCCGTTGGCCCACAGGTGCCGCTGATTTCACGTCAGCAACACCCGGGGCGATTTTTACCATCCCCGCGGAAACAGGCCGCATCAATAAAGTGCAATTTTTTTAGGTTTATTTAATTCGTGACATTTCATGTTAAATCGTGGCTATTAATACCAGGATATTGCATGAAAATTAAAAAAGAAGTGTAAATAAGCAATAAAAGAGGCAATTCATACGATTTTGATAAGTAGTACGAATCGACACCAGAATATGTGATAAAACGATCACTAAGTGCATGATTTTATAAATTCGGTGACATATTTTGGTCGACGATTGCTAAACTACAGAGAGCACAGAGAGAATCATAAAATTTATTGCTCTGTGAACTCTGTGTCCTCTGTGGTAAATAACACCATCACCATATTTACGAATGTGTGTACTAAGCAACTACATCCAGAACCAGAAAAGGAGGGCCCATCATGCAAAAACGCATTCCCGCCGTGCTCATGCGCGGCGGCACCAGCAAGGGGCTGTTTTTCCATAAAAATCACCTCCCGGCAGATTCCGGAAAAAGAGACCGGGTGATCCTGGCGGCCTACGGCAGCCCGGACCCAAACCGCCGCCAGATAGACGGTATCGGCGGTGCGGTCAGCACTACCAGCAAAGTGGCCATCATCAGCCCGTCGGAATCACCGCAGTATGACGTGGTTTACAATTTCGGCCAGGTGTCGATCGATCGTCCGATTGTCGATTATAAGAGCAATTGCGGCAACATCTCCTCGGCGGTGGGCCCATTTGCCGTCGATGAAGGCCTGGTCGAAACCGTTGAACCGGTCACCCGTGTTCGGATTCATCAGCAAAACACCAACAAGCTGATCATTGCCGAGGTACCGGTCAAAAACGGCCGCTACGATGAACAGGGTGATTATGCCATCGCCGGTGTTCCGGGCACCGCCGGCAGGGTCACGTTGCGATTCAGCGATCCGGGCGGTTCTGTGACCGGAAAGCTTTTTCCCACCGGTCAATTGAAGGAGACCTTCAATATCCCCTCTCTGGGCAGCGTAGCCGTAACCATCATCGATGCATCCAACCCGGTTGCCGTGGTCCAGGCAAGGTCAGTGGATCTGGTTGGCACCGAAATCGATCGGATCGACAATGATGCCGGGATCCGGTCGATACTGGAGACCATTCGCTGCAAGGCTGCCGTGAAGCTGGGTCTGGCAGCCACCGAAGAAGAGGCCACCCGAAGCTGCCAGGCGGTACCCAAGATCGCCTTTGCCGCCGCCCCACGTTCGTATAGCACCACCGGCGGGCAAAATATCGAATCAACCGAAATCGATCTGGTGGCCCGCATCATGTCGATGGGAACCTTGCACCGTTCATATGCGGTCAGTGGCGCCATCGCCACCGCAGGCGCGGCCATGGTTCCGGGCACGGTCGTACATGACCTGATCGCGGATCGACTGGAAGGACAGCAGCTCCTTCGTATCGGGCACCCGGGCGGAATCATCGATGTGGGTGCAGTGATCAAAAAAAAGGCCGACGGCATCCGTTACCAGGAAGCGGTGGTGGGCCGGACCGCTCGCCGTCTGATGGAAGGCTACGTGCTGGTTCCGGAAAAATATTTTAACTAGACTGAACAGTACCGGTGGGCAACGCGTTACGCGTATCTTTCTTCACCCAGTGTCCGATATAACCGGTACGATAAATTACTTGATCCGGTATCCAGAATCCAGTATCCAGTATCCAGTCGCCTTGCATCAAGATCGGCGACAAGGTCGAATAATTTGCAACCCAACCACTTTGCCCATTCAAGAGAGTCGACCCCATGAAATCCGGTATTATCGGTTTACCAGGCGCGGGGAAGCGTACGATTTTTGATGCGTTGACCCAGAGTTCCGGCGATGCACCGTCAACATCAGAAAGCCGCATCGGTACCATCCGGGTGCCGGATGAACGCATCGGTGTGCTGAGCCGGATGTACAAGCCACGCAAAACGATCTACGCCCAGGTAGAGTATTTTCTGCCGGCCGCCCACGGCCAGAAAAAGGATTCGAGCCAGGACCAGTCGATCTGGACCCAGGTGCGTGACTGTGATGCGCTGATCCATGTCCTGCGCAATTTCAAGGTTTATGGGACGGCCGCCCCCTCGCCGTCTCAAGATTTCAGGCAACTGGACCAGGAACTGATCATCGCCGATCTGTTGGTGGCCGAAAAGCGGCTCGAACGCCTGGAGTTGGATCGCCGGCGCGGAAAGCAAATCGACCCGGAAGAAATAGCCTTGCTCAGCGAATGCGTTGCAAACCTGGAAAATGAAATTCCGTTGCGCAAGTTCGACCACCTGGCCTCGGCCCATCAACTGCGGGGCTATGCATTTTTGTCGGCCAAGCCGGTACTGGCATTGTTCAACAACGAAGATGAAGACGACCGCCTGCCGGATGCCGGCGAGTTGACCACCTTCGAAACGTGCATGGTCATCCGCGGCAAGCTGGAGCAGGAGCTGGCCCAAATGACCGCGGCAGAAGCCAATGAGTTCCTGCAGGAATTCAACATCACCGCCTCGGCCATGGACCGGGTCATTCAAAATTCTTATGACCTGCTGGGATTGATTTCTTTTTTCACCGTCGGAGAAGACGAGGTCCGGGCCTGGACTATCAAAAGAGATACCCAAGCCCTCGATGCGGCCGGGGCGATACACTCAGACATCCAGAAGGGCTTTATCCGGGCCGAAGTCCTGGCGTACGAAGATCTGATGGATGCCGGGACCTATGCCGAAGCACGTAAAAAGGGCACCGTGCGCCTGGAAGGTAAAACTTACGGGGTGGTTGATGGGGATATTGTACACTTCCGATTCAACGTTTAGAATCTATTCCATTCAATCACGCCGGGCGTGATTAGGCGTTTGATGTGCGAAGCCGGAGACCAACCGGCTAAACGGGCTCAACCCCGCCTGACGGCGGGACTGCACGTCAGTTTTTATCATTGTTGGTGTGCAGCCGGCTGAACTATTCGAGCGCATACAGCGGCTCCTCCAGGTAGGTTTCCC
>Ga0126335_1001293_pt1 | contig 13804 bp, 8 predicted proteins | sample OlaspJWI45metaG_FD_108409 | JGI IMG/M metagenome (GOLD analysis project Ga0126335, IMG submission 108409) | Marine gutless worms symbiont microbial communities from Oahu, Hawaii - Olavius sp. 1 OAHU.JWI-45 metaG | ecosystem: Host-associated > Annelida > Digestive system > Unclassified | place... | reverse complement strand
GGCACACTGGGTGCGAACAGTTTGCCCAAGACTGTTACTCGACAGCGTCGCGACTGTGATTCGAACCCGTGCTCTTCCGAGCCTGAGTCCGGCACGCTAACCACTCGGCCACCGAGCCACCCGAATACATGCACTGCCACTGTTTCTGTGACGTTATTCCAGTTATGAACAGTTTAAACGACAGTTGAAGACATTATTATTCGGGCGCTGAGAGTACGGCGGCACTCTGTGACAGTAGCGCGAGTCCACTTACTTGCTTACTTGCATTACATGTCACGTCCAGCTGGTGTAGATTGTTGCCTATGACGTTGTGTATTTTTGCTTGGTTTGGACTTTTCTCTACCCACAGTAGTGAGGAATTTGAAACGTGGCATGCTGATAGACTATGATATGGGGGGGGTGATGCCAGCATTTTTGGGGAAGTGCAGGCAGCGAATCCCCTAACTTTTTTAACATAGAACTTTACATGTTTGTGGATTACAGTTGGGGGTTGATGCTTGGATTATTGGGTCAAAAAATTAACGGCATTCACAGCTTGTGCTCTGCTGATGACCCCTTGGTGCTTTGTACGTAATAGAACACGTAAAACCTCGGTGTTTTAGAACCCAGTTCCACATTGCTGGTAGACAGGGTCAAGAAGTAGTGTTGTTGCAATGTGCTGTGACAGTTGTGCTACTGCGGGGGTGGCCGGCGACGCTGATAATGTTATCCGACTGATTGAGTCAAACATGGAACTGTTCACACTCAACAATGGCGGCAGACAACCTTACTGCATACAAGTCTCTCGGTCGCTCAGACAACTTCTCTTTCAGTTAGTATATTATATAACACTATTTAATAGCTGTTTGTAGTAACTACGTCCATGAAGTGTTTCTCAGTTAACCAGTAGGCCAAATGGGGTGCAGCCCAGCGCCACATAGTTCAGAGGGGTCTCCAAACTATGACAAAAAATCACATCCACATTTATTCAGTCTGTGTACCCCCATTAACCGAAAAGTTGCAGGTCAAATAATTTTCGTCTGATTTGCTTGCAGACTTTCTGTCTCACGCATGCACTTTCAGAACCGAGGTGTGCTCCTTGTAATATCCTCGGACCTCCAGTGCAGGTATGGATGATAGGGCAAAAGAGGGTAGATATACGTTACATTGCTTGAATTGGAATATTTTGTAGTGGCTTAAGTGTAGAAACTGCTAGGTCCTTAATTCAGCCATAAAAATCTGAAGTCTAAAAAATTGCAGCTGCAGGAGGCTTTGCTCTTTGCCCCCATATTTCTTTGACATGATAGTGAGGTTGATGCTTATCTCCCCTCCCCGCCACTGTTCACAGTTCTTCAGCTCTAGTGATGACCGCTTGGTGCTGTGCATGTTGTTTCTGTTGTGAAACAGGTTCAGAGCGCAGTTAAGCGTTGTTACACTGATCGGTGGAGTAGATGCAACAGGTGCTCACCTGAGTTTTGTCTACCCACATGGTGATAGCATTCCCGGGCTTTACGTCGCAGGAGGTATCACTTATTTATTTATTATTTATTTATTATGACAAGCTGCCCACGGACAGTGGCAGTCAACTAGCTTAAGTAGATCAGGGTGACCTAGTTTTCGATTTGTGTTCAGGGTTGATCAGTAAGTCTCTGCATGCAAGATTCCAACGGGATTCTGACTTAGACGCGTTCAGTCATAATCCCTCAGATGGTAGCGTCGCACCATTGGCTTATCAACTAAGCAAGTAAACCAAATGTCTGAACCTGCGGTTTCTCTCGTACTGAGCAGGATTACCATAGCAATGGCTTGTCATCAGTAGGGTAAAACTAACCTGTCTCACGACGGTCTAAACCCAGCTCGCGTTCCCTAGTGGTGGGTGAACAATCCAACGCTTGGTGAATTATAGCAAAACTATGCATGCTCTCTATGATCCTTAATGATTGTGGTTTTATCCACTGAGATATTGGTTTTATCCAGTGGTAGTTACATTGTGTGACTGTCCTTAGAGATCATCCAAAAATAGATTAAGTTTGGTCTTACCTTAGTTACTTGGTCTTACATCCATTCTAAGGCTGAATTTGCAGGCAGCCCGGAAGATAATCACAAATGCTCATCAGTCACTTGTAGATTTACGCAATTTAGCGAGAATCCCGTGGTTTAAGAACAATCTCAAAGATAATTTTTACCTGCGTACCAGCTATGCTATGAGCAGGTATTGTTTTTGGCGGCATCTGTCTGTATGTGTGTGTCTGTGCCTCTGTGCATCTCTATGACTGTTCGCACAAAATCTCGAAAACTACTGATCAGAAATCGATGTAGCTTGGTAGGAATATGTCCCGTGTGGAACGCTAGAAGTCTTTGGAAGTTGGTGATATTCTAGACTTTGACCTTTGACCTTGAGAGCTGTTTTCGTATTTTTCTAATTCAGGCAATACCTTTCAAATGGCTTTACCTAGCAGCTTTATTTTCGGTATGGAGATACATCTTCAGAATATCTAGGTTCGGTTCAGTTTCAAGGTCATATGTCCAAGGTCAAGGTCAAGGTCACGGCAGCAAGCGGCAGCGTGCAACTCGAAAACTACTGGTCGGAAATTGCTGGGGGTTGGTCGGAATATCTATTACGATAATGCTCGAAGTAATTTGGAGCTTTTGACATTTTGAGCTTGGCCTTTGACATTGAGACATCTTTGAATTTTGTGAATTCAAGCTCTCGGTTTTGAATCCCTTAAGCTAGCAACTTCATTTTTAGTGTGAAAGTACATTTTTAGAATATTTAGGTCACCTTCGAGTTTCAAGGACATGGGTTGATCTCAAGGTCACGGTCGCAAAACAGCGGCAGCACACCAGTTTGTGCTCCCCTCGGACACAGTTTAAGAATCTTTTTGTCGAGTCACCCACTATGTCATATTTGTGCTGGTAGTATGTCAATATGGACTGCAATCTGGGTATTAATTTGTGTGATAGTCCGTTCGTCTGTCCGTCAGCAGGCTGGCAGTTATGGCAGAGTGGAATTACCTAGTGAATGCAGTATAAACTACTGCCAGCCCTAGCAGCAGCCGTCAAATATAAGTATAACTGAATCAATTGCATATTTCTATATAGGATAGATTAAGATATACAGTAGTCAAACAACAAACTTCCAAATTGGGGGGATAGAAAGAGTGATGAGGAGGGGTAAATCTTCGAGAGTGGGGTGGTACCCTTTTGCCTTATAGCCTTTACACCAGCTGCACTTGGCTCGTGTTGTGCTAGGGTCAGGCTCGTTGGAAGCACTGGCCATACTTGAAGATCGATTCCGACCAGACATGGAAGTATATATACTATGCTTCTCTCTTTCTCTCGATATCTCACCATCGTAAAGTAAAGTACCAGTAGTAAAGTCTGCTTTCTTGACTAACTGTTTCACTGTTCCTTCATAGTAAACACATGCTACCGCTGCACAGTAAACACCCCCTTGACCCTTGTGGCCTCGACAGCTAGGTGATATTATATGGAGTTAGAGGCAATATAATATTAATAGAACTGCTCTTGTTACAGTATTGTGTAGCAGGTTGTAGTTGTAGAAAATTTTGCGTTCGTCACACTGGGACCTTTACACTGTGCTTAGAGGCGGTTGCCTACAGGGTGCTTCGTCACTGTAACATGGTGGAGTGGTCCAGGTGTGAATGAAACCTTATCTAGACGACAAACTGGCTTCCTTCAGTGCTTTAAAACTTTTGGTCGAGTCACCTGACCTGTAATAACTGTTCCCAAAATGACCTATAATGTGTGGATTGGGACGTTAGGCCTTTACTCACACACTGTCTTTTACTATCGTCTTAAAAGCCACCTTCTCTGCTGGTCTTTCCATGCATGGTCTTCTCCTCTTCCATGACTGATGATCTCACAGAATCCAGCCTATTTCTTGTTCTGAAGTATTTAGCGTTGTATTTTTGTTAAGCTGGTTTAGCTCTGAAGTTTTTAGGCATTCTATGATATAGCTTGTACTTACATTCTTACTCAGTGAGTTGTGTCGAGTCAGCAAGGTGCAGCAGTGAATCTGGTCTGTGACGCTGTTACGGCTGGTGTTCTCGGTGACCTTTGCTCAGGGTCGGCTGTCGATATCTGCATATTAACGAAAGACAGTGCTCAGATCATACGCTCATACCACTCGTTTGTTCCTGACCTGAGCACCACGTCGCTACATTCCAGGTCTGCCTTACAAGTTGACGTTACAAGTTACAACATCTTGTACACTGTGTCCGAGAAAAAATTATACCACAGACAGTATTGGATAAAAATACCAAATCTCAATGCGTCTTAACAAAATTTCGCTCACTGCATATATCTCCGAAAGAACCACAAAATTTCTGGGGAAGCTGCAGGAGCATGTGTATCACAGCCGGATTCATGACATCGCCCAGCTGAAGTCGCGCCTGATGGAAGAGTGGGAACATTTCAACCTGATTCGAGTATCCTTTCATCCAGCGTCCACTGTCAGTGTGTCGTCACTCTTTTTACATTGCGGTGCCTCGACCAGCCAGGACTCCAGCCGCCGCTATGGCGCGCTGCAGCGTGGCGCCACCTAGTGAATGCAGTTAAAACGTACTACCAGCATAAACACCAGTTGTTCTTATTTGTAGCTATGTCCTAATTCTTTAGCTATAAAGTTTATTTTTGGTGTGCGGGTACAACTTCCAAAAGAACACCTTAATTTTTAAAATATCAATTGGAGTCACACCAGGCAAAAATAGTACGCACATGGGTGGTTGACCTTTGATTTAAAGGCGACTGTTGTAAGTTGTGCATGTGACATTATGTGTGCATACAGGGGTGCTAAATATCAGTACGAGAAAGGAACGACGATAGTCGACACGGAGACTGTTAAACACATTACCGATACAGACTTAGATACGCACCTGTCTGTGCTGAAACTATGAGTGATTGGCAACAGTCTGTGTGATGCACTGTCATGCTGACGTAAATTATATAGACATGCGTATAATATAATATAATATAAGTGCAATTAAATGGACTTATTTGTATTTGTCTAGGCCTATCGAGCAAGCAAGCTGGGATGCAACTCCTAGTTAGACAGAGGGGATATGAGTACATGATCCCCATTTTTGACCCTTGTGCAAGGAGTTGAATCAGGTTATATAAATAAACAACAAAATTACTTTTATTTGATGCATTTTGAGCTGGAAAAGGTTCAAAAATGTGCTTTCGGCTGGGGCTACCCTTAGTGGAGCTTACATCACTCCCGAGACTGTATTAAATGATGCAATATGTTATGTAACGTTTATGTGTCCCCAGTGCTGAATGAATTCTGATTTACAAATTTTCAGACGGCCAGCTGCAAAGCTAGCTGTAACCCTATCGACGAGAAATTGCTTTACTCACAACTTTTAAAATTATCACACGTGTACGTTTTCCAATCTATAGCACTCTCCACAGTGTCCACGTGGTCGTCGTGTACGCATTCATGTAAACGTGTACACGGCCGCCGTGTCCCGCATGTTGAATTTGCAAATTCGGTTTGGTGCCCGTATAAGATAAGTGATTTAAAAGAGATTGAGAAAATTCAAAAGAGAGCCACCAAACTAGTAATTAAATTGAAAAATAAATCGTACATAGATAGATTAATCTACTTGAACCTGCCTACTCTAAAATACAAACGTTTGCGAGGTGATATGATTGAAGTTTTTAAAATTACCTATAACATGTATGATACAACAGTAGCACCTGATCTTATTTTCAACGAAAGAGCTAACACCAGAGGCAACCACTATAAATTACAAAATCATTCATTTTATTACGACTTACGAAAGCATTTTTTTTCTGCACGCATTGTAAATATCTGGAACAGCTTGCCTAATTCAATCGTTGATGATTGCACGGTTAATGCATTTAAAGCACGCTTAGATAAGTTTTGGCAGCACCAATTAGTGAAGTTTAATTTTACTGCCGATGTGACTGGTACCGGAAACCAATTAGAAGAAGTTATAAAGTGATATTGTTCGTTTATGATAGTATATAATAATGATGCGGACTTATGTGACAGTCACCTGCGTCCGTAATTCTCTGTTGAGTCGAGTAGTGATTGCGTTTTATATATTCTATGTGCGTTGGTAAACAAAACAGCTCAAGTAATCTGTTGGAATTAAAATGCGTTTTGAACTTAATACGCCGAAAGTTATCACTTTTTTAGTTAGCTTGTTATGTTCAGTATATCGATCGGTAAGATATAGCTTTGTATTCAAATTATTTTACTGTTTGATTAATGTTCCGTAGTCTACCTAACGATGTTGTATACTTCATCTGATTCACATCAAAAATTTTTGGTTCTGTATACAAATGCTGATTCTTTACACAACAAAATAAATGAGCTAAAGTTAATCATTAGTTCGTTTCAGTATAAACCTTCGTTAATAGCAATCACGGAAGTTAAACATAAAAATAAATGGCAAACCAGCCTGAGTGAATTGGCTCTGAGTGGTTATGATTTATACTCTAATGATTTAGATAGCTCGTCACGTGGAATAATAGTGTATGTTAGTAAAAATATTAAATCAAAACAAATATACTCCAATAACACTGCACTTGAACATCTAATATTAGAAATTGAATTCAATCATGCTCGATTAGTTGTCACCACTATGTACCACAGTCCTAGTAGTACGAATGAGAATAATGATGCTATAAATCACCTAATATCTGAGATCTGTAATCAACATGTAGGCAATAATCTAATTATCGGCGATTTTAATTACCATCTTGAATTCTTGATTGGGCTATATGTGATCTAACTACTAATAATAGCTGTAGTCAGAAATTTTATGAAGTTATTCAAAAAAAATTTTAACTCAACAAGTTCACAACCCTACCAGGTGTAGAGGCTCTAATGAACCCAGCATTTTGGATCTGGTGTCAACTATGGATGCACCTATCGTTTAATTTACTAAATGTTTAAACGAAACTAGTAAATGTTTAAACGCAATATGGTGGCTTCCGGTCTCAAGTCTATAGTCTCCAGTTCAACCGTCAGAGCTAGACAGCGGAGACATTACCCGTATTAACTTCTGATTGTACCACCGATGCAGTTGTTTGAGTAGTTATCATTCTGCACGACGTGCCTATAAAAGATAGAGCCATTTGTTTTAGTAACTCAGAACTCAAGTAATGCCGAGCTAATGCGAGTTCTCGACTCCAAATTGGAGTAGAGCATTTTTTGTCATTTTCAATAAATAACATGACATGATGTGAAAACTAATACTGAACTGATTACTGGACACTTTTTTTGTTATGGCGGCCATGTTCGTTTACACAATCATTTAATTTGCTAAACGTTCAAACGGTAGTTATCGTTTAAACGGTTACATGCGCGCATCCCTAGTGTTAACAGATGGTGACCTTCTTAATACAATAGATTGCTTATGTCCTCTCAATAAAAGTGATCACTCTGTTCTGTCAATAACATTTCCAACAAAACGTTTGGTGAACAGTCTAACTATTCCAAAGGAGATTACGACAATTTATGTAATTTCATGGACATTGACTGGACCCAGTGTTCAGATATTGAGGAAATGTGGTTGTTATTTAAAGACTGTCTCATGGATGGTGTTGTCCAATATGTACGGAAGTTTTCTCAATTTTATGAATGGCGTAAGCCTTCTTGAAGATGCCCTTTGTCAGCTGATATTAGAACTAAAATAATAAATAAACATATGTTATGGAAACAGTATTTAGTAACACAAAATGTTGAGTTTCTTCATAAGTATAAAAGGTTGTGTAACCAAATATGGAAATTACCAGATCCATCCACAAAGCAGAACAAAATGAGGTTGCCAGGTCAACAAAAACTAATCCAAAAATTTTTTGGATTTACATTAAAAATAAAACTTCACAGAAGACCACTATTGGTGATGTGAAAACACGTGTTGATGACAAAGAAGTTATTCTGTCCAATGATGAGGATAAAGCTTCGGCTTTCTGCAATTACTTCTCCAGTGTCTTTACCATAGATGGTGGTGCTACTAATAATGTAGATGATGTAGAAAATGAAATTTTAAATGAAACAGATTTTAAAATATCCTTGTCTGATGTAGAATTTAATGATTTTAGTATCTTTACGGCTCTTGATGAGCTAAACATAATTAACATATATTAATCTCCAGGTCCTGATGAGCTACATCCTAGAATTTTGTCCGAAACAAGATATGTAATCTCAATTCCATTGAGGATTATTTTGAAGCATCTATGCACATGAAACAGTTATCTAAGGACTGGATTAATGCAAACATTTGTACAGTACACAAAAAAGGAAATAAGTCAGATTTGTCAAACTATCGACCTATAAGTTTAACTTGTATTCCATGTAAAATAATAGAAGGATTTATTAGAGACCATATAACACTTTACTGATAATAATCTGTTTAATAACAACCAATATGGCTTTCTTAGAGGATGATCAACAATGTTACAACTCCTTCGTATAATGGATGAATGGACTGAATGTCTAGAAAGCGGTGGACAGGTAAATGTCATATATGCGGATTTTGAAAAGGCATTTGATAAGGTATCACATAAATTATTAATCCGTAAGTTGCATTATTATAAGGTTAACGAATCAATAATTCTCTGGATAGAATCATTCTTGTGTAATAGGAAACAACGAGTTAAAATTAATGGCTTTTACTCAGACTGGGCTGATGTTACTAAGTGGAATACCACAGGAAACTATTTTAGGTCCTATTTTATTTATTATTTATATTAATGACTTACCTGATGTATGTAAGCAGTTTATTAACGTCTATCTGTTTGCAGATGATGCTAAGCTATATAAGCATGTAATTACTGACAATGACCATCAGGTATTCCAAAACGGTTTGAATACTTTTCAAGAATGGTCAGACAGGTGGTTGTTAAGGTTAAGTATAAATAAATGTAAGACAGCTTTTCATGGAAGAGATGTTAATTATTGAGTTGTTAACTCTTCCTTTTCCCCCCCCTCCCCTTTCCCTTAGAAGTGGGGCCCCTAAATCCAGCTAGCAGGTTTGTGGGAGCACTGTAAGCTCCGCCTGACAGCGATGTCTCTGACTGTTGCGAGAAGCTATTGTGGACACGAACACATCATCGCTAATGTATTTTGTAAAAATGATTCTGGGATGCTTCGATCATATTGTAATATTTCTGTATAAAACTTTTAGCACATTTATCAGGGTTTGGTTTTATCTTGTGTCGAAAGAAACAACGATTGAAATGTTGCATTGTTTATACAGCTAAACATGTACACATGCAGTATAAACAGTATAATCTGAGGGGTCGGTTTTTTTATGGCCCTCTCTGTAGTGATGTGGTGAAACCCTTGAGTGCTATCTCTTAATTATGGCTAGTTCACTCTGAACTATTTCCGGTTTTGAATACTTCGTTGTTTACCTGGTTATTAAACTGATCGTTGTGAGTAGTTATTGAAACGTTCGCACAAGAGTAACATTTACCATATATGGATATGTATGATAGTTAGTTACTGCAGTTTCACAACGTGTTAGTTCCAAACGTTTAATATATCATCTTACAGATTCGAGAATTTGTGTTTGCAGTTTGCAGATGATGAGTACGAGGGCCTTTATATGGTGACTGTGGAGCATAGTTTCAACTCAGGTAATCTCAAGTCCGTGGTGATGGGTAAATTGAAATTAGTGCACTCATACAGTACTTCTCGCTAGAGTCAAGTCAGGTTTTACATCCCTCTCAACACATGATAGTTCTTTTCAGGCAGTCAGTGCACCAGAAATCAAAAGAGAAAGACAGTAAACTAACTCTGGCTAAGCTAGACACAAGAAACATAACATAAAGTTACAAAGCACTGGTTTAGTCACTTGCAATCTTTAGTTTATCTCTGGGATTTTTTGGCAGTTTGTGATATTGTAAACTGTTTCTGTATTGAGTGTACCTGTGATGTGAGTATCATATTTATTTGACGCTTGAGAACTTGAGAAATGACTCGGTGTTTATCATCAGGGCCAGAGCCAGTGTTCAGCAAGAGAGGTGTTGTGGCATTTCGGTCATTGAAGTCAAGCTATGGAGAATATTTACAAGATGGGCCACTGACAGATGAACAGATCACACAGCTTGAGGTGCATGTTTAGTCTTTACACTCTGTCCCTTGTGTTATTGTTGCTTGAATTATAGCCACTTCTGTCATGAAATGTCTTAAACAATCATTCTGCTTCATGTTCTTTTTTGTAACTTTGTAACTGGTAAGTCAAATTGTTGAAACACCACTCTGCTGATGTTTGCAGTTACGTTACTAATGCTTCGATATGACAATGTCACTTTCAATATCTTGTTGTCATTTGCAAAAATACTGTGATAATCATACGATCTTAGTAAGTAAGAATGTAAGTTGTAGCTAAAATATACCCTTTTAAGTTTTTGCAACTTTTGCAATATTGCTGCCATAGGTATAATAATGTTAACCATTCAGCACTACTGTGGACATCACTTGATTGTTTAATTATATATGGCTATTTTGGTATAGGAAATTACTTTTTGAGTATGCAGTTTATGGACAGATTATGGCTCGTGCAAAATGAACAAAATTAGATAATAGTACCAGATAATTTTCAGTGCTAACTTACCTTTTTAGTGATGATAGAAGAAACTTTATCCCCAGCTGATCAAATACTGTGAGAATGCAATCCCAGCAAAGGTAATGTTGAAGCCCTTTGGCACTACTAATATTACAGCAGTGTTGTCACTTGCAGGCACTTGCAGCAAGCAGTGGTGTCTATAGAATTCGTGTTACCAAGGGTGGTGATCGTGACACTCACAGCAATTATGTCTATTCTTTTGTAAAAGCAGTAAGTGGTCTTTTTCACATTATCACTGTTTGGTATTTGTGCATTTTTTCTTGTGCGAGAAGTGTGCATTTATGTGTGCAGCTTACCTTAAACCTTGCCGTAATGCTAACCCTAACCCCAACCCTGACTTTAACCCTTACTCTTGAGAACGAGTACACTTCTGGAGTTGACCACTCGTATAAACTGTTATAGACATTTCACATAGTTTACTCAGCTTGCTGTAACTTTCGTGTGCAAGTAACTGGCTCACACTGTGTGCATATGTCAGTGTGCGCTGTATGAATCTCATCTGTCTGACAAGCTGACAGTCCACGTTGACCTGTCTGGTAATCTGATAGCTGTATCATTAACCACGTCGCTGCCGTATTGCACTGGGGACGTTCGTGGTATAGCACGGCAGAATTTGACTCAGTTCAACACCAGTGTTGACATTCAGCAGACCGTCGCTGGACCCGCGTGAGTATCACTACCACAGTCATGGGTAGTGGATCGCAATTTACTTGATTTTCATTGTAGGTACTACTGCAGTTGCTTGCCTAAAATGCACATCTGATATGGCCTAGAATTGTGTCATGAGATGTAGAACTCTGCTTATTCATACTGATACTCCGTAATGAGGTTATGAATGAGATGTTCCTGTGGTGTGATGTGCTGTCATGCACCTGCACCCTGCAGAAAATCACTGAATGTATTGACATCATGTTTCGGATGGAGACTCTTAAATATCCCAATCCCCTTACAGAGATGAGGAATGGGGATTGTATATAAATACGCCTGTTCCAACGCATACAACAGATGGTGCCATATTCGATGCGGTCATGGCTAAATCTCTTTAGTCACTTGTTATGATCTAAATCTTAACATCAGTGAAGCTGCAAAACATAGTGAACTAGAAAATGCAGCAGTTAAGATGTATTGCCACTTATAGGCGCCGGCTCGTGTCACCCCAAAATCATCCGCCATCCTAAATTGCAGCACGGCAACATGACCCATCTTGTTCACGGCAACCACTCGTATTGACTAAATTCACGCCAGCAAGCATCAACAACCACTGCATCGATTGCAGATGGCAAGAGTGACTCCACTGCTTGACGGGGCTAAGTCTATGAAAGTGTCATCAACATAGCCACGTGTCATCAACACACGCACGTACTCATGTGCCATGATGCGCAGTGAAGCGTGACTCACTCACACACCATAATATTACTCACTTAGCTCGCGATGGATCACGTTTTTATGTCATGACCTTGACCTTTGACCTCAGGACCTGCAACGTTTGTAGTGCATCGGCTGTCACGTGACCAAACCATGCACATGTCGCGGTCAAAAAACGGGGCAAAATTTTGCAACCTTGTGAAAAATAGGGGAGAGCTGGTGGAGAGGTCTGTAGGGATTACTCATGGCACACATTGGTTCTAAGCATTAGTATACTTATTATCCGGCGACAATCGGCGGTTTGGTCTCATTAAGTGCAGTTGACTAAAAAAAGAAGATTCACGGGTAATGTGTGAATGTGAATTTGTAGAACGCGTAGTCATAAAAAACCTCGCACGCGCTTAACACTATGGTGCCAACACTGTTGTGCAAATTCAACTGTCTTTAAATGCTGTCAGAAGCAGGCATCGCTGATTGTCGGGTTTCTGAATGCGACAGGAAGACTGTTCCATGCTGTGGGACCTGCAACAAAAATGCACGATGGCCATATGTGGTCAGTCTGTAACGTGGGACCACCAGTGTGTTCTGTTGAGCAGACTGAGGACGCTGCCTTGACACAATAGCGCTGACTGGGATGACATGGTTCGACAAATAGTTCAGTGCACGGCCGTTCAGACACCAATGAAAAGTGACGATCAGCTGAACACGACACGGTCTGGAACATCCAGCCAATGTAAATCGTCATGTAGTAGCTGCGAGAGACCGCGGTAAAACATATAGTCTCCAGCAACTTAAGTTGCCGGCGGCTAAACAGTTCTGCCAGTCTGATAAGTGAAATGCTGATGTCTGTGTATGTTGTCCACGAATGTTGACAATACTTTAGCAAAGTACTTAATGTAGAATGGAATAATGAATAAACTCAACTTATTTTCTCGCCAGTACCAATACAAATACAGTGTTAATATTGCCTGAATTATTGGCAGTATTACTACATATAATATAATATTGCAGTATTATATAATCTGTGTCAGGCCAGAGACGCAGGCATATATACAGAAGTTGGAACAAGAGAAGATAGAGAAAGCCAAGGGCCAGCAAGCTGACAATAGAGGATTCTTTGCTAAATATGTGAGTTACATTGCGTATTGCATCTGTGCAGTAGCACTGTAATTTTATATCGTGTGCATTGATGTTATTTCAGCTGTAGGTTAAAGGTTCTTCTACACTGTGTCCCAAAAAACTGCACTCTTTTATTTTGCAATAACTTCCTTAAGAAACTGATAACTGTAAATTATTTTGTGAAGAAGCTGCGTGAATCTGGCAGCACCGGTCAAAAACCTGGGAGTGGCAGGCCATACACTTCTCATATGTCTGAGAAAACTGCTACATAGCACACGACCTGCGGCCTCCCAACAGTCCGGATCTCAACCCCGTAGATTACCGAATCAGGGGAGTGCTGCAGGAGACATCATTGAGCTGAGGCAATGCCTCATTGACTGCTGGACAAACATGCAGCGGACGATGCAATTGTCAGACTGAGGTCATGTTCACGCCAGAGACAGGCACTTTGAACATCTGCCGTAGCCTGTTATGCAGTTGCTGGTTCATGTTTTATTCACTTTGATGTTTCATTTGCATGTAAAAAACTGTCAATGATGATTTCATTGCTTACACGATGTTAACGGATGTTGTTTACAAGTTTTCGTATGCTACATTTGATAAGGCATAGTACAGATACCCTTCAAGAGATATTCATGAATTCACGTCGCTTTGTTCCAAATTTATTGAGGTATATGTGTGCCAAAAATTATTTCAATGTAAAAAGT
>Ga0126335_1001292_pt1 | contig 13807 bp, 12 predicted proteins | sample OlaspJWI45metaG_FD_108409 | JGI IMG/M metagenome (GOLD analysis project Ga0126335, IMG submission 108409) | Marine gutless worms symbiont microbial communities from Oahu, Hawaii - Olavius sp. 1 OAHU.JWI-45 metaG | ecosystem: Host-associated > Annelida > Digestive system > Unclassified | place... | reverse complement strand
GCTCATCCTGACGCGAAATGGGTAGCATGGCCTGCCTCCTATATTTGGGGTTGTTTCGTAGTATTGCAGGCCATTACTTAAAAATCAAGTAATAATTGATATAAGTTTCGCTGTAGGGCTAATGACCCAAAACCAGTTATTTTGATCTTTCACCTTTGACCTTGAACTTTATACACAACTTCTGCGCACTTCAGTTCACTTGAGACACTTTTCTAAGCTAGATTCCGGGAGGCATACACGAGATGAATGTTGGATCCCTCAAGGGCTCGGGCAAAGCGCCCGATGGCGGCGGCGGTTTCCGGATAGGGGTGGCCGATGGCCACGGCACGGCCGTATTTCTCAGCGTGGCGGCGGGTCTTTACCAGCTGAAGCAACACGGCGGTTTCATCACGAACATTATCGAGGAAAACATCCCGACTGGATGCGTTCAGGCGCATCCTACGGGCGGTGCGGTAGGCCACCGAACGGCCTGAAGTGCGGCTGTCGATAAAATACAGGCCTTCGCGGTGAAAATTTCGGAGCGTCAGGCTTACCTCGGCAGGGTGGCAGGTGAACCGCGATCCCATGTGGTTGTTCACGCCCCGGGCATGCGGCACGGAAGCCAGATTTTCATGGATGATGCGATCGATTTGCCGGGGTCTGTCGCCAACATACAGGGCCCCGGGACCGGGGTCCACGGTCGGGTTGCGCGGCTCCATGGGCTGATGGAGCATAATTTCATGGCCCTGTTCGTGAATCTCGGCCGTCAAACGCCGGGAATAAGTCAATTGCGGTAAAATTGAATATGTCAGGGGAAATTCCAGATCCAGGAACATCCGGGCGCGTCTCAGACTATAACCGATATCGTCAATGATCAGGGCAATATAATAGCTGTCCGGCATTTGCGAAAGAGGCGTTCTGCCGGCATGAGCAATCAAGGGGCGCAGACCGGTCAGTCCACCGATCAACCAGCACAGGCTGGTTTTTATAAATTGTCTTCTGACCATTGGCAATCCGTCCGGCAGTCAATTATCGGCAACCGTGACCATTCCAACATCTTCTTATTGATGGCATTGTACAATCTGTTGTGATGCCCCTCAATAATCAGTACAATATGTTGACATTAACCAGATATCGGCTATGATTGCGGTACGCTGTGAAAACCGCGCTAAAAGTCGCTGCCAACTCCGGGCCTGAAAATCGTACCACGCTGCAAGGTCGATTTCCAGACTGCTGTTTGGGCTGATTATTGAAGAACGCTTGGTTGACTGGTTATATCATATTTAATGGATATATTATCAGATATTTACTGTTCATGGAATCAGTTTGTTTTTTATATGTAGCCGCCATACGATTTTAGGCCCCAAAACGAATACATGCAATGAAAGTATTACTCATTATTGTACTCATTATTGCGGCTCTGGCGTATGTATTACCCCCCGTGGATCTATTGCCGGACGTACCCGGAATCGGCTGGCTGGATGATCTGGTCGTTCTGGGGCTGCTGGCGCGGTATTTATTAAGGCAATGGCGCCAGCAGGAAATCCGAAAAGCGCAGGGTTCGCAGGAAGGGAAGGGATCGCTCGGCGGCAGCCAGAGTAAAGGTTTCGGAAGGACAAGCGGTAACGGCGGCGGGGATTATCCCCATGACCGGCACCAACGCTATGATCCGTATGCCATTCTGGAAGTCGATCAAAACGCATCTCCGGAAGAGATTAAAAAAGCCTATCGGCGCCTGGTCTCGAAATACCATCCGGATAAGGTGGCCCATCTGGGTGATGAATTCAAGGAAATGGCAGAAAAACGCTTCAAAGAAATTCAGCAGGCCTATCAGGTTCTGAAGTAGATGAAGTTGCGGGTTACGGGTTACGAGTTTCGGGTTGCGGAATCGCTGCGCTCCAACAAGAAAAACAGGTTAAAGGTCATAGGTGAAAGGTATAAGGTATAGGGTTAAAGGTAAAAGGTGATAGGACAAGGAAGCGCTGACGCGCTGTCTTTTTCATTATTTCATGAACCGTTAGCTATGATCTCACGCCCTTGGTGTGTCAAAGGTATCCAGTAGCGATTCTTCTCAGCAACGGACCACGGACAACTGACAACGGACAATGCCAAAGACATTTGCTATGAGCTATCAGCTGTGAGCTATGAGCTATTTTCGGACAACTGACAACGGACTGTGCAGTAGGCAACGACTATGCCATCCTTTGCCGTAGAAAGAACGCTTGGCCGTCTGGCAAGATGGCTGCGCATCATGGGGTTTGATGCAGTTTGCGAGTCGGATGCTACACGGCCTGAATATCCGGGAGGAAAAGATGAAGGCCGTGTGCGCCTTACACGAATCGTCACGGTTGCAGGTCAGGGTGCCGACGGTCCGCGGCTGCTGATCCGCTCGGATCATTTGCCCGAGCAGCTGCGTGAAGTGGTGCAGGCCCTGCATATTGATCTGTCGGATGTGCGCTTGTTTTCGCGCTGTCTGAAGTGCAACCGGCCCATAGCGGCAATCGACAAAGGGCAGGTGCGCAGCAGGGTCCCGGACTATGTCTGGGAAAACCAGGACCAATTCAGTCAATGTCCGAAATGCAGGCAAATATATTGGCCGGGAACTCATGCCGCCCGGAGTCTGAATTTCATCAAACAGGTATTCGGGGATCAGCAAAGTCCTCGATTCGAATAGGCACGGGACAATCGGAAGATCGTGAAAAAATGTTTCATTGCGCTGGAGGGCCGTTTGAGAGATTGCCGTAATGTAATGACACTCGGCGTGCGGCCCAATTTCAGTGATTACAGTAAAAAAGACCGGGCCTTGATCCGTCAGGCAGAAAAGATCTATTATCCGTCGGCCTTTTATGCAGATCTGTTCGATGCCATGGGCGTGCCCACGTTCCCAAGTTATCACAATTATAAATGTGTGCAGGACAAAATTAAACAAACCGCTCTGTTTACCCTGTTAAACATACCTCATCCGCGCACCCGCGTTTTTTATGGAAAACGTCAAAAAGCGGCCATCAATCAGTGGTTTTCGTATCCATTTATCGGAAAAACCCCCAGAGGGTCCGCCATGGGACGTGGGGTTTTTCTCATCCGGGATGAAAGTGAACTCAAGTCCTATCTGGATCAGAATCGTCCGGCATACATTCAGGAGTACCTTCCGATCGACCGCGATCTTCGCATCGTCGTCATCGGGAACACGGCTGTCCATGCCTACTGGCGTATTGCGCCGGCTGGAGATTTCAGAACCAATCTGTCCGTGGGCGGATCCATCAGTTTCGAAGACATACCGGCTGAAGCGGTTCATTTTGCCCGCCGGACTGCCGCCAGGTGCGGTTGGGATGATGTCGGTATCGATATATGCGTCAATAACGATAAATTCTACGTTCTGGAAGCCAACATGAAATACGGCAAAGAGGGCTTTCGAGCGGCCGGGATTGAATACACCCGATTAATGGAGTCATTGATCGAAAATGGAGAAATTTAACAACAATCAATGCGATCCGCTCTTGAAGCAGATCGCTGCAGCCCTTAATCAGCGGGAGAACGAGTTTCTTTCCCCTCTGGCCACATTCAACATCCAGGGGCTGCGGCGGTCTTCTGAAGCGCAGCTCGATTTCGGATATCGGCAAGATTTTTCGGTAGACACGGATAGAATCCTGCACTCTCTGGCCTATACCCGTTATATCGACAAGACCCAGGTGTTTTATCTGATTGAAAACGATCACATCACCCACAGGGTTCTGCATGTCCAGCTGGTATCCAAGATAGCGCGGACCATCGGACGTTTTCTGGGTTTGAACGAAGATCTGATCGAGGCCATCGCCCTGGGTCATGATATAGGTCACACGCCCTTCGGCCATGACGGCGAACGCATGTTGAGCCAACTGTGTTACCAGAACGGTATCGGGTACTTTCAGCACAATGTTCAAAGCGTCCAGTTCCTGGATCGCGTAGAACGCAAGGGCACCGGCTGGAATCTTTGCCTGCAGACACTGGACGGTATCCTGTGTCATGATGGTGAAATCCACAATAAAAAATTACGCCCCCGGAGAGAAAAAACGTTCGAAACACTTGATAATGAAATCGAACTGAAAAGGAAAGATCCGGACGCCATGCTGGTACCGATGACCCTGGAAGGCTGTGTCGTGCGCATGACCGACACGATCAGTTACATCGGACGGGACATCGAAGATGCCATTCGGCTCGGTGTGATCAAACGCTCGGAACTGCCCAAAAATTGTGTCGACGTGCTGGGCAGCACCAACGGCACAATCGTATTTAACCTTGTTTCGGATGTTATCAAAAACAGCTTTCAAAACACCTATGTATCTTTCAGCGCTGAAGTATCAAGGGCACTGAAAGAGCTCAAGGCGTTTAACCTGGATCGGATTTATCTGAACCCCAATATCAAGCAGCATCAGACAACCATCCGATCATTGTTTGAATTGCTGTTTGAAAAATACCTGAAGGATATGCGCGCTGATAACCGGTCTTCGGTTATATTCACCCGTTTTTTAAAGAATATGTCAGCGGCATATCTTGACAGGCATACCAACGAGGAAATTGTGCGAGACTTCATCGCCGGCATGACGGATCAGTATTTTCTGAGACAGTGCCCGGCGGATAAGCGGCCGAAGCCGGTTGTAAGTTAACACCGGTTGAGCATTCAAATAAAATAGACCCTAATTTACGCGAAACATCACTGATTAATTGAGGGATCGGGGAGTTTATTAAGCAATGATAGAACCTGAGGGAATATGGATCATCCGGATCAGACGCTCCTGGATAGCGCAGGAATGACGGGCTTTCTATCCGAAAACTCCCCGCCTGCGGCGGGACAGGCTCGGCTCAACTACTGATTATGAACCTCGAACAATACGATACACGCTTCTACCGGGATCTGCATCAGCCGGAAAATCTGGTAACATTCAGGGTCGTCGTGCAGGAAACCGATCTTTTGATCCATTCCGAAAACAGCCTGGCAGAAACCGCCAGGGAGCTGGTTCTCAAACAGCGTGGTTATATAGAGTCTTATATCAGGGCGCACCCGACTTTTTTGACGTCCATGTCGCCGTGGACCGTCAACGATCCGGCACCGCCGATTGTGCGTGACATGATAGCGGCCGGCATGCGGGCCGGGGTGGGTCCCATGGCGGCCGTTGCGGGGGCCGTTGCCGAACACGTCGGTCGGGAGTTGCTCGAGCAGACCCGTCAGGTGATTGTCGAAAACGGTGGGGATGTATTTATTCACTCGGACGCAGCGACAACAATTGCGATCTATGCCGGCGACTCGCCGTTGAGCCTGCGGGTGGGCGTGCGCGCCGGCGGCCGGTTCGAATCGGTTGCGGTGTGCACTTCTTCCGGAAATTTTGGACATTCATTGAGTCAGGGCAGGGCCGATGCCGTTTGCGCTGTGGCACCATCCGGTGCACTTGCCGATGCAACCGCAACTTCCATCGGCAACCATGTCCGGTCCGGTTCAGATATTACAGGGGCGATCGAGATCGGAAAAAAGATACCGGGTGTCAAAGGATTGATCATCATCTGTGCGGATCGGTGCGGCATCTGGGGCGACATTGAAGTGATTCCATTGCAGATTTAGCTCTGGCTGCGGCGTCGATCCGTCGGCAGTAAGTTTGATCCGGGTTTAAAAAACGGTTGAGTTTTAAAATTAAAAAGTTTAACTTACGGCGACTTATGCGTCCGGTGGTTTTGGACGATGGCGCAAACAGTCCAACAGCAGCAGGGATGCCACCATTTCCGCAACAGCGGAAACGGGGGCTTTTCATAGCCGGTAATAGCTTTATCTTCTTCATGATGGAACTGGTTTCAAGTAACTAAATTAATTGGAGAATTGGTATGAAAAAAGTAAAAACCGCGATCTGGGCTATCATCATTGCTTTTGTTGTGATTCTCGTCGTCCAAAACAATGATTTTTTCCTTTCGAAACATTTGTTCAAATTAGACTTTTTCGTTTACAAGCCCAATATCCCTGAATTTGAAATCATCTGGATGTTCATAGGTTTTTTCGTTGCCGGCCTTTTGCTGGGCACCTATTTTCTGGTGGCCGATCATTTCCGTCTCAGCAAAAAAGTTAAAGGATTGAATACCCAGGTTGGATCACAGCTGCAGGAGATAACCAAGCTGGAAAATAAAATGAAAACCGCCGCCGGAAACGCTGCGATAACTGAAGTTGAGTCGGCGGATCCGACTGCCAAAACCGTTGTCATCATTCCGGATGATAAAGCGCCGGCTAAGGTCGAAAAGAACACCTGACAAATATATCGGGCGACGGCATCATAGCCTCTATTTTAGTGATATGACCTTGTACCATGCCGGATGCTTTGCATCCGGATGCTTACTTTATCTGTTGATTGATGAGCGCTCCAAAAGCAACCCCGATGATAAAGCAGTACCTGTCCATCAAAGGGCAGTACGAAGACGCCATTCTGTTCTACCGGATGGGCGATTTTTACGAAATGTTCTTCGAGGACGCCAAAGTGGCTTCCAGGGTCCTTGATATCGCTCTGACCTCCCGCAATAAAAACGATCAGACCCCCATACCGATGTGCGGTGTCCCCCACAAAGCCGCCCAGAGCTATATTGCACGAATGATCGCGGCCGGCCACAAGGTCGCTGTTTGTGACCAGATTGAGGATCCGGCTGCGGCAAAGGGGTTGGTCAAAAGGGACGTAGTGCAGGTCATCACGCCCGGAATGATCCTTGACAATGCGCTTCTGGACGCCAAAACCAACAATTACGTGCTTGCCATTGCGCACCGGACCGACCGCATCGGACTGGCCTATCTGGACCTTTCGACCGGTACCTTTCGACTGACCGAGTCGGCCGCGATGGATCAGATAATTGAAGAGAGTCTGCGAATTGATCCCCAGGAGTTTTTGTTGTCCGAATCATCGCGCAGCGACGGTCTGTTTGCGCCTGTGCTGCATGCCACGGCAGAAAAGGCGGTTACCTACCTGTCCGATGATTCTTATTCAGCCGCTCTTGCCCGGGAGCGATTGTTGCAGCAGTTCGGTACGGTGACCCTTGAAGGCTTTGGCTGTGAAGGGATGCCTGCCGGTATCAGTGCAGCCGGAGCAGTCCTGCAGTATGTAAAAGATACCCAGAAGCAACAGGTCGATCACATTGACGGTATCGAAACATACACGCTCGATGCGTTTCTGTGGATCGACGATCTCAGTTGTCGCAACCTGGAGCTGCTGCAGAACATCCGCACCGGTTCGCGCCGGGGCACCCTGCTGGACGTGCTCGATCAAACGGTCACCGCCATGGGCGGCCGACTTTTCAGAAACTGGATGCGCTACCCGCCCCTTGACCTTGCTACCATCCGGGCACGACTCGATGCGGTGGATGAAGCCCTGAACAGCAGACAGGGCCGGGGTCAGCTCAGAGAGTATCTCAAAGCCGTAGCGGACCTGGAACGGTTGGGCAGTAAAATTTCCATGGGCAAGGCCAATGCCAGAGATTTGACGGCCGTTAAGCGATCGTTGCAAATGCTGCCGCAGATCCTGGAATGCCTGTCGGCGTTCAAGTCCGGACTGTTTGTCTGGGTTGGCAATGTTGATCAATTCAAAGGTCTGGCTGAATTGATCGAGTGTGCGATTCGTGAAGACGCACCGCCCGTTATTCAGGAAGGTGGTATGATCAAAACCGGTTTCAATTCCGAATTGGACGAACTGGTGCAAATCTCCAGGGATGCAAAAGGGTACCTTGCCCAGCTGGAAATAAAAGAAAGAGAAGCCACCGCCATCACAACCTTAAAGGTACGCTACAACAAGGTGTTCGGATATTACATCGAAGTCCCTAAAGCCCGTGCCGATCAGGTGCCTGCCCACTATGTTCGCAAACAGACGCTGGTCAATGCCGAACGGTACATTACCGATGAACTCAAGCGCTTCGAAAACAAGGTGCTGAACGCTGAAGAACAGCGTTGTAAACTCGAATACGTGCTTTTTGATCGTATTCGCGCACAGGTGTTCTCACACCACGCTGCGATTCAGCGCTGCGCGCGGTTTTTGTCCCGTTGTGATATTTTATTCAACCTGGCAGACGTTGCCGACCACAATGATTTTCACCGTCCGGAAATAAATACGGATGGAATCATCCGCATTGAAGATGGACGTCATCCGGTGGTCGAAAAAATGATATCCGGTGAACGCTTTGTTCCGAACACCATTTGCATGGACAACACCGACAACCAGATTCTGGTGATAACCGGTCCCAATATGGCCGGCAAATCCACGGTCCTGCGCCAGGTCGCCCTGACGGTGTTGATGGCCCAGATGGGTGGTTTCGTCCCGGCCCGCGAGGCCTCGATCTGTGTCACCGACCGGATATTTACGCGTGTCGGCGCCCTGGACAATCTTTCCCAGGGTTTGAGCACATTTTTGGTGGAAATGCAGGAAACGGCCAACATTCTGCACCATGCCACCGGGCAAAGCCTCGTGATCATGGATGAAATCGGGCGTGGCACAAGTACGTTTGACGGCCTCAGCATCGCCTGGGCGGTGGCAGAATTTTTGCATGACATGGATGCCGTCGGTGTAAAAACCCTTTTTGCCACACATTATCATGAATTGACCGAGCTGGCGGCAACCAAGAACAGAGTCAAAAACTACAATATCGCTGTCAAGGAATGGAACGACGAGATCATTTTCCTGCGCAAACTGGTTGCGGGCGGAACCAATCGCAGCTATGGCATCCAGGTGGCCCGCCTGGCCGGTATACCGCGTAATGTGATATTGCGGGCCAAAAAAATCCTGGCCCGCATAGAAGCAGGCAACCTGACCACCAAATTGCCTGCGATCAGGGAGGCATCACCACCGAGCAATCGGGTAAACGAAAGGCAGTTGAGCCTTTTTCGCAAGCCCGCAGACGCGATTATTGAGCGGCTGGCTGCTCTGGATGTTTCCGAGATGACGCCCCTGCAGGCGCTCAACTACCTGGACGAGCTGAGGGAAATAGCCCGGCAGGTATCAAACTAAGTGCATGATTTCATAAATTCGGTGACGTATTTTGGTCAACGATTGCTAAACCACAGAGGACACCCGCCGTCGCCGAGGCTATGGCGCGGCAAGCCAGAGAGCACAGAGAAAAGCCTATAATTTATTGCTCTGTGAACTCTGTGGTGAATAACACCGTCACCATATTTACCTATGTGTGTACTAAGATGGCCGGCATCGAGCCGACAGCCGCTGTTCAACCGGGCCAGGCAAAATGGTGCCTGTTAAACAGCACAACTTAAACCGCTAACCAACTCAAGCCGATATTTTGAAACCATGGCCGTAAATCGAAATACAGTTTCCATACTGATGCTTTGCCTCGCACTGACAGTTGTATGGGCCAGCGCCGGAATTGCGCAATCGCCCAGGCGGCTCTATTTTCAAGCTGAAAAATCTTACAAAGTGCTTCTCAAAAACGATGCCAGGCAAAAATACCGTGACAACTGGCTGCAGTGCATCGATAAGTTCCAGGATGTCTATCACGCCGATCCAATTGGTCCCTGGGCCTCGGCCGGTCTGTTCATGATCGGAAAGATCTATTACCAGCTGTATCAGGCTTCGGGGAACCCGAACGATAAAAGAGAGGCAAAGGATTATTTTCAGCGTCTCATCAGGCGATTTCCGAAGAGTGGTTATGTCGAGCGTGCGCGCGGAATGGTCAAGACCCTCAAAAAATCAACGGTTCCTGATCCTTTGCCGGCGCAAACCGATTCAGCCGCAACCGCTCAGGCCAAATCCGCCTTCCATCAGGGTGAGTCCTGCTATTATCGACTGTTAAAAAACAAAAACAGGCAGAAATATCGCCAGCCGTGGCTTACCTGCATCAATCATTTCCAGACCGCATACCGGAAAGACCCCCGGGGGCCGTGGGCCGGGGCATCCCTGTTCAAGGCCGGGAAATTGTACCACGAACTGTTTCAGTATTCATACAGTGCTTCGGATAAAAAAAAGGCTCTCGATATTTATGAGCAAATTATAAAAAAACTCCCTCAAAGTGCCTATCGCCCCAGGGCTGCCCAGGCTATCGCCGAAATCGTCGCCGAGGACCGTGAATCTAAACAATATGCCTCCCCCGGAGGATCCGTCGAACCAATCCGCGAAACGGTTGCCAAAGACCAAAAACAGACCGGTTCAAATTCGAATCGGCCCGCTAAGATCTCGACCGTTACCGGTCTGCGGTTCTGGTCCAACCCTGAATATACACGGCTGGTGATCGATGCCAACAGCGAAACCAAGTACACATTCAACCTGTTAAAGAAGGATCCGTCCCTCAAAAAACCGCAGCGGCTTTATGTCGATCTCCATTACAGCCGGCTCAGCGATGAAATTCAGCGTATTATACCCATCAACGACGACCTGTTGATCGATGCCCGAGCCGGTCAATTTACCCGCGATAAGGTGCGCGTGGTGGCCGATATCAAATCATTTGAATCATATGAAGTCTTTTCACTGAAAGACCCTTTTCGGATCGTCATAGATATGACGGGCAGTGCAAACGGCGCCCAGAAAACGGTCAATACCCCGCCCGTGCCAAAGCCGCGTAATATGAAAGTCGATCCCAAAAAATCTTCCCGGCATCTGGCCCGACAGCTATCACTCGGCGTAGGTCGAATTGTGGTTGATGCCGGTCACGGAGGCCGGGATTACGGGGCGCCGGGTTATCTGAAGGGCGTGCACGAAAAAAATGTGGCCCTGCAGATCAGCAAACGCCTGGCCCGCAAACTTCGCCAGGAACTCAAATGTGAAGTCATCATGACGCGCAGCGGTGATCGATTTCTGACCCTCGAAGAACGCACAGCGATCGCCAATACGAAAAGTGCAGATCTGTTCATTTCCATTCATACCAACGCCAATAATGACAAACGCGCTTATGGAATTGAAACCTATTTTTTAAATTTTGCCAGTGATGAGGAAGCCATTCAGGTGGCCGCCAAAGAAAATGCCACCTCTACCCGAAATATCAGTGATTTGCAAACCATCCTGCTGTCTTTGATGCAAAACGCAAAAATCAATGAATCCAGCCGCCTGGCCTCACACATACAGGAGGGCATCACCAAAAATTTGAAGCGCAGGGGCTATTCCAGAATAAAAAGCAAGGGGGTCAAACAGGCGCCATTCTACGTGTTGCTCGGCGCCCGTATGCCGGCCGTGTTGATAGAAACCTCATTCATCAGCAATCCGCGGGAAAGCAAACGCCTGGTTAACCCGACCTACCAGGATTATTTGTGTGACGGGATCGTGGCCGGTATCAGGAAATACATCAAAGAAACCAAACCCACCGCATTCCGCGCACCGCCTGCGGCCAAAGGCAATAGCGGATAATCAGCTCTTCACAGGCACCCGGCATGGCACCTCCCACATCGGCCGCCGCATCGGCGCCCCCGTTTAACCCTTACCTGGCACTGGTTTCCGGAGTCCTGGCCGTGTCCACCGGAGCCATTTTTGCGCGTCTGGCCGATGCACCGGCACTGGTAATCGCCGCCTACCGGGTCGGTCTGGCGACCCTGGTCATTCTGCCCTTTGCCTGGTTCAAATGTCGCCGGGAAATATTTTCGCTCACCGCCCGTGATTTGGGATTAGCAATGATTTCAGGGCTTTTTCTGGCGCTGCATTTTGCATTCTGGATTTCATCTTTAGATTACACCTCCGTTGCCAACAGCGTGGTACTGGTCAACACCAATCCCCTGTGGGTCGGGCTGCTTACGCCCTTGATCACCGGAGAACGGATCAAACGCACCGTTGCCGTCAGTATCGTCATCAGTGTTACCGGCGGTGTCATCATCGGTGCCGGGGATTATGCCTCAGGCGGCCGGGCGCTGTTTGGAGACGGCCTGGCCTTGCTGGGCAGTATTTGTGCCGCTATCTATCTTCTGATTGGCCGCAGACTGCGCAAAAACTTATCGCTGCTGGCCTACATTACGGTTTGCTACGGCAGTGCGGCGGCAATCCTCTGGTCCATTGTTATCGCACTGGCCCTGCCGGTGACCGGTTTTTCCAACAACACCTATGCCTGTTTTTGGGCCATGGCATTATTTACCCAGCTGGTCGGACATTCCAGCTATAATTGGGCCCTGAGGTGGTTCAGCGCAGGCCTGATTGCCGTCAGTCTGCTGGGCGAGCCCATCGGCAGCACAATTCTGGCCTATTTCATTTTCGGCGAGGGCCTGACCTGGTTTAAAGTGCTTGGCGGCAGCCTGATCCTGGTCGCCATATACCTGGCTGCCGCAGGCGAGCGAAGTTAAGCCCGTTAAGCCAGTTGAGCCTGTTTAGCCAGTTGATCCATGAATCCAGCCGCCCCGTGAAGGCACCGATAACCTCCAATTGAGCCCATAGTCCGTTTCTACTTTCAGATCGATTCAGGTTTATCCCGTGCTTCTGCCCTTTGAGCAGGAATCTTTGCAGCGATATGTCGAGTCTTGCAGTCCCGCTAACGCGTGTTTCACGGCGAGGAATTCGGTCTAATTTCAGTCCCGCCGATGGCCGGAAGGAGCTAGTGTTCGCGGTAGCGCACCAAACGATCAATTGGGAATACAAAAAAATAACCGGAAAGGGTTGTTTTCGAGAAAAAAGGTGTTTACTAACGTGACACCAGTTCTTAGTGTTCAACATTATTCGGTAACTGGCTCAACTGGTTCAACTTTTCTTAGGAGTTATCATGGATTTCAAGAATATCATCGTCAAGATCGAAGATGGGATTGCCATCATTACATTTAACCGGCCAAAGGCGCTCAATGCGCTGAACAACGCGCTGCTGGATGAATTGCACTATGCCCTGGATCGGGTGTTGAACAATGAAGACATTCGGGTACTCATCCTCACCGGAGCCGGAGATAAATCGTTTATTGCCGGCGCTGACATCACCGAACTGGTCACGTTTAATGCCCTGCAGGGCAAAAAGTTTGCACAGCTCGGACAGGAGGTTATCGGCAAACTGCAGCAATTGCCTATTCCGGTCATAGCAGCTGTAAACGGATTTGCTTTAGGCGGGGGCAGTGAAATGGCTTTGGCCTGTGACTTTATCTATGCCTCTGACAATGCCATGTTCGGTCTTCCGGAAATCACTCTGGGGCTTATCCCGGGATTCGGCGGCACCCAACGCCTGCCGCGACTGGTCGGCCCCAACCGGGCCAAGGAGATGATATTTAGCGGCGAGATGATTACCGCCGACCAGGCTGAAAAGATTGGCATGGTCAATAAAGTCTGCACACCGGAAGCGCTGATGCCGGATGTGCTCAAAACCGCAGCAAAGATCAGCGCAAAGGGCAAAGTGTCCCTGCGGGCTGCCAAACAGGCCATCAACACCGGACTGAACGCGGATCTTGCCACCGGCTGCAAATTTGAAATTGACGCGTTTGCGCTCTGTTTAGCCAGTGAGGACGCCCGGGAGGGGACCACGGCATTTCTGGAAAAACGCAAAGCGGTGTTCAAGGGGGAGCTGAACGAATAGCAAATTGTCCGTGGTCCGAACTTAAGCTCATAGCTCACAGCTGATAGCTCATAGGAAAAGAATGGGATAATTGATCCTGGATACCGGATCAAGGAATCCTGTCTATTTCGAAAACGGATACATGAACATATTAACCCGGCAATTTATTTTGTCATTCCGGCCGTAGCGAAGCGGAGAGCCGGGCACGCAGTGAAGCTTTAACGCTATCCAGGGAAAGCATTGGTATTACTGGATTCCCGCCTTCGCAGATATTTTTTCAAGCAAATTTATTTGACATAGTACGATTTTGTTAGCAAAGTTTGGCCGATTTTCCCTCATTGCTATACCCAGAATTTTCAAACCGATTTAGTCAACAGCTAATTTGCTG
>Ga0126335_1001291_pt1 | contig 13809 bp, 7 predicted proteins | sample OlaspJWI45metaG_FD_108409 | JGI IMG/M metagenome (GOLD analysis project Ga0126335, IMG submission 108409) | Marine gutless worms symbiont microbial communities from Oahu, Hawaii - Olavius sp. 1 OAHU.JWI-45 metaG | ecosystem: Host-associated > Annelida > Digestive system > Unclassified | place... | reverse complement strand
TTTTTTGCATTGACAGCCATACACAGAAAATCTAGTTCTGATTCACAAAGACTAATCAGTGACTGAAGAGCCTGAATAGATGGTGCTAACAATATTATGTCATTAGCATACAGAAATATACCAGTGCAAATTGCTCCAATTTTACATCCAATATTGGTTTTATCGACTAAATTAACTAAACCATCAATATAGATACCAAATAAAATTGGTGACATGATCCCTCCTTGTCTAACACCAGCTTTTAACTCGTAGAAATGTGACGTAATTGATCCCCACTTAACACACGACAAACATAAGGAAAACCAGTTTTCTAAAACACTTAAAATCTGTACAGGAATTGATCTATCCATTATCTTTAGATATAAGGCAGAGTGATCCATTTTATCGAATGCTTTTGACAGGTCCAGTAAACAAACATTTACTGTCGAACAACCGGCAACAAAATGTTCAACAACCTTTCTAACTGAATATATAGCATGACCACAACCAGAACCTTTCTTGAAGCCCAGTGGTTAGAGTTAGTCACCAAAAATTTACTATAGCTGCTTAATATACAGTGTTCGAAAATTTTAGATAAAATAGGGCTAATTGATATAGCCCTATAATTATCGACAGAATTTCCCGTATGTCTTTTTTCTTCCTTGGGGATAGGTACAGTGTAGCTAAGTCTAAAGCCGTACGGAATATAGGCAGCCGATACAATGAAGTTAAAGAACTTATTGTTATTTTGTCGCCGCAAAAAACCTTGACCATTTGTGTTTATTTCCTTCACTAACTTTTGAAGTAATCTGTAGGTTGTGGATTCGGACACTCGCCCTCGGTGTGCATCTATTTCTTCTGTTTATCCATTAATAACTGTCATATCCAATTTTCGTCAATGTTTAATTTTTTGTTAACATTTTTTAAATTACTGTTATAATTAATTCCAGATTTGCTTTGTGCTTTGTTCAAAATATTGTTGTTATTTTTTCCAACACTCATCTTTGACGTCTACTGTCTGTTAGTCTCCATGCATGGTTTAAATGTTTACTTCTGTAAGACTACACATGTGGGTTACACATTGGGCTTAGCCTTTGAGCCGACCTCAGTTTGCTAGGACAAACAAGATTCAAAAAATTTTTTATTTGATATGGACTTTCTAATTATCAGTAACTCTGTTTGTAATTTTACATCTGTACATGTTTTGTGTTCACTTGTTTGTTTTATAAGCCTATATACACTGCGTCCCAAAAACGTCCCGTGTGTTGTCAGCTATAACTTTGTCAAGTCAGAACCGATTTTCAAAATTCTTTCACTGCTAGAAAGCCTATGAAATTTGCTACAAAAATATGTAATATCTCCCGTCATATCCTTAAGTGTGTTGCTGCACTACCTTGGGAATTTAAAAGTTCAAATTTGCTGCACATAAGGAGAAAATGCAAAAAAAATGCATTGATTTTTACATGCATCTATTTAATGTAGCACACTCACTTACTTATTGCTTACTTACTTATTATTTCAGTTTTTAGTTCTTATTAAATATTCTTTGAAAAAACATATTTTTATGCACAGAGGCAACAGCGCCCTGCACACTGGACACGCGAAACTTCGACTTTTCGACTAGGCAACACCTCTTCGACTGGACCAGATCTGTGACCTTCGAGCAGCCCCGACCTCACTCTGGTCTACTGCAACATATGGGATGTCACCCAGCACTGAGTTTGTCGTTTAACGTTAACGGATTGAAGTAGCGCTTTCTAAATGCTTAACGTGGCATTAACCACAGCATAGTTCTTAATTGGCAAGTGGCAAGGTCAGCTTTGGTCATGTGTACGTGCAAATTATGGACACATGAGCAACTGGTGTGACATATGCCATATGTCATCATTGACATGTAATGTCTCATTTTTTGTCACATACGATACAATTTTTAAGTTGTATCTTTCGTAATTTATAACAAAGTGTGAATTTTGAATTCCCAAGGTAGTAACTATTTTAAGGCGACGTGTATAAATGTTCTACCCACTGTTCCTCACACGATTCTTCGTCTTCTGGGAGGGGGAAGTTCTGGGCACTGCTGCAGAACCAAAACCAGCGACGTACCCTGCTGGATGTTGTGTGCTTGTGGCTTTTTGTAGTTATTCCGTACTTTTTGTCAGAGCGACTTGAGATTAAAATATTTAGTTGAAATAATTTCACAATGAAACATTGCAATAAAAAGTGGAATAAAATATGAAAAATTCTTGAAAATTTCTGCCATCATCGCTTTGTACACTGTAACACAACAAGTCCCAGCAGGGGCTTAAGAATGTTAGTAAATTGCTAATAGCGTTAACTAATGCATTTGAATTTTTCATATTTGCAACCACGTTGCATATATGCAACATTGCCCAAAATGTACAGGAGCCCCCAAAAATTTTATTAAAATTTTTTTCTCACATACTTTAACTTAGACGAGTCTGAATCTAATGTAAAATAATTTTCTCAAACCCAGAAGTGACCTTGGGCTAAACAGGGTTAATGCAGGGCAGCTGACGCGCTCGAGCTCCTGTGTGCTTTATATCAGAAAATTTTTAAAACTTTGACATAAAATGGTGCATTGTAGTGGATTCCCTGTGTTAAAATTAGTTTTTTTTCATAAGTAAACAGTGGTCGACGACGGGTCGTCTAGACGGTTCACTCGTTTCGGGAGGGAGGATAGCCCCACCACACCCCTGAGTCCTGGGAGTCATTAGATCTGTCAACACCAAGTTCGCAACTATAAGACCCTTCAAACGAAACTGTCGTTAAATGCTGTATTCGTCGCCGTAATGATTCGATTTTGGGACAAGCATGTGGACTCTGAATCGCCTCTTCACTTCCGCGCGACTAGTATTTGCTAATTATGTCGTGTGAAGTGACGAAATCGGAGAGAACAGTGATAAATGTGGGCTAGTTGAAGAGCGCGACAAGCATCTCTGAGAGGTGCGAGGCCCTCTGAAGGGGGTTAATGGTGCGGAGTTGCCCAGCATTACGCGCTATGGCGGCGCCGCGTGTGAATGCTACCTGCTGGCTTGTGCGTGGTGTATAGTGCTGCTGGTGGCGGACCGGAGTCAGTGCTCGCTTCAGATGACTGACAGCGCTCAGGCGACGCGGTTCTCATTGCTGCTGTGCTTGCTGTAGGTATCTCACTCTCGCATCAGATGCTACCAGTGACATAAGACGTTCAGTTTATACATGCACCCATTGTCTTTCTGCTGAACACGCCACTGTGTGAGATCCACAGGCGATGGAGCGACTTAGAATCAGTCGGTTTATAGTCGTAATCGGTCTTACATTGGCGTTATGCGACTGCGCACTGAGCACTTCAGGTACCGACGATCATCCTGACTACAGTGATGACGTTATCAACGCCGCCAGATGTCGCGTTCGGTGCCTGTCCCTCTTACAGGTATTTGTGAATGTTGTTTTCTTGCACCTGTTTCCGAAAACATTTTTGTGACTGCGATGAAGCGAAATACCGTACTGTAGAATTCTTTGCCGTCGAGGTAATTTATTTTATGAACCTTCTAAAACAAGTTTATCAGTCAATCAATCAATCTTTGTTTAAAACAGGCAACATGGCCCATAAGACATACACAGGAAACAGACACATATACGAGTATATAAAACATTTAAAAACCCAATACGACAAAGAAAAAGAAAAGAAAAAAGAGCGCTAAAACACAAAGATTAACATGGCATACATGCATACAACATGGACACCATTGACTTGCTGCAAGACAACCATCGCGTACGGAAAGTATACTTGGCATTGGGACATAGTGTCAAAGCTTGGATGTCTAAATATGAATAAAACAAAGTAGTATTTTGCAGTTTATCATATTATTAACCAATAATTACTGTCGAAATTAAACCGATATGACATGCAGGACGAGCACTGAAAGTTGACTGGATAACCGCTCTATAGTGTAACACACGATATTACAAGTTAAAAGTACCAAAGTAAGAAGAAAAACGCGATAAAGAAATCGATAAAACACTTAGTCAAGTCTCGTAAAGTCACTGCGGTTGCGGCGATATGTTCACTTATTGGTTGCAGATCTTATTAGATGTATAGCCTAAAAGAATCGTTTCTGTGGACGAGAACGACGCTGCGTCACGTTTTGTATCGACGCCAGTCAAACAATTAGGCCTATTTTATCAGTTATTTCGAGTCGGTCAGTCATATACAGCATGTTGCGTGAATTCGCACTGGTCGACTTCTTTGGATATTATTTTCGTGATAACACTGTGGAAATGATGATGGCATTGAGTGCTGGAGCTATGGCGCAGAGTTCCATGCTCCTTGTAGTACCTGAGACCACCCGCTGTGCTATGCCTCTTTCTCCGCCTCCGATCAACTGTCGAGCGAGCGCATCAAGTACCGTATAACCGCCGGGTATCTATCGTGCGGTGAAATTCGACACACGCTCTAATTTTCTGCTACTACATCGAGATCGACCTGCTGGGCAGAAAGGGGTCTGATAGGTCGCCGCTGCCTGTGATCGACCTGGCTTATTTGTAAGACGTCGGCTGTAAGCATACAATACATGTAGTAATATCTCTCTCCCTACCCCGGTATACTGGAGGCGTTGCAGCAGGTGCACGGAGAAGGACGGGGAGCGAACGGGTGGCTATACGAGGTTGTAAAAGGTTGACGCGATTGTCAAAGGCTCACTGCAGCTATGTCGATCCAAGACCCAATGTACCGCGTGCAAACCATCAAAGGTGTTTGCATGGCCGATATAGTACGGCAGGGACATGCATGGTTGTTGTCCAATGTCCATCTGAACTTCTGAACATGTTCATGGCCTCGATTCACTTCCGCTTCTGCCGAACAAGTTGTATTAAGCTTAATAGTGCATACCTTTTGAGATTAATTTCTTGGACAGGCGACACGGTTTGACGGTGGTTTTAATTGATGATGTTGTTAATTTGATCAGAATACAACAGTTGCCTTTTCTGTATCAGCTCCGATGGCGTCTATCGTAGACCCTGTAACAAACTTTCGCTGTGTCAGATACGATCTAAGTATGTTTTTATCTTACCAACATTCCCTGCCATGGTCTCTGGTCCACGGAGACGTGACGTCGGCCGTGCTCGTTCGATGTGACCTCGCTAGTCGCTACGGTCCCTGATGACTACGCGATAAGGACTGAAAGGACAGCACATAGCAACGAACGACGTCCACATCCAACAAGCTGAGTTACGAACGAAGCAGTTTCGTAGATCCTTGTGTGCTTTGGAATGTTGAGATACGCTATTGACAATCGACATGACTGTTTCATTCAGTAAAACATAACGGCAAAACTGCAACTGCATAGTTGCGGTCGGCCTGTTTGAGTAATCGTTTCGTCATATCATGTTTCCAGTGTCCACAACTAGTTTACGTTCCAGATCGACCCACGAAGCTAATTAAAAGAGCTGGTAACGCTGCGCTGTAACCTAAACTTCTGGTGATTTTTTGATATAAGAAATTTAATGCGAGTGACAGTGCTATAGGATAGAAGGTATGAAAGTCCAGGAAAAAATAAATGTGGAAACTTGAGAGTAATTTGCCTCGGTGACACATAGTTAGTGACGCCGACGTCACTGTATCCGGGTGCCCTGCTGCGGCCATTTTACTGCCACGCGACATACCGATGTACATGCGTCAATAGTACAGTACACGCGTTGATGACTCGCCTCATCTGCTCAGCCAACTCGGCTTCCGTTCACTCATTAATGCGTGCTCGTTTCCTTCCTCGTGGCACACATACACCGGGCTTCAGCCTCCGCAGCTGCCGCCTCAGGGCTTCATATCTGCCTCTCTCCTCTCCACGGTCGTCTCATCCAAGGTCGTCGTCGTCGTCGTCGTCTCCGCGCCGTCCAGCATTAACGGCCGCACAGTTGTCCGCGGCGCCGGTATCGCCGCTTGCCTGCCCGTCAACGCGGCCGATAAAAGCATCTTTCCCAACTTAATTGCATCGCAGCGAAGGCTGTGTAGCGGCTAACAGGGCACTGACTGGCTGTCTAGCGTGCGAGTGGAAAGACACTGTCGATCTCTGTGTGAGAGAGGAGGGGGCGACGATGAATGGCGTTGGCTGATAGAAGCATACACTGTAAAGACGTCGTTAAAACTGCTATGTACCAGTCGTGCAGTCTGTACTCAAGTAAACATGCCTGTCTGTCCAGGGTCGGTATATTTGACTCGAGTCTCCATCTTCTCCGCGATAAGGAGTTCAGACTTCAGATGCGTTTTACCTTAGCAATTTGGGGAAAACTCTTCCAATAAAATTGGAAAAAGTATAGTCGCTGCACGCTGCGGTGCAAATTGTAATGTATCGTACGCAGCTTTTGACGTGTTGATATAATGGAATGTGAATAATAGACCTAGTTGCTAATATCTTCGCCGTATGTCTATACAGCACTGCAAGAAGGTACTCAGTATATTATGCGTGAACGTGATTCGCGTGTTGGAAAGTAATATCGTCGCACTGCATTCTAACATACTGCACGTACTGGACAAGGGAGGGAAAATATTGCACTGCAGAGTCCATTGCAAAATTTGCATCAAACAGTTTACGACCGTTACAACTTAGTTTTATTTCATTTTGACTTTATTTTAGAATATATACGAAGGAAATGAAGACAAAGAAAATAGAGGTAAAAAAGATACAAGAATATACGCAACGGAATAACAAAAGAATAGCAAAAATGTGATCACTCGTCAATGTCACTGATCAAACGTACTGCTGTAAAATAGTAAAATCACTTTTGGTGGCTAGTAGATAGATACCGGAGTCATTATGTTTTGGGGTTTGTGTGTTGTCTGTCCGTGATACTGTCTGTTTTTTTGCTACTGAGCAGCCACAGTCTCTCTATAGTTTTACAGTTTTTACTGTTCTATTTTCTATATTTCTGGGCAGGCCATTGAAGTGATCACTGACCACTGACCGGCATGAAGTATCCCCACTGACCGAGCAAATGATATGCGTGCGGGCGGTGATAATAATAGTGTATCTGTCGAGTGGGTGCGGGTATTGTGCGGATCGGTTGTCCGGCACCTCCCATGCTCCATGTGCCACCGGCAAGGATCACTTACTGCTACTGACCAGCCAACCTGCATGATCGGTAATTTTCCCATCTCGTTCGTTCAGCCTAGGCCATAACGGTTCGTGCAGGCTCCGCGAGCGAGCGTGGCAAACTTCACAGCTAGGCCTACCATTATGTCCGACTTCACGATGAATTAAGTGTACGCAAGAGGATGTGTTGTTCCCTCAGGATTTAGTGTAATGACTCTTGATCGCATTGTACTGCGCCGTTATCTCGATCAAAATGCTGTAATTAACCGCAGTACGTAATTCGTCGCCGGCGACACCGGGTGAACAACGATTTAATTTCGCACACGCGACAAACCGCGTCTCTAAAAGAGCACTCGGCACGGTCCACCCGCTATGATGACTACTGCAGAACACGCTCTGACACTTAGTAAAGTTCTCTAACCGCTTCGACTTTTTGTTGCCCTGTCAGTGTCAGACTCATGTTCTACTCGCTGCCGTCATTCTAAAACAGGCCTACCATCCACCCATCTGTCGTCCGTTGTCGCTTTGTAGTTTTGCTCTTGAATACGACAAATGTGTGAAAATCTATCTGGATTCTTGTGTCGAATGCAGGGATATTTTAATAACCAAAAAGAAAACTTAAACTTTTTGAAGAACTAAAACTGTATGCACGTAAAACTAAATCTTTTGAGAACTAAAATATCAAGGTCACATGCATGTCCAAACTTCCTATGTACTACCAGAAATGCTCGACAATTCCATACCTCTCAGTATGGCTGTCACTTCAGTGTTATAAATAAATGTATTCCATGCTTATTAACAAGTATAAATTATGCTAAACTGCTAAACTAAACTGCTAAACTTCGAGTAAGTTTTTGAGTATAATTATGACATCAATGACATTATTGTAAGCCAAGCGCCTGGACTATAGACAAGGTTTGTTTCCCGGTATTGACGAATTCCGGTAGATGTCAGGTTGTAACGTGTGCCAGTTTCAACAGTTAGTAAACATGTAAAACTATCCTAGGTACCATGAGTTCTGGCTTTGAGTTTTCGCTGTGTTGTGATATCGAGCATTTTTGTGTGGGCTGTGGATAAATGTTAAGTTTTGATGTAGTGGAGAGAGGCTGCGGTAGCGGCAGCGGCGCTTGAAAGCGCGTTACCTGGCAAATATGTGCAATAGACTAATACATCTGAACCGCCCGTTCGGGCCAATCCGACACACAGAACCCGTCCCGAAAACCACTCTACTTCGTGCTCTGCAGCCGATCGTGTATAATAGCAAAGAACTGAGCGGCGAAACGGGGCTGTGAACGAATGAATCGTCATCTCTATTGCGTCAGAGTGGAAACACATCTGTCTCCAGACTGCAGCTGCATCTGAACTTTGCTGCTGACGCTGCAGTCATACACATGCTTCCCCAATGCTGTTGCTGTTGCTGCTTCTGTAAACAGGCCTCCTATAGTTTAACCCTTTTTGGTCAGTGGCAGTAATGTCAAGTGACAGTATTTCAGTGGCCAGTGTTGGCTTAATTGTCTCTGACAGTGTGCAGTTACACTAGAACTTGTTGACTTAGTCCAAGTTACAAGCATTTAGTTTGTGTAAAAAAACGGCAGCAAATGCTTGGAATAAGGAATTTCAATATTTAGCTTTGGATTTGCTTGCTTTGAGAAAGTGGGAATAAAATTGTGGTATTTAGCACTATATAGAAAGGCCAAGAAAGCGATGGATTGGCACTGCTGGGGAAGAACAGGCTGAATGATGTAGATATACAGAAAGCCAAAGAAGATTGGTATACCTACGTATTGAAGCTGTTAGAGTGCTCACGCATCAGTGTATGACTTCGGGATCAAAGGGAAACCACAATCTCTCATCTGCAACATCTCTCGCCCTTGAAGTAAGAGTCGACGGCTGCCTGTGTAAACGGCGAGCGTCAGAGATGTCGTCGACAACCTGTCAGACTGTACCGTACATTGTACATTGGTTTGCAGCTTGTCCAGGCTTCTGCTTGTTCCGAGACCACACCACACAACGACGACGTATTGACAGTGCACACATGGCGGCGGTTTCTCTGATCTCGGCATCGACTCATGCGCACTACCGGGCACCTGTATTGACTATGGAATAAACCAGCGGAACTGAAATTGACGAATACATGTGAAGTACGGGGCTAGTACATTACATGCCGTGTCTCTTTACTCTTCTGCTTTTCTCGGTATGCATTCTGCCTATCCACAGAGGAATGGTTAGGTTGATATGGGAGTTATGTAGGTTTATCAGTACCAGTTGCAGTGGTCGGTGTAGTTCCTTTTTCGATGTGCCAGCAACAAGCAACACGCCGACTCTTTGACTTTAAACCAGACCAGCCTTTCTCACGAACTGCAACGTTATGAAGGGTCATTTTATGATTATGGCGGACGTACATGTTTGGCTTATCCGTTGGACATTTTGGACAGTTGTGCAGAGACATGCGTTTGTGTACTGACAACATTTGACGTGTGCAAAGTTCAACTGAGTTCTTACTCCCAGACTCCGACGAGACAATAGTCGAGATTACCGTACCGCTCGTAAATTCCACCGGCGCACGTCTCGCTGATGTGCAAGTGCGCGTAATAAGTAACGTTGTCCGTCAATCTAAGCATTGCAAGCTAGCGATGAATGGCACCGCATTACCCTTCAGCGCAGTGAGATGAAATTATTGTGAAATTATAAAGTTCTTAGCTGCAGGTTAATATTTGTAGTGTAATTGCACATTGTGCATTTGTACTCTGTTTAGCCGCCGGCAACAAAGTTGTTAGAGGCTACATGTATATGTTTTACCGACGGTTCTTCTTCTTCCTCTTCTTCTTCATTTATAGGCAACCGTCCAATGTGTGACCAGACCGCCGATCGCCGCCAGGTAAAAAGTATACCGGTGCTTAGAACTTGTGTGTGGCACGAATAATTCGTACAGACATCTCCACCAGCCCTCTCATATTTTTCATAGAGGGTCAAAAAGTGCGAAATTTTGCCCCGTTTTTCGACCCCATTCGCATTCCAAGCGCTTTGAATTAAAAATGGGGAAACATTTTTAAAAATCTAAAACAATAATGTATAGCGCTGATGCCTGGGCTCTCATCTGCTGCAGACCCCGTGCAGCTAGGGTCCCTCAACTTAGATCCTTTGCCCAATTGGGATCCCTAAAGTGCGACAATTGGAAAAACGGTTACATCGCTCTAACTTAGCCGCACGTGGACAGATTGCGTTCAAATATCACAAGGTGGTACTCTGCGGCTCCAGGAAAGCTGCGGAATTGTCAAAACCCACTAAGGGTCGAATCCAAGTGGCTGACGACGCCCAAATTTTTAATATACGGACCCTCGATATCTCTGGAACGGCTAAAGCAAGAGACTTCAAATTTGGTGTGTGCATCGACTACGAGGAGTAAGTTTGACGACATGTAAAAACTAGATCAAAGGGGACGTGACCCAGTTTATGTGACCTAGATTTAAATTTACGGACTCCTGTGAATATCTCTCGAACGGCTAAAGATATAGGGTTCAAATTTAGAATGTAGGAAGATGATAAGGAGTAGAAAGTAAGCAGCACAAAAGTAGGTCAAAAGGGTTATAATCTAGGTCACATTGACATTACAAGTTAAGTAAGTAATATTTTGGCGTATCAGTGAGTCACGCTTCACCGCGCATCATAGCGCATGAGCACGTGCTTAATGTTTATGATACCTTGTGGGCGACTTCAGGCAGTAGAGTTGGTTTCGCCGTCTGCAATCGAGGCAGTAGTTGTTGATGCCTGTTGATATGAATTCAGTCATACGAACGATTGTCGTCAGTTAGAGGTGTCATGTTGCTGCCGTGCTGGCGTACTGCGATTTAGCAGGTCGTGTCTTTTGGGGCGCCCAGAGCCGGCGGCTATAAGTGGCAATACATCTTGATTGCCACATTTTCTAGTGTTTAATGTTTTATATGTTGTATTTTCGTGTACGATTTGATAATAAAAAATAAAAAGAAAAATGATGGGGATGTTTGCCACTTTTGGACCCGAAAAGGGAATTTTGGGTTCTCCATATAATACGATACGTAATTGAATTATATTATACCCCGGTAGCTGTTCTAGTAAGAGAGATTTTGGAAGTCAAAATATGCATAATAAAACCGTTTCAGACCGGGATTTCTTAGGGATAATCCATTCTTATTGAGAAACTATGGATCGATTCCATAATCTAGACATGTATACCAATGACGCCGACATTCCATTTCCTTCCACTGGTTGCTGAAGATGCATCAGTTTGCTGATGACCGCGGTGCCCTAGTGACTGTTGCTGTTTTTAGGAGCTGAGCGCATTATTAATTTGCTTACTCAGAGGTGGACAGCTAGGACAACGACGGTAGAACTGTGTTGTCTAGGCCTGAGATTGACCGACTGCACCGCACGCAGTACTTGGCGCGGATGGATAGTTCGTTTTGGTTGTGCGCACAATCCACAATGTCGCTCCTCAGTATGGCTGCCCGCCTTGTCGGTCATGCGAACGCATCCCATGCATTAAACGCACGCGCCGACGCCTGGAACTCCAGGTCCAAAGTAATTAACGCTTTCTTTTTCGTTCCCGCTGCGCGATGCATTGCGTACATGCGTGATGCATGCTGCGGCCAGTCTGTCTGGCCATCTGTCTGTCTGTCTGACATTTATGCACCTTAACTTACTAACTTGATGACTTATACTCAACCTTTTCATCACTACCTAATAGCGTCGTCATCTTAGTTTTCATCGTGATGAACTTTTTCAAACGACAAAAGTGTCGCGCGGTTTGTCTACACTCTACACCGCTATGCTTCTCGTCTTTGTTCTATGTTTTTTCCGCCGCTGACAGGTTTGCCGTGCGAGTAAATGCAGCGTTCCACACTCGTGCACCTGTTGTTACTTAAGCTACTGGTTTCAGCGCAACACGCCGTGCGGGAACACTGCTGACAACGTAAATTGGTTTGTTCGCAATGCTTTTATACCATTTGAACTACGAGATCTCTTCTTCGAAACTGACTCGCTATTTACGTGGCTTAAATCACGCCACTTTCCAAGCGATCGAAGTGCATGTACATGTTGAAGAAAACAACATTCATCACGTGTAAATATACTCGCAATAAATTAGGGATTTGCAAGGCAGCGATGTAGCACTTTGCTGTTGGTATGCATCACACAGTCTTGTCAGCGCACTTCAAGCATGGACGGACGGCTTCGTTATCGCATGGATTCCAGTCTTCATGGTCAGTCGTAGCAGACTACATGTAAATATAGACCAACGGTTGAACGAATGCAAATACGGTTGTGTTGTCACGTCTTTATAGACGAAACAGCAGAGTTGGCCTATTGGTATAGAAGCACAAATACTGACTACTCATTGTTCTGTCTAAGTACCAAGATAATTTGATAATTTCCTATATATACAGATAAGCAACACATAAGCCTTACTCTCTCGCTGTTGTTTTTGTTGTGCTGTTATTCTGCCATGCTCCGCGAGTGGACTGTTGATTGGCGATAAGTAGATATATCCGATAATACTTAAGGCTACTAAAGTTTCATAGTGGTGGATGACGGGGATGTGGCGCTGTTGTAGTTGTAGTTGTTTTTAGCTGCACAGAAGGACATAGCTATGCCATTAAAGTTGCTAAACATTCATCGAGCGTGACAACTGACATCAAGTGGTCAGACAGCTGTCGTTAGTGGCTCGTAGTGATAGAGACTGCAAGGACTCTGACCATGGCGCCTTGTACACAGACTCTGTTTCTCTCTGACACGTGGTCCTTGTCCACACAACTCGCCAACTCCGTTGACCCGGAAGACTGCTGCTCAGGATAGCCTACGTCTCGTTAATTATTCGCGTGTCCGGGGCAGACTCGCTCATTTGTCTGATCGAGTGATAGTCTAGGAACCAACATTTCTCACGAGCTGTGACATTATGGGAGGCACAGTGGAACGACAAGATGGATAGGAGGTAACACATAGTTAGTTTTCAGTTACTTATAAATGCATTTTAACCGCTTACGGTGTCAGTATTCAAACTTGAATATGTATGGCATGTCCTTATATACATCGTATAGGCCCACAGCTCTTTTAACAAGACGATAAAGTATATAACAACTAAAATATTGATATCAACTACTCTGATGTTACTAAATGTAACATCAGAGTAGTTGAACTGGCATTTACCTATGCTACCGATTCTCATTGTCGAAGACTATAGCACAGGAGCGTTACATTCTAGGCATCAAACACGATGCTTATATCATCACATACTAGAGAGAGATACCAGACCCGTACGGACGGCGGCGCCGCCAGTAATTAGTAGATCGTCGTTTATTCGTGTTTGTTTATACAGTCGTCGCGGTTCGAGGCAGTTGGTTGCAGGCGCTCTTATGCCATCTTTTGCTTTTTGCCGCGCACCGACTGTCATAGAAGGGCCCAGCCACCTGCGCCCGCCCAATTACAGTCCCTCCCAGTGGTGGATCCAGGGGGCCGGGGGGCCCGCCCCCCTATTTTTGGCAAAGTCAATTTTATTTTCTACATTGTATACACTGTCTGAAAAAATATGTTTGACATTGAATTTGGATTTTATAGTGGCCGAAATCCGAGGAGTTTTTGGAAGTGTGGGGGGTGTATGCGCGTGTGTGTGAATCGAAATCGTGGCCGCTACTGTTTTTTGTTCTGCAAAGGCCCCATTTTGAATGATATCCGAGGCCATTCTGATCCCAAAAATATATGCCAGATTGCAGGA